>MAAC01019351.1_pt1 | contig 10470 bp, 11 predicted proteins | sample 1115981 | NCBI WGS metagenome assembly MAAC01 (sample SAMN04961126, study PRJNA320927) | seawater metagenome | isolation source: sample BD02T64 sea water enriched with oil for 64 days | place: USA:Gulf of Mexico | collected 2013-07-27 | reverse complement strand
TGCAGCCGCCGCTGCAGAAGCCGCCGCCGAGGCTGCAGCCGCTGCAGCTGAAGCTGTGACTGAAACTGCCACAGACGTTGTTGAAGACGCAGTTGATGCTGTCACTGAAGCTGCGACTGACGTAGTTGAGGGCGCGACTGACGCTACAACCGATGCAGTAGACGCCGTAACCGGTGCTGAAGAATCCACTGAAAGCGCTGTTTCTGATATCCTTGACAGCTTGAACCCACTGAGCGCAGAAGGCTTCAACGCTGAAAAAATCAACGAAATGATTGATGGATCAGCATTGGGTGACACTGTGAAGTCCGGCTTGAAACTGGCTGTAGATCAAGCGGCTGAAAACCCGGCGTTGGTTGAAGGCGTCGTTGCCCAAGTGAAGGCGGCACTGGGTCTCTGATCCAAATGAGCTTAAAGTAAAGGGCCGTACAGTATACTGTGCGGCCCTTTTTATGCTAGTCTTGTTGTGGGAACGGTTTTTCAAAAACCGTTCCTTTTTTGAGACAAACAAGGCCCCGCCAGAACGTATTCGGCGGGGCCTTGTTGGCAGAGTTTACAGCAGGGTTGCGAAAATTAGTCGAGGAACGCTTTTTCCACGACATAATGCATGGGCTTGGAGTTCGCGCCTTCTACCAAGCCGTATTCCTCGAACATTTCTTTCAGTTCAAGGTTAAAGGCCAAGTTACCGCAAATCATCGCGCGATCACTTTCCGGGTTCAACGGTTCAACACCAAGATCCTTGAACGCTTCGCCAGAACGCATCAGGTCGGTGATACGACCCATTTTGGCGCTCTCTTCGCGTGTTGTGGTTGGGTAATATTTGATTTTCTTCCAGAAACCATCGCCGATGACTTCATTAAGAAGTTCATCGTCTTTGAGGCCTTCGATCAATTCGCGCCCGTAGGTCAATTCGCCCGCTTCACGGCAGGTATGGGTGATGATGATTTCATCATAGTCTTCATAGGTTTGTGGCTCACGCAGCAAGCTGGCGAAAGGGGCAAAACCCGTGCCAGTGGCAAAGAACCAGATGCGTTTGCCGGGGATCAATGCGTCATGCACCAATGTACCGACAGGTTTGGGGCGCAGGATAACCTCATCCCCAACATTGATATGTTGCAACTTGCTGGTCAGAGGGCCATCTGGCACTTTGATGGAATAGAACTCTAGCTCTTCATCCCAAGAAGGGGAAGCAATAGAGTAAGCACGCAGCAATGGCTTTTGCTTGCCGGTCTTTGGGTTCACATCGCCCATCAATCCGATCATGACAAATTCGCCAGACCGAAAACGCATCGTGGTTGGTCGCGTCATCCGGAAGGAGAACAGGCGGTCAGTCCAGTGTTTGACTTCGGTCACAGTCTGGGCATCAGGCAGTGTCGGAACGGGTTTCAACGTGGCTGTATCAGTCAATTTCACATGCTCATTCATAGGGTCCGCGTGGGGAATACCCCACGCCCTTTCATCTCTCAATAGGGCAATTTGCCCTGGAGGTCCAGTTTGTTTGTGTGCAAACGATTAATTAGCCGCGCAGGCGGGACTGATAGTTGTGTTCTTGCCAGTTTGCCCTTGCCAGCCATTCGCTTTCAGGTTGACGAGTGGCGAGATCATCGCTGATCTCTACCTCGTCAAAACCGGAACGCCGTGCCATGGCATATTGATCGGAGATCACATGACCACGCGCGCGCAGTCGCCCCTGAAACCCCAGATCGCGCAGGCGTTTCGCCAGCGTGAAACCGCGCCCATCCGCGAAAGACGGGAAATCTATCCGCAAAAGATCGACGTTTTCCAGCAATGCCGGCAGCGCCTCGACATCAATGTCAGACGGAATATCCACCGCAAGTGCTGGGGGATGATTTGCGGGCAGTTCTTCCGCCGCAAAGAACCCATGTTCCCAGTCTTCCACTGCGAAACCCGCGTCATTTATGATTACAGTCATCAGAATACTTCCCCTGATTGTGCCACAGGTGTGCGCACCATTTTTCCGTTTTCAAAGTGAATGCCACACTCTGACTTATCCTGGCCGCGCCAGCGTCCTGCGCGTGGATCTTCGCCGTCGCGCACGCGCGAAGTACATGGCGCACAGCCAAGTGAGGCAAAACCCTTTTTCACCAGTGGATGGCGCGGCAGATTGTTGTTCTCAATATACTCGCGAATATCATCCGGTGTGAAATGTGCCATTGGATTCACTTTGATGCGGCTGTCGCCATCGGCCTCAAACAGATCCATCTGCGCACGCGTTCCGGATTGGTACCGCTTACGCCCGGTGATCCAAGCATCAAAGCCATCAAGGGCTTTTTCTAGGGGACGCGTTTTGCGTAGGGCACAGCAATCATCAGTAGATTTGCGCCAGAGCATCGCATCATTGTCTTCCAAAAACAGTTCCGTGCGATCTGGGCTTATCACCTGGACATCGGTTAGGCGCAGCTTTTCAGCCACTTGTTTCTGATAGATCAGCGTTTCTTCAAACAGCATCTCAGTGTTCAGAAACAGAACCGGTACCGTGCGATCAAGGGTCGCTAGCAGGTGCAGAAGCACCACTGATTCCGCACCAAAGGACGACACCATCGCAATGCGCCCAGTCAGTGGATCAGACAAGGCATGGGCGAGGATATCACGCGCACCGTGGTGACGGTAACGTGCGTTTAGCTCAGCTGCGCGTTCGCGCGCGATAGGAAGGGGGGCTTCAAGCGGCATGTCGTGCGTCCTCCGGGTAGAGAAGTGATTTGAACGGTGCTGCGCCAAGACGGCGGTATGCGGCAAGGAAGGTTTCCGCGGGATCTGTTCTAAGCGCGAGATAGCCAAGGATCAGCCTTTCAATTGCCGGAACAATGGCATCATAGGCAAAGCCAGGCCCTGCTCGTTCGCCAACAGTCGCGGTTTCTGTGCCATCGCCACCAAGGGTGATCTGATAGTTTTCAACCCCGGCACGGTCGAGCCCCAGAATACCAATGTGACCCACATGGTGGTGTCCACAGGCATTGATACAACCAGAAATCTTAATTTTCAGTGCACCAATATCATGTTCCACGCCAAGTTCTTGAACACGGTTCGCGATTTGTTGGGCCACGGGAATAGAGCGTGCTGTCGCCAGCGCGCAATAATCCATACCTGGGCAGGCGATGATGTCGCTGGCCAGACCAATGTTTGCGGTGCCAAGGCCAGCGGCCTTCAACTGCGCAAAGATTGCGGGAAGATCAGCCTTTTTCACATGCGGCAGGATGACGTTTTGTTCGTGGCTGATGCGCAGTTCGTCATAGGCATGATCGCGGGCGATATCGGCCAACAGGTGCATCTGTTCAGTTGTGGCATCGCCTGGCGTTGCGCCATGGGCTTTCAAAGATACTGACACAATTGCATGATCGTCACGTTTGTGATCAGCAATATTTGTATCCACCCAAGACCGAAATACTGGATCATTCGCATAGGCTGCATCAAAGGCACCGGTTGGGGCGTCTTCCCAGGTCGGAGCTTTGAAGTGGGCTTCGATATCGGCCAAAAGCTCCTGGTCTACACCAGAGAATTGTGGGCGCAGGGTGTTGAAGCGTTCTTCAACAAGTTCGCTGATTTTCTCGATGCCATTTTCATGCACAGTGATCTTAATGCGCGCTTTGTATTTATTGTCGCGACGTCCCAGCGTGTTCCAGACGCTAACCACGGCCTCGCAATATGGCAGAAGATCAGCCTTGGGCAGGAAGGAGCGCAAGACTTTACCAATCATTGGTGTGCGACCAAGGCCGCCCCCAACGATGACTTCAAAGCCAGGCTCGCCCGCTTCATTACGCACCAGACGCAGCCCGATATCATGGGCTTTGATCACAGCGCGGTCATTGGAAGAACCGGTGATTGCGATTTTGAACTTACGCGGTAGAAACTGGAACTCAGGGTGATCTGTAGACCACTGGCGCAGCAATTCAGCCGCCGGACGTGGATCTTCGATCTCATCCTTGGCGGCACCGGCGAAGTGATCGGCGGTGACGTTGCGAATGGTGTTGCCGGAAGTCTGGATCGCGTGCAGGCCAACTTCAGCAAGGCTGTCGAGGATATCGGGCACATCTGAAAGCGTGGGCCAGTTGTATTGGATGTTTTGGCGTGTTGTGAAGTGGCCGTAACCTTTGTCCCACTTGGCTGCAACATCCCCAAGGCGACGCATTTGGGCGCTGGACACGGTGCCATAAGGAATCGCAACGCGCAACATGTAAGCGTGCAATTGCAGATACAGACCATTCATCAAGCGCAAGGGCTTGAATTCATCTTCGGTCAGATTGCCAGCAACGCGGCGCTCTACTTGGTTGCGGAATTGTGTGTTGCGCTCGTTCAGGAAGGCGCGATCAAAGTCATTGTAGTGATACATTTTTACGCTCCTGCGCTTGTGGTTTCGGCTTGTTTGCCGTGGAAGTAATTGGAAGGACCTGTGGCGCGAAACTCTTCGCGAAAATGTACAGGTTCTGGGCCATTCTTGCCCATGACAGCATCCGCCAGCATCACGCCCACAGCCACATCGGGCTGGGCTTGCGCCAAGGTGAGCTGTGCATCGGCTGCGTGTTGTTCGGTAAACAAGGCGGCATCCGCATGGGCGCTGACCCAACAGCTTTCTGCAGACCAGTAAATCACGTCACCTGAGAGCAGGTGATTGGCGGTGATGACTTTTGGTGTAAAGGGACGTCGGCTCATGACAGTTGTCCTTGCTGAAGCTGGGGTGTTGTCGGTTTTGTAAAGGGCAGGCCGGGCAGAATAGCACAATCAATGCCAGCGGTTAGGGCCTGAGAGATGAGGTCATCCGGCGTACCGGTGCCGGGCTTTAGACGCACGATGGCGGCGCCTTCATGGGCGGCTTGGAGGATCTCGTGGCGCGCAGTTGTGGCGGGCAGAAATTGCGCTTCGCGACGCGCAAGCTCCAGCACCTCATCCGAAACATCGTGATCCGCAATGATGATGTCGGCGCGATCAATGGCGCGACGGGCGCGGATGGATAGCATGTCAGCTTCACCAGCGCCTGTGCCGATCAGATCAATGCGGCCGGGGGCGTTGTCTTCTTGCAGATGTTGGATCAATAGTGCATCGAGCGCTTCGCGCACGGCAGTCTCTCCACCAGTTGCAAAAGCTTGCGGGCCAATGTGGGTGTAATAGTCGGCCCAGAAATCACGGCGGGCACGGCCTGCAGGCAAGGCAAAAGCACGTGAACGGAAGGTTTTCCCAATTTCGGCCAAGGTGCCAAGCGCTGGGGATAGGTCTTCCTCCAAGCTCGCCTTGATGGCGCGGGCCAAAACGGGCGCTGCGCCTTCTGTACCAATGGCGACTGTGACGGGCGCACGATCAACGATGGCAGGGGTGATGAAATCGCTATCCTGCAGATTATCCACGATGTTCACGGGAAGGCGTGCGGCTTTTGCGAGACTGCGGACCTCTTGGTCGCGGGCGGTGTCTTCATCTGCCGCATAGACCATCAGTGCACCTTGCAGATCGGGGAAACGCAAAGGACGCTGATGTAGGGAAATTGCGCCCTCCGCAGCGAGATCACGAATGGCGCGAGACGGAGCGGTTGTAAAAACCTCAATTTTTGCGAGTGTCTTTGTCAGCAGGCGCAGTTTTGCAATAGCAGCTTCACCACCGCCCGACAGCACAATGCGAGTGCCTTCGGTTTTCATATAAATCGGGAAATGGTCCATTGTTCCGCAATCCTGCTTGTTTCAGGTCTATATATAGGATAATTTCCCGATATTGCGCTAGTATCGCGCGTAGATAAGAATAATCGTTCCGGTTTCTCTGCCGTTGAGAAGCAAAGTTCCGGACTTGAAGGAGAAACGGAATGTCAGTCCGTATTGATGAGATCGACCGGAAAATCTTAATGGCGCTGCAGGAAGATGCAGGACAGTCATTGGATGAAATTGCGCGTAAAGCGGGGTCTTCCAAGACACCTGTTTGGAATCGCATTCAGAAAATGAAGAAAAGCGGTATGATCAAGGGACAGACAGCGGTTTTGGATGCCGAAGCCCTTGGTTTTGAAAGCTGTTTCTTTGTTTTAATCCGCACGTCACAACACGCCGCCAGCTGGAAAGAACAGTTCATGAAAGCGCTGCAAGCCCGTCCTGAGGTGATGGAGGCGCATCGCTTGGCAGGTGATATTGACTATATACTTAAGGTGCGTGTCACCAATGCGCGGGCGTATGATAAATTCTATCAGGCGTTAATTGGTGATGTGGACATCTATAATGTGACGGCGTTGCTTTCGATGGAAGAGATCATCACCAACCGACCCCTGCCTTTGCGCGAGGGGTAGGGGGCGCTGCCCCCATTTGTTCCACAGATCCCCCCGGGATATTTTAGAACCAAAATGGGTTCAGCGCGGATGCGCGCTGGCCAGAGCCAAGCCGTCGATGATGGCGGTGAAGGCGTCGGAATGTTGCAGATCTGCCTGAGGGAAAATGTTCTGGACGGTCTGAATGACAGTGCCCATCAGGCTGGAGCCACCGACAAAGATCACGCTGTTGATGTCTTCCGGGCGGCAATTGGCGAGGGTCAAAGCTTCCCCAACGCATTCGCTTAGGCCTTGCATATGGGGTGCAAGGGAATGCGTTAGCATCTCGGAGGTCAACATGTGTTGTAAGCCGGGTTCAACACTTGCGAGATTTATCAATCCGGACGCGCCTTTGTTGGTTTGAATTTTTCCGCGCTCTACCGCGAAAGCAATGTCATGGCCGAGGTGGTGATCAAGTACTGAAAGAAGACGCGCGAAGAGGGGGGGCTTTACGGCGTAACGTTCTAGGTCAGTCACTTTGCGCCGCACTTCGGGGGCATAAAGGAAAGGGATCATCTGCCAAGTTGCGAGGTCATGAAAAATCGCATTGGGGGCTGTATGGCTGCCCGGTCCGAAATCTTTGCGGATGTCAGCGCCTTTGCCAAAGAGATGCATCACGTGATCAAAGCTGAGGCTGCGGTCAAAATTTGTACCACCCAGACGCAGGCCATGGCTCGCGAGAATATCAATGCCGTCATCCGTGTTTCGGAATATTGTGAAATCCGAGGTGCCGCCGCCGATATCGACGATCAGCTTCAACCCATCCGTTTTGTCATTTACGCCAGAAGCCAAGGCGGCGGCTTCTGGTTCGGCCATGAAACGCACATCCTTAAACCCGGCAGCTTTGTAGCATTGAGTGAGGTCTTCTAATGCTTGGGCATTCTTGGTGGCATCGCCGGAGTGGAAGAACACCGGGCGGCCCGAAACTGCGTGGTCAAATTCTTGATGACAGACCTCTTCGGCGCGGGATTTGATGCGCTTCAGAAAGCGCGCGATGATGTCCACGAATGTTAGCCGCTCTCCCATTAATAGGCGGCTTTCATGCATCAATGGCGTACCCAATATGCTTTTGAGGGCGCGCATGTAGCGGCCTTCATCGCCGTTAATCAGCGCTCTGTTTGCGCGTTGACCGTAGAGCGTATTGCCATTGTCAAAATCAAAGAACACAGCCGTTGGCAGGGTTTTTTCACCGGGTTCGATCTCTATCAGGAAGGGCCGCCCGTTGACGGAAATTCCCGCAGCAGAGTTTGAGGTTCCGAAGTCAATTCCGAGGGTTTGTGACATGAAAGCGGCCCGTTGGCGGTTGCTGGGCTTGGTCAGATAGCACTGACCGGTAGCGACTGCAAGCCGTGGAAATGGTAGATATTTGCGTATTGCGGCGGCTTGCTCAGACGCAGATCGGGGCAACGTTCAAACAGGATGGGCAGGGCGATCTGTAGCTCCATTCGGGCCAAGGGAGCCCCAATACAGAAATGCGCACCGGCGCCAAAACTGGTGTTGGTGATCACATCGCGTGTGGGTTGGAAGGTTTCGCCGTTCTGCCACGTCACATCATCGCGGTTGGCTGAAGCCAGCAGAAGAGCGACCTCATCGCCGGGTTGGAATTTGTGACCACAGACCTCGACCTCCTCATAGCACCAGCGGGTGAACATATGCAGAGGGGGATCAAAGCGCAGGGTTTCTTCCGAAACCTTTTCAATGGCTTCTGGAGTACAATGCACCTGTACGTTTTGTTCTAGGACGAGTTTTACAGCATTGCCGATGGAATGCACGGTGGCCTCATGTCCGGCGTTAAGCAGCAAAATACAGGTTGTAATCAACTCGTCTGTCGACAGCTTTGTGCCTTCTTCCTCGGCGGAAATGAGGGCTGAAATTAGATCATCGGCAGGGGTTTTACGACGTTCCTCAACATAACCTTGCATGAAGGCAACGAATTCTTGAGTGGCGCGCACGGCCTGATCTTCCATCTCTCGGGTACGGCCTGCTTGGTACATCATCACCATGGCGTTGGACCATTCCAGCAATTCGCGCCACATGGATTCTGGGACGCCAAGCAGGCGGCAGATGATCACCACCGGGATTTTCTGGGCAAAGGCCGTGAGAAGGTCAAACTCATCAGCAGGAAAATCATCGATCAATTGATGGGTGAGGGCCTCAATCTCAGGCGCGAGTTCTTTGATCCGGCGCGAGGTGAAAGCACGCATGACAAGTCCGCGCAGACGGGGGTGACGAGGGCGTTCCAGTTCCAGCATGGAATGGGCTTCCACGGCATAGAAGGGTGCAAGATGATCGGGAATGGGCTTGCGCTTATCTGCGGGGACTTCACGACCAAAACGACGATCACGCAACAAAGCGGACACTGCTTTTTGCGAGGTGGCACAGATCAGATTGTAATCCTCCCAGAACACAAGATCCCCAGATGCACGCATCTGTGCATAAAATGGATAGGGGTTCTGAACAAAGGTGGGCTCTGTTGGGGACTGGGTGAATTTTTGCATACTGATCTCCTCTGGAAAGAGAGATATTTTCGCTTTTCAAGGAAGATGCAAGGGCGCAAATCGCGCGCAAGAAGAATTGTTATAACCAGAAATGAGAGCGCGCGACACAGAGGTAAGGAGATGTTGCGTCAAACTGGGGGGTTGAGCAGATGGGCATTCACCGTAATACTACGCCGCAGGGGGAAGTCCCCATAAACTGGACATGCGGGTATAACCGCAGCACACAATCAAAGAATATCAGGGAGATATCTATGAAATTTTTAGCCACTGCAGCTATGGCGCTTGCGCTTTCCGCGACCGGTCAGGCCGCTTTTGCATCCTGCGATGACGGCGAAGTCGTTGTTAAATTTGCCCATGTAACCAACACAGACCGTCACCCCAAGGGTATCGCGGCCTCCCTGTTGGAAGCGCGCGTGAATGAAGAAATGAACGGCGTGATGTGCATGGAGGTCTTCCCGAACTCGACGCTTTATGACGATAATAAAGTGCTTGAGGCGATGCTGAATGGTGACGTTCAACTGGCCGCGCCTTCCTTGTCAAAGTTCGAAGCTTTCACACGCCAATTCCGCATTTTCGATCTGCCGTTCATGTTTGAAGACATCAACGCGGTGGATGCATTCCAAGCGTCAGAAGCAGGCCAGGGCATGTTGGATAGTATGCAACGTCGTGGTCTTCAGGGCTTGTCGTTCTGGCACAATGGTATGAAGCAGATGTCTGCAAACGTGCCGCTGATCGCGCCAACGGATGCAAACGGTCTGAATTTCCGCGTGCAATCTTCCGACGTGCTGGTTGCACAGATGGAAGCTATCGGTGGTTCGCCCCAGAAAATGGCGTTCTCTGAGGTATATGGCGCGTTGCAACAGGGCGTTGTTGACGGTCAGGAAAACACTTGGTCAAACATCTTCGGTAAGAAGTTCTTTGAAGTCCAAGACGGTACCACTGAGACCAACCATGGTATTATTGACTATCTTGTAGTGACCTCAACTGAGTTCCTTGATGGGCTTGAGCCTGAGGTGCGTGACCAGTTCATGACCATCCTAGACGAAGTGACGGCGACCCGTAACGCCGAAGCCTTTGCTGTGAATGAAGCAGCGCGAGCGGCAATTCTAGAAGCTGGTGGCACCATTGTAGAACTGACAGCTGAACAACGTCAGGCTTGGGTTGACGTGATGATGCCTGTTTGGGGGCAATTTGCTGGTGACGTAGGCCAGGAAAACATTGACGCCGCACAGGCAATCAACGCCGCAAACTAAGCACGTTGAAGTATTGAACGCAGCCTCAAGCGGGGCTGCGTTCTTTTTATTTTATAATACGAAGGGGGAAGGTTATGCATCCGAAACCGGGGCTAAACCGCATCGACCGGATTGAGGAAAGCGTGATTGCGCTCATCTTGGGTCTGATGGTGGTGCTGGCATTTGCGAATGTGATTGTGCGTAAAAGCGGGGGGAATATCCTCTGGGCTAAAGAAATGTCGGTGTATCTGTTTGCTTGGCTTGTGTTGATGGGGGCGTCCTATGCGGTCAAAAAGGGTGCACATTTGGGGGTCGATATTGTCGTGAATGCGACCCACGGTAAAAGCCGCAAGACTTTAGGCACGGTGGCTGTGGCGGTTTGTATCGCCTATAGTTTTTTGCTGTTGAAGGGGTCGTGGGATTACTGGGCGAATTTCGCCAACCTTCCGCA
>MAAC01013489.1_pt1 | contig 10472 bp, 9 predicted proteins | sample 1115981 | NCBI WGS metagenome assembly MAAC01 (sample SAMN04961126, study PRJNA320927) | seawater metagenome | isolation source: sample BD02T64 sea water enriched with oil for 64 days | place: USA:Gulf of Mexico | collected 2013-07-27 | reverse complement strand
GGCGTTGAATCTGATGATAACGGTAACCTTTATGTCGTTGGTGACGGCTTTATCTTAGCCGCAGACAGCAACGGACAGCTATTGTGGCAAGACACCTTTGAAGGACTTGGGCTTTCTGTAACCATTAAAAATGGTTTTGTTTATGTACCTGCGCGAACAACACGCATTTACGACCTAAACGGCAATTTGCAATCCACTATCGATAACGGTGACATTTACCCTTGGGAAGTACAGGTTACTGATGACGGATCTGTTATCCAAGCTACTTGGACTGCTATTACACGTCATGATGCTGAAGGTAATTTAGTATGGAGTGTGAATGCTCCAAGTGATGTTACCGCAATGGCTCGCATTCAATTGGATAGCAGTGAGAATGTTTATGTATCTTACCTATCGAACAATGGATCTAGTGCGGGAGACAGTGCAGCAGCAAGAGTTGTTAAAATTGATACGAACGGTACTCAGCAATGGGCTCGGTTTATTCCTGATAACCGTCCATCATCGAACTACTATAAATCTGGAAAGGTTCATTTGTTCCTAACAGCTAATGGGGATGTTCTTAACGTTACTGCTGGTACAAAAGGTCGACAGATCACCAAACTTAATAGTGTTAATGGCCAAGTGATTTTTGAAAAGGTTCATTCGGGTGAAGGTGAGGGCGATAATGCTCACTTAACGGGTGATGATAAACTTATTATTGTTGGTAGCAGTAACCCTCAGCAATTCGACAGCAATGGAGAGCTACTTGCCACTGGTGATATGGCACAAACGCTTACGCGAAACACCTTGGCAGTGTATGGAAACACGTTCTTTGTTGGCGGCAACGTCACCAAAGATGCTGCAGGAAATGATATACGCGCACTGTATACCGCTGCATTTTCTGAATAAAAGAAAACAAGTAATATCAAAGCACGGTTCATTAAGTTGACCGTGCTTTTTTTATGCCCGCTAGAATGGCTTTTCGTCAAAATGCTTACATGGTAGATTGAGCGTATACTCTTGTAACAACCTCAGCACAGATCAGACGATAAGGATCAAACGATGAAGCGACAGAATATTCTCATAACCGGTGCAAGCTCGGGGCTTGGCAAAGGCATGGCCATCAAGTTTGCTAAAATGGGCAGGAATTTGGCGTTATGCGCACGTAGAGTTGAGCGACTTGAGGAATTAAAAGCAGAACTAGAGCAAAATTACCCCACGATAAATGTCTATATCAGACCACTGGATGTTGATGATCACGACCAGGTTTTTGAAGTATTCAAGGCATTTAAAGAAGACATGGGAACGATTGATCGCGTCATCGTTAACGCTGGCATGGGTAAAGGCGCATCGATAGGAACAGGCTATTTTCATGCAAACAAGCAAACTGCTATTACCAACTTTGTGTCTGCGCTGGCACAATGTGAAGCGGCTATGGAAATATTCAGGGAACAAAACGCTGGGCACCTAGTGACAATCTCATCAATCAGTGCAGTTCGGGGCTTCCGTCGAGCAATGACGGTGTATGCCGCAACCAAAGCAGCAATAACGTCACTCAGTGAAGGTATCCGTGTGGACGTTCAAAACACACCGATTAAAGTCACCACAGTACACCCTGGGTTTATCCGAAGCGAGATTAATGAAAAAATAAAAACGGTACCGTTTATCGTTGATACAGAGACAGGCTGTAATGCGCTTGTCAAATCAATCGAAAAAGAACCCGCTAATAGTTACGTACCTTCTTGGCCGTGGGCTTTGCTGCGTTACCCGATGAAAATCATGCCATTAAACATGCTTTCTAAGATGAGTTAACATCAGAGCGTGAAAGGGTTGATACCCCCAACGAACGTTGGGGTTGTTGTTCAATAAACCCACGAGGTGATGTGCCAAACCAACGCTGGACGGCATCATAGAACGCTCTTTCGTTTTGATACCCTAAGAAAAAACTAATTTCTTGTATCGAATACTCTCTTTTCTTTAACAATTCTTCAGCCTTTTCCTTTTTAACATTACTCACCAGGTTCTTAAAAGTTACTTCTTCATCTTTGAGACGCCGCTGCAGTGTTCTCGTACTCATGTGTAGCGTTGAGGCTACTTTATCTAAGTTATAAGTGCCGCTACTCAGCAGTGCTACTACTTTTTGCGTGGTACTCATTGCACGATTTAACAAGACTAACTGACGTGATGAAATTTCGTTAATCACCTGCTTTAGTTCCGAGCTGCTTGTTGTTATGGTTCGGCCAAAGACTTCCGCCGGCAACGTTACTGCATTAACCTTTCCATTGAAGGTGATAGGTGCACTGAAATAACCCCCGTACACTTCATCCGAAATGTCGTCATGTCTGGCGTGAGAAAACTGGTAACTAATTGGCGTAATATCGCTACCTAATAGCAGCTTTATTCGCCGTTCGAAATAGACCATGTCCGCTTCATTCGCATGTGGCAGATCAAAAAAAGGTGACCAAAAACTAAACGTGACAAACTCTTCTGTCGGGGTCACGTGGAATTGCTTTCCTGTATCGGAAATCAAACGCCAATAGAGAAGCGCCGATTCAAACGCCTCACCTAACGTTTCAGAGTTTAATGCCAGCATTTCGATAAGTCCCCAATGCCCAGAAGGCATTGCTTGCCCAACATCTAAACCAATAACATCTGAGCCACTCGCATCAATTGCTCCTTGCCAGAGTAACTGAAGCGCAGATAGCGATATCCTATTTTCCGGCACCGACAATTGATCGTGGGTTATTTGGGCCTTCGTAAGCAGGTCCTCTACCTGTAAACCATTGATTTTAAAAGCCGCAAGCAGCCCTTTCACATAGGAAGACGCAACAGTGAAGGTGGTCAACGCACTATCAGTAACCATATTGTCGTCATTACTCCGGTCATTGGCGGGATATCGCATGATATTAATTCTCCATTAATTTCATAATGATTGCCAATATATTTCTCATATTAAGCGCCCAACCAACCAATAGGATCACATCAATGTTTCATAGAACTGCAGTGCTCTCTTTCATAATAATCTTACTGATATCTGCATCCGGCTGCGCGCAGCTTGCCCCAAGCCCTGAACTCCTCCAATGGAAGGCTACAGGGAAATACTTTGACTTCAAGGGACACAAAATATTTTACCATGACACCAAAGGCTCTTCAGAAAACACCATTGTCATGATTCACGGGTTTCCCACTTCCTCTTGGGACTGGCGCCACCTTTGGCGGTCAATGAAATCTGACTATCGCATTGTATCTCTTGATATGTTGGGTTTTGGGTTCTCAGACAAACCAAGACATAAGGTGTACTCAATCGACGAACAAGTTGATCTTCAACTTGCCTTATTCGCAGAACTGGGGCTCAAAAATGCCCACCTCCTCGTGCACGACTATGGAACCTATGTTGCAGAGGAAATGCTTTCTCGCTTCAATAATAAGGAGGCATCCGGCTTTACCTTCCCAATTCAATCATTAGTAATACTCAACGGCCCAGTTATCCCAGAACAACTTCAGCTTCGTCTTATCCAGAAGGTATTTAATAGTCCCGTCGGTTGGATTGCCTCGCAATTTACCAACCCCTATCTTTTCAAAAAAAACTTCAGCCCTGTGTTTGGAAAAGAGTCTCAGCCGACGGCGCAGCAATTAGCGGACGACTGGTTTGTGATTTCACAACAGCAAGGACAAAAAATCAGCCATAAACTGATCCACTATTACAACGAGAGTATTCAGCGTAGAGAGCGCTGGTTAACGGGTATTAGAGAGACTACTGTTCCCGTTTTATCCATTAGTGGATTGGCCGACCCTGTAGCTGGAAAGTCCATGGTAGATAAGTATGTAGCGCTTGTTCCCAGTGCGAAAGTTATAGGTCTAAACGATATTGGTCATTACCCCCACGTCGAAGACGCGAAGTCAGTAACTACGCACTACAAAATGTTTTTAGAAACGTTAACAAAATCATAATAGACTCTGGAGAGGGCAGCGTAGAGAATGTCGCCAATATTAGTACCTAGCTTTTCCTTAAGCCGATTACGTTTAAAGCACGAAAAACTCCTTGCTCCAAATACTTTGGAGCAAGGAGTGAAGTTTTGGAAACTAAAGTGTAGGGATGTGTAAAGGGTTTGGATTGCTCAAGCAAGGCAGTTTATGTAAGTTACGTCCTTTTGGTGCATTTCATTGGCTTACTTATTACGCATTAGATTATCTTTTTTTAATTTTAATAGTTCTGTATTGTCAGTTTCTATTTCTAGACCACGTGCGATATAGCGGAGTCCTTTGCTGTATTTATTTTCATCAAATGAGCGCTTAGTAAGTTGTATATACTTCTCTACGACGCGATGCAGGCCATTTTTAGCTTGAGTATTTTCCGGATTTAGGTATAGCACTTTTCTAAAATAAAACACTGCATTGTTATTCTTAGGCAGCATCAACTGCAATCTATCTATTCTATCATTCCCCAACTGCAAAAAATTATCGATTTGTCTAGCTACGACTTTCTTTAACCCTCCCTGTGCAGCGCTGTTATCCTTGTCAAGTAGAAGGGCTTGTTGATAATAATAGCGCGCATTATCATTATTGGGTGCAATCAGATTTCCTTCTTGAAACCTGATTTCCGCTTTAATGACATGAGTCGAAACGTTAAAAAAAGTTTCAACTTTCTGAAGTGTTTTTGTGTAAACACCAATAAATATGAATAGCACGGCGGAAAAGATAACGAGTGGAAGTCTATAAGAGTTTTTTGATGACGTCTTTTCTGCAACTGCACGCGCCTGAGTGGCGTCCTCAAGGTCTTCTAGTTCTTGAGGGGCTTCGATACTCTTAACGTCCAAAGGGTCTGGGAGATTTGGAAGGTCTTGAATATCCTCAAGCCTCTCAGGATAGTCAAGTTCCTCCAGACCCTCAAGGTCTTCAAGGTCATCAGCGCTATTGATCTCAGCTTCTATCGCTTCGTCAAGCGCCTCTAATAGTTCAGTGCAAGAGTCAAATCGGTCCTTTGGATCCTTTGCCAACATATTGCTTAGAATATACTTATACTTAAAAAGATTCGCCGGTAACGCCGGGAGAGGCATATGTAAGTGGTTCATCACGGTTGCAGTGTGGCTATCGCCTTTGAAAGGGTTGTTCCCCGTGAGTAGCTCTAAGAGAACGACTCCCAAACTATAAATGTCGGTCCTATGATCTAGGTCATCGCATTGCGCTTGCTCGGGACTACTATAAGAGGGACTACCAACACTAATACCCGTCTGGGTAATGTCAGTATCAATTGCTAAATTTTTAGCAATACCAAAATCGGTTAAGATTACCGATCCATCTTTATGAAATAGTATGTTGGCTGGTTTAATATCTCTATGAACCACCCCTTTTGCGTGAACCTCTTCAAGACCTTTGGCAATTTGTCTTACTACTCCTAACGCATATTCTGGGCATTTGGATGGTGCTTGCTCTTTAAGATGACCACCAGCAACAAACTCCATAGCAATATAGTACCGGCCATCATCCAGCCGGGAAATATCGTATATTGTGATTATTCTTGGGTGATTTAGACTAGCAATAAGGTGGGCTTCATTAATAAATCGTTCGTCAAGCTGACCCTCTTGCGAATCATCAAGTACTTTTATAGCAACCTTTCTATTTAACGACTCCTGTGTCGCCAAATAGACCGTGGCCATGCCTCCTTTTCCCAATTCCCCGTGAACCGTATAACCAGGAATAGTAATTGGATCTGTGCTCATTGATTATGTTTATCTGGTTGTGGTTAGTGGGTCAGGAGTGGACAGTGTTGTTCAAAATTAGGTGCTTTTGGTTTTACACACAATAACTGTGATACCAGCACTTATTGTCAGCATCTAGGGACTATCGCGATAATTAGTCCCCGAGCCAAATCGCCGGAATCAAAAGTACAGCCTGCAATAGGATTAGAGAAAGCCACGAATGTAATAAGGCACTTTTTCATAGTATTTTCCCGTAGATAAGCGGTTAATAATAACTATAGCTCAAACAATAATTTGGACGATATATTTGTACTTCTTATACGCATCCTAGATAGCCAGGAGAATCAAATTCTATAAAAGAAGGCCTTATTCAGAGCCTTAGTTTTACCTTTTTATTCTTTAATTCAAATGGTTACATAAACACCTAGATTGATATTGCTTAAATTTGTCAGGACGACCGATTCAAGTGTGGCTTCTTAAATTCTTGTAACTAAGCGTTCAAATTCTCTAGCACCAATAGAAGGATCAACTAATTCCGTGCACGTAGCATCAAGGGTAGCAACGCCGGTATAAAGATCAGGGTTGAAAACAGCAAACCAAACGACACGATAGTACCCAACTTCCGATACAATTCAGTACCGGCTTCGCTAATAAAACAATGGTATTTCTATACGGAGCGTGATGGTGGCTTTCGTTAACATTTAATTAACTGGCTATATTCTGCTTGACTGGTATGTGAAAAAGCGCCGTTTACAGTTTTAGCGTGAGTGTCGGCATTGTAGGGTTTTTAAAGCTTTAAGTTATTCTCCCTCATAATTCTTGGCATTTCTTCTTTGTTAAATTTGTCTGCGATCTTCGGCTCAAGCAGCTGTGCTCCTGCCCCTTTATTCCCTAAGCGATCGCTAGGGTTGATCATTTCACAATATTTCTCAGATAAACATCCACAGCCAATGCAATATGACAGCGTATCTCGAAGCAATGTTAGTCGCTCTATTCGGTCATCGAGGTCTTTCTTCCAAGCTGTAGATAGCTTTTCCCAATCTTCAGATGTTACTTTGTCGCCATTTGATATTACTGATAACTGTTCAGTAATATCATTTAGAGTAATTCCAGCTCGTTGAGCAGCCTTAATGACTGAAATCTTACGTAAGACAGAGCGGTTGTATCGGCGATGATTGGCGTTATTTCTAGTAGATTTGATTAGTCCCTTGGTTTCGTAAAAATGCAATGCAGAAACAGCTACTCCGCTTCTTTCTGAGATTTCGCCAACTGACAGGTCTTTGTTTTTTGATGGTTTCATTAAATTAGCGCTTGACCTCAACTTAACTTGAGGTCTTAGCATAGAAGATAGTTAGCACTACTTCAACAATTAGGGGAAATGTTATGTCAGAACAACTGGCGGCATACTTGGTATGTAGTTCATTCATGTCAGAAGGTCATGATTCAATAATTCCATACGGGGAGGCAGCACACCCCATTCTCGATAAATTTGGCGGGGAGTTGCTTATAGCAGGCGAGACCGATCAATTTATTGAAATATTTGAAGGTGAATGGAAAAATGCAGCAAAGTTCACTTTGTTTCGTTTTCCTTCAATGGAACACTTAAAAGGATTTTGGGATTCTGAAGAATACCAAGCGGTGAAGCACTTAAGAACAGAAGCCACGCCGCCTAATTTCACTTTCGCTGTTAATGCCGTCGATTTTTCTAAGTGGAAACCTGTATAGCTATGAAGCAAATAAGGCCAGACTTATGGCAGACATCTCTATTTAAATCGGGGATGTTGAGTAGTCACGCATACTATTTGAAAACCCCGAAAGGAGGTGTATTGCTTTATAACACGGGCGATCATATCGATTTGGATGAGATTGATTCTTTAGGTGGCATAGATTTCCAGCTTCTTACACATAGAGATGAATCTTCCCCTTCTCAAAAGATAATTAGGGAAAGGTTTAATTCAAAGTTGGTTTGCTCAGAGTATGAATCATCAGCGATTAGTGAAAATGGTGATGTAGACCTAGCGCTAGAGGAGGGGGATCACAATATCTATGGTATACAGATAGTTGAAACACCCGGTCATACTGGAGGAAGTATAAGCTTTTACTACGAATCCAAACATGGAAATTATTTATTTACTGGCGACACCATTTTTCAGTGGAATTACGGTTGGTCGACATTAGTTATTAGTAGTGCGGGAGGAAGCAATACAGCATTACGAACAAGTTTAACAAGGCTGAAAACCTTTGAGCCAGATATAGTAATGAGTAGTGGTTTTGTCGATGGTTCAGCGCTAGTAAATGTTAAAAAAGGCGAATGGAATCAGGTAATAAATAGCTTAATAGGAAAGGTATAGCAACGAGGATTCTGTAGGGTTAGTTGACGCCAGGTAGAATGGTGTGAGTGATAGCACAGAGAAAGGCGATTTTAGGTAAGCCAAAGGCTGCCATGGTTTCTGATGCACATATGAATAACAGAATGCCAATAAAGGCAATTTCATAGTGATAAGTGTATTGATAAAATCGGTTTTAACGACTTACACCTGCTTAGGATAGATAATGACAAGCCAATCTTTTTTCTGGGATCGTATCGCCAACCACTACGCCAGCCAACCCATTGGGGATGAAGCCTCTTATCAAAAAAAGTTAGATCGTACTCAGGAGTATCTGACCTCTGAGAGTCGCGTGCTTGAATTTGGCTGCGGCACGGGATCCACGGCTATTTATCATTCGCCAAAGGTGGGGCGCATACTTGCTACGGATATATCTGACCAAATGCTCAATATTGCCAGAGGCAAAGCAAAAGAAGCAGCACTGAATAATATTGATTTCGAGCAAAGCTCCTTGTTGACGATTGATAGCCCTAACGAAAGTTGGGATGTTGTTCTGGGTATGAGCATATTGCATTTGTTGTCTGATAAAGATGCACATATTCGTAAAGCTTACGAGCTTCTCAAACCTGGTGGGGTCTTTGTTTCTAGTACCGCCTGTATTGGTGACATGGGAAGTTGGTTTAAATTTGTTGCCCCTGTTTTTAAATGGACACCGTTTCTACCCAGTGTGCAGGTGTTTGGTGTTGAATCGCTGAAACAGAGTTTTACTCAAGCAGGGTTTGCTATTGAATATGAATGGCAGCCTGAACCGAATAGCGCAGTGCTTTTGATAGCCCGAAAGCCTAACGGTTGAAAAAAACCTGAAGAGTAAGGTAGATTTAATAAATTGCTATTGTAGATATATATCTAACGGGGCTTATAGCCGGCCCCGCATAACGATCATAAGTATTTGCTGTTCAAGTACCTTTAGGCGCTCCTCGCGTTTGGCTTTATCCATATCCATGGCATTAAGGATATAGGTGATTAGCAAAGAAAAGATAATGTCAGATTCAAGTGAAAACTCCCCTAGTTTCAACCCTTTTTCAGCTGCGGTCTGTTCCATGTTTTCTGCTAGGTCCTGACGCATAATCGACATGTCACGACGAATGATTTTTCGGTATTCAGGGTTGGGGTTAAACCACTGCATGATGAGTAACCGAAGCGCAGATTCAGATTCATTAATGCTAAGTAGAAACTGCTGAAGCAATTGTTTTAGTGCTTTTGTTAGATTCTCATTCTGCATTTGTTTTCTGGCAGAACGCGCCACGCTTCGCAGGCGAACAAGGCTCTCTTCCACGAGAGCAATGCCCAGCTCATCCATATCGGCAAAGTGATTGTAAATGGAGGGGGCTGCCATTCCGACAGATCTAGCCACTTCTCTTAAGCCAAGCTCACTTGGGCTACGTCCTTCATCTACTAACTGTAAGGCCGCCATCAGGATTCGGTGGCGGGTCTCCTCCTTACGACCTTTTCGGGACTGTGAGGGTTTTGGGGTTTTGAGCTCGGTAACAGCTTTTGAAAGAGTCATAGGGACAACAACCTGCTTTTTATTCAACAAAACAAACAAGTGTTAGTCTACCGTTATCACCCGTGTTGCGCAAATATACGGCGTATTGTGTCTGATATTAGTGGTTGACTTAGTAAGTGCTAGGCATTACTTTAACTAACACTTGTTAGTTAAAGAGGGTTTTATCATGAATTATCTCATTACCGGTGGTACAGGCTTTATCGGTCGCTTTGTTATTGAAAGGCTTCTACATATGCCAGAGGCAAACGTTTACGTTCTAGTGCGCCCTGGTTCGGAAGGCAAGCTGGATAACATTCGTGATTCCTTAGGCGCTAGCAAGGAAAGGCTTTCAGCGCTTTCTGGAGATCTAACAGCGCAGAACCTGGGTATCGCGGAAACAGACATGTTTAAGCTCACGGGGGAAATAGATCATGTTTTCCACCTGGCGGCGATTTACGACCTAAACGCCGAAGCAGAACCGCAGCAAAAGGCCAATGTAGAAGGCACACGCCATGCATTGCAGGCAGCACAAACACTGGACGCTGGTTGTTTTCACCACGTGAGTTCAATCGCCGTGGCAGGCACCTATGCTGGGCGTTTTGATGAATCCATGTTTGAACAAGCCACAGGCCTAGATGACCCTTATTTTATTACCAAACACCAGGCTGAGCGCTGCGTGAGAGAAGAAGCGAAGATACCTTACCGTATCTATCGACCGTCGATGGTGGTGGGGCATTCAAAAACGGGGGAAATGGATAAAATTGATGGCCCTTATTATATGTTTCAGCTATTGGAAACCCTAGGGCGAGCGTTACCAAGTTGGTTGCCTCTTATCGGAATAGAGGGCGGCCAATTTAATATCGTACCTGTGGATTATGTGGCAGAGGCTATGGTGCATATTGCCCATCAACCCGAGCTTGA
>MAAC01012144.1_pt1 | contig 10476 bp, 12 predicted proteins | sample 1115981 | NCBI WGS metagenome assembly MAAC01 (sample SAMN04961126, study PRJNA320927) | seawater metagenome | isolation source: sample BD02T64 sea water enriched with oil for 64 days | place: USA:Gulf of Mexico | collected 2013-07-27 | reverse complement strand
GAGGCAACCGGGTTTAACCGTGCAACTTGACTTTAAAATGGACGGAGGTAAGTAATGAGTTTACATAAAAAAACGTTTAAGCAATTTACCTTTCAGCACTTTTCTTTGAAGCTATCTACTTTTAAGGAGTTATCAACTTCTTTAGTTGTTATCGCTTCAATTCTTGTCGCTCAAGTGCCTTTTGTAGATAATGCAATGGCTGCGGGCGCTAAACAAGAAGAAAAGAAAAAACGTCCTACGCAACTAGTTGGTCCATCGGTTGGTAAAAAAGTACAAAAAGCTTTTGAACTTTACGCAGGTAACGAAAAGAAGGGTATTGAGTCTGATATAGATGGTGCCTTAGTTGTTTTGTTGGATATTAATGCTAAGAAAGATTACGACAAAGCTTATGTTGCTCGTTTTATTGCCGTTATGTATGCCACTAAAGGTAGTCAAGAGCAAGAAGCTATAAAGTACTTGAAGCTAGCAGTAGCTCCTGACATTTTAAATGAAGGGGATCACGGCGAAGCGATAAAGTTATTAGCTGACTTGCAAATGCAAACCAAAGATTACAAAGGCGCATTAGCTAATTACTATGCGTGGATGGAATTTACGGGTAAAGATGATGGCAACACTTGGGTTAAAATTGCCCAAGCTAATTATGAGTTGAAACAATTAGATAAAATGATTGTTCCTGCTGATAAGGCTATCGCTGCTTTTGGTGATAAACCTAACCCAAATCCTTATATATTAAAGCTTACTTCATATTATGAGCGTAAAAAATATAAAGAAGCCATTAATGTATTGGAAACGGTTATTTTAATTTTTCCTGAAAATAAAACTTGGTGGACACAATTACCCATGTTTTATCTATTAGTTGAAAATTATCCAAAAGCTGTGCAAACGCTTGATTTAGCTTATAAGCAAGGCTTTCTTGACAAAGAATCTCAGCTTAAAACCTTAGCTAATTTGTATTCTTCTACTGAAGCACCTTATAAAGCGGCGATGTTATTAGAAAAGCACATTGCTTCTGGCGATATTACCCGTGATGATAAAAATATCTCGGCGTTAGCTAATGCTTGGCATGCAGCACAACATATTGGTACCGCTGCTAAGTATTATGGTGAATTAGCTAAATTAACCAATGAAGCTAAGCATTATCGTAAGCAAGGTATGTTGTTAAAGCAAGATGAGCAATTTACTAAAGCGATCCCTGCATTGCAAAAAGCGTTGGATCTTGGTGTTAAAAATAAAGGCCGTATATACATGAGTATTGCTGAGTCTTATTTTTATCTAGAGAAATACAAAAAAGCTTATGCTGCAATTAATAAAGCGATGGACGATCCTAAAGCTCGCAAAGCAGCTAAAGGTTGGAAAGGCTTTATTGTAGATACTGCTAGACGTAAAAAAGTTTCAATTTAGTCGTCATTTTTAGATTACTACTGATATTGAATATTTAAAAAAAGCCAACATAATCGTTGGCTTTTTTATATTTGTTAAAAAATTAAATAAATTGTAATAATTTGAAATTTTATTTATTACTTGAAGGTCTATGTAAAAAGTCATATAACTAATATGCTTAACGTATTAATAATTTAAAGAGAAGGAAAGATGTATGAACATACTTAAAAAATCAGGTTTAGCTGCTGTAATGGGTTTATTAGCATTCTCAGTTTTTGCTAGCAATGTTGCAAAAGCAGAAACTAACCCGTTTGCTACACAAGAAGTCGTAACGTTTGTGTCACAAGATGGTGAAGCTAAATGTGGCGAAGGAAAATGTGGTGAAGGCAAAGCCAAAAAAGCTAAATGTGGCGAAGGCAAATGCGGTGAAAGCAAAGCTAAAAAAGCTAAATGTGGCGAAGGCAAATGTGGTGAAAGCAAAGCTAAAAAAGCTAAATGTGGCGAAGGCAAATGTGGTGAAGGTAAAGCCAAAGATAGCAAATGTGGCGAAGGCAAAAGTAAAAAATGTGGTGGTTAATCCACTAGGTTAAACTTTTGACCCTAATAAAAACGAGCTTGACCGCTCGTTTTTTTGTTAATGCATATTGATTTAGCTTAACAATAGCAACTTTATGCTTTAGGTTTACCAATATAATAATAAACTGTCCATTTTTCACTAAACACGCTATCTAATGGCACAAAGTGAGCCGATATACTGGCTTTACTATGGATGTTGGTAAAAGTGGTTTTCTTGCCATTATCATGGCTTCTAGGCTCTTTTTTTACTTGCCAATCTTCATCTAAGCACTGTTGAGTTGTGCTAATGGCACTTTGATAATAATCAATGGCTGTCTTTTCATCATTGGCTGAAATATTACAAGCATAAGTTGTTTGTTCGCCACCCCATGACCAAATATGACAGTTTTCACCAACAAGGTTGTATTTAGCTTTCCAAGTATTACTTATTTTGGCTTTAATCTTGGTCATTTTAATTTTTTCAAAACCATTATCATAAGCCTTAATTAAGGCTGATATTTTTTGACAAGGATTGTTAACAGGAGCAATTTCTTTTTGCGCAATGGTGTTTTGGTTAACACAAGCACTGAGTAATGTACTTGATAAAACGAGTGAGAGTTTAGTGATATTATTCATCAAAATAGCTTCCTGCTACCAAAGGATATTAATAATCTAAATAATACAAAATTATCGGTGATTTTAATAGTGATTAAAAACTGTTAAAATCACTTTATATCTATACCTTTCCCTCTTTATTAGGAATTCTTTTGAACAATAACGATGTACTGCGCCGTTTGCGCTACACTTTTAATTTTAATGATAAACAAATGATGGCATTGTTTATTTCTGCTGGCATGACTACCACTCGTGAGCAAGTAAGTCAGTGGCTAAAAAAAGATAACGACAGTGATTTTGTTGCCTGTACCGATGTTGAGCTTGCTAGCTTTCTTAATGGTTTTATCAATGAAAGGCGTGGTAAAAAAGCGGGGCCTCAAGCAGCCGCAGAGAAAAGGTTATCAAACAACATCATTTTAACTAAGTTAAAAATTGCTTTGAACCTAAAAGCAGAAGAGCTTATTGATTTACTTAATAGCGTTGATTTTCGATTGAGTAAACCTGAATTAAGTGCTTTTTCAAGAAAAACTGATCATAAACATTATCGTGAATGTAAAGATCAAGTGCTTCGCAACTTACTTCAAGCTATTGATAAAAAATATCATGTTGCCAGAACTGAAAAGTTTAAAAAGGATGAGCAAGTAAATAAAAGCTCAGAGCATAAACACTCAGAAACTAAAAGTTTTGGAAAACCAAAAAGTCAAACAAGTCAAAAAGTTATAGAGCCTTATGTTGAAGGTGCTAGACCAAATGCCAGTGCCATTTATGTTAATCCAAATAACGATAAGCCGAGTAAGGAAAAATCTTCCAGTAAAACGTTAAAACTTAGACCTGAAGATATTTATAAACAGCCTAATAAGTAAGGGAAAACTTGTTATGAAAAAACCATTAAAAGCGGCACTATTTTCAGCATTAATTTTTCCAGGCTCTGGCCAGTTACTATTAAAGAAATATTATTCCGCTGCTTTCTATGGTTTTTTTGCTGCTATTGGCTTGTATTTATTATTTAGTGACCTACTATCTCGAGCACAAGAAATAGTAGATAAAGTACAGCGTGGTGAAGTTGCTGCCGATCTCGCCAGTATAAGTGCCTTGGTGCACCAACAATCTGCCAGTACCATAGAGTCACTCAGCCCAGCATTGACTATGTTGTTAATTACTTGGCTCGTGAGTGTTGTTGAAGCTTATCGTGTTGGACGAAAGGCAGAGTAACTAGAGTAACTAGAGTAACCACAATTAATAAAGCAAATTAATTGTAAGCTAAGAAAAAGCCCAAATAAATTTGGGCTTTTTTAGTGTTACTCGTTATTTGTTATTCGTGAGACTTATTGCCAATTATCTCTTTTAGCGGCTTGCAACTTTTCATAACTGGCTAGTAATTTACCATGGGTTTTAAAACCCTCAAGGCTAAGCCCCGGGCAATGTAAGCCGTCAAAAATCACTTTACCTTCGACAATGGCCAAACAATTCTCGCTCATTTCTTTACCATACATTAACGCCAGTGAGGTCATATAAGGAGCGAATTCTCTATCATCACTCCATTTTATTTCTAACAAGGCTTGTAAGCAGCGATATTTGCGGGTGTTTTCTTCATTGTTTTGATCAAGGTGTAATGCCCAGTTTACCCAATCTATGGCTTGTTCATCTTGCGCGGCAAGGGCAAGCATAGCCTTAACTTCACCAATGCGTAAATCAAACCAAATTGTGCCTGCATCAGGGGCTAAACCAATAAACTCAGCAGCAGCCATCGCATCGTTATAACCACCTTGTTCAAGGCCTGCTAGAATATCTAACCAGTCATCGGTGTTTAAATCTTTTAGTGTTAACAAGGCTTCTCTAAATAAAGCCCCATCATTATTGTTGTTCCACACAATTTCATCTACTGGGTAGATATCAGACATGCCTGGCACTAAAATTCGACAAGCATATACATTTAAGTGATTGTAATCAGAGATGTAAATATCAAAGTCCATATCATGAATGATTTTTACTAAATTGTTGTACTCTGCGCCAGTATCAGCGTCAAAGTCCCAGTCAACAAAATCATAATCGGGCGTGTCTTTAAAAAAGTCGTAAGAAATAAAGCCACTTGAGTCGATAAAGTGCAACTCTATATTGTGCGGTGAAGCAATTTCTTCTTCATCAAAACTTGGCGGCTGAAAAACGTCAAGTTGCTCAAGGCTTCTACCTTGTAATAATTCAGTTACGGTACGCTCTAACGCGACTTCAAAACTTGGGTGAGCACCAAATGAAGCGAAAACACTGCCATCTTTTGGATTTATTAAGGTAACACTCATCACTGGATATAAACCACCTAGCGAAGCATCACACACTCTTAAATGATAACCGTGACTTTCTAACTCACGTATATCGGCTAAAATGGTCGGAAAACGCTCTAGTACGGTGACTGGGATCTCAGGTAAACAAATACCTTCAGCAATAATTTTGTTTTTAACATAACGCTCAAACACTTCAGATAAGCTTTGTACACGTGCTTCATTTTGGGTGTTACCCGCTGACATGCCGTTACTCACAAAAACATTGGCTATAACACTAACAGGAATATAAATGTCTTGTTGATCGCGCTCGCGGGTATAAGGCAAGGCACAAATACCACGTTCGCCAGCACCAGAGTTCATGTCATAAAGTTTATCTACCGTTATTTCATTATTAGCATCGAAATACTGCCATAAACTTTCATCCATAATGCCTGCAGGCATAGAATCATCTTCACTGAAAAACCATTTTTCATTAGGATAATGTACAAAGTCATCATTGCTAATTTTTTCACCAAGGTAGAAGTCGGCAAAAAAGTAGTTACAGCTTAAACGTTCAAAGTATTCGCCTAAGGCACTGGCTAAACAAGACTTAGCTGTAGCACCTTTACCATTGGTAAACATTAAACCGCAGCTTTTATCTTTTATATGAACAGAGAAACAATTTTTAACAGGGTTTAACCAAGAGGCTTCTTCTATATCAAAACCAAAAGAAGTGAGTTTTTCTTGCATATTGGCAATAGACGTTTCTAGTGCACAATCTTTACCTTTGATAAATGTTTGTTCCATGGTGATATCCAGTGTAATTATTTCATTAAGTTATTAAGACAAGAAACACATTATAGTCGATATTAATGCCGCGCTGATAAATTAATTAGCATTAAATTAAATAGTTTTAAATAACCTAAAACCTGAGGATGTCACAAGGCGTTAGCATTGAATAACTTAAAAATTTTGTTATTAATCGCTAGGCGCTTGCTGTGAACCGTATCTTGATATGGGTAAATTGGTGGATAATTTAACCATTGCTATCAAAAGTGAGGTGATTTTTTGCCAGATAACGAAACTTTGATATAAATCAAAACCTGTTTACTTTGTTTTGTTAGAGTTGAGTGCTGGTGTTTTTATTTCGCCATGACCTTATGCCGCGTATAGCGTTACTAAACAAAGAGAGAAATAGTCCTGTGTCTGACAATAAAGATAATGAGCAAACAAAACAGCAAAAACCAATCGTGTATTCATGTTCTGGTTGCTCAAACCTAGCGCAAATGGCGCATAACATTTCATTGAACCTAGATGGTGATGGTATCGCCGAGATGTCGTGCGTATCAGGTGTTGTAGGTAACGTTGCGCCTATTATGGATTTAGCTAACTCAGGGCGACCGATTATTGCTATTGATGGCTGTGGTTTGTCTTGTACCAAATCCTGCCTTGAAGCAGGTGGTTTGAATGCCGATTATTACTATCAAATTAGTGATTTAGGTTTTGAAAAACGCAGTAAATGGAATGACTCACTCACCGAGAATACGATTGCAATGAAAAGTATTTACGATAGGTTGTTTGAAGAAGGTATTGGCTTTAAACGAGAAAAATAAATATATTTTCAGTTCAGTTCAGTTCAGTTCAGTTCAAAATGATAACGTCAAGATGCGAGTGTTAAAGCTCGCAACTATTCGACTAAACCAAACTCTAAAGCAAGCCCTAAATTAATCTACTTAGTTCAAAAGTTCTACCATAGAAAACACCGAGGCAGGTTATATGCTCCATGCATAACCTAAGTGACCTACATCCATGTAGGCATTGCTTCGCACTACACCGAGAATAATACTGGGAGTTATAAAGCTTCTGTGTAATATCATGCCTCGTTACACTTAACTCTAATTCAGTCTAATATTCAATCCAATGGGCATAATGCTTATTCTTCCCTAGTACTGCTTGGCTACCTTTTAGGGAGAAGTCATAACCACATAAAGAAAACTTACCTCGAAAAGCAAGTGCTTGAATAATTGCTTGGCTATCAAGTGGTGAAAAACTGGCAAAGTAGTCAATGTTTGCACCGTTTTTACTCTCTACATCTACCGCTAAAGTGCGTAATGACTTACCTTTATTGAAGCTAATTTGCTGGCAACTATTATCACCCTGTGCACTAAATTGTGACCAAAGTTGCGGTGTACTCACTTCATCAGCTTGCCAATTGATGATAACTCCTTGATGTTGAGATAAATACAAGGTGAAATTATCAGGCATGACTAGTGGTTGCTCTCGTACTGTATCAGCGCGAGTATTTAATATTTGTGGAGCCGATTTTTGCTCAAGTTCATTTGAATTACTAGCAGTGAAAAAGGTTATTAACCATGACGTTAATACCGCAGCTAAGGTAATAAGCACCATAGCTAGCATAGCTAACTGAGCTTTTTTATTACTTAATAATTTTAAACGAATTAACTCGCCAATGTCAGTTTTCTCACCATCAAGTTGAGATGTTTGTTGGCTATTATTAAAAGTATATGCCGCGTGTGCTTGTTGAGTTTCTTGTGGCTGGGCGTCAATGTTGATGACACTTTCCCCAGCGATGCTTGGCTCTATACGAAATTTTGCCGATTTTCCTTGGTGAGCACTTTGTTGGTATTCAGACATATCGACAGGGCCAATATAGCCTAATATGTATTTTTTCCCAGTTGATTGCTGTTTGCTAGCGTAAGTGAGTAAAACTGCAGAGCTAAGGGCGGGAATAAGTAATAAATAATAGCTACTGTGTTGCTCAGAAAATATAATAATTAAGGTGACTAAAGCAAAGCTTAAGCTGGGGGCAAATAGCCAGTTTTTATTCAGTTTGGCATCATGCAATCGGCGTAGGCTCGTTAAGCCTAATGCGGCGCTAAACAACGCGCTGATCGCTAAAGAGATAATTAATTTACCAGTGAAAGCGGAGGCGAGCATGATAAAAACAAAATATATGGCGCTGCAAATAGCGAAAAAACGGCTTCGATTATCAAAACCTTGTAAGCAAAAAAGTGACTTTAATAACTGCACAGTGTCTCCATGGAAAATTTAAAACTGGATAGGTCGTCATTCCGTAGGTTTCTTGTACGGAATCTTGAAATAGTTAAATTTAATGTACTCGATAAGGGGGAATATCAACATTATCTAACTTTAAGCCAAACAACGTTAAGGTAGCATTGTTGCTAGACTCGCCATCACCACTAAATTCTACATCAAATAAGCTCAACCAAATCAAGCCATGTTGTTTGGTAAAGGTTAAACGGCTTGAGCGCCTAGCGATAGCGATAAATTGTAATTTATTTTGTTCGCAATATTGTTTGGCATGTATCCGCGCCGCTTCAGATAACTTTCTTAGGTAAATAAAGTACCAACAAACCAAACAAAAGAGTAATAAATAATAAATATTTTCCATAGTATGTTGATTTACCTTAAATAAGTTAGCAATTAAATAATTGTCCAATTGCTTTTGACAAAGCATCACTGCGCTCTGGCGCGCGCATGCATTGAAAAACAATAGGTCTGAGTGTTGGAATAGCGACCAAGTCTTTGAAGATATTATTAAATAATGCGGGTTCTTCAGTGGCGATAAGGTGCTCAAAAAAGGCTATTAAATTATCACTATTTTCTAGTGCTAGCCAACAACGCCCTGACAAGGTAATAAGTAACTCTGCTGCTAGAGTTTGCTGCTGCAACAAAAAGCTTATCAACTGGTGTACATGAGGATGTTGGCAACTACTGGCTAAACTGCGTAATAAATGCTGCTGTAGTTGCACCGTTTGCTCTGTAGCGGGCTTTTGGCTGGTTAGCTGCGCTTTAAACAAAGTGATTAAGGCTGTTAATAGCTCAACAGGTAATGGCTCATTTTCTAATGCGCTACATAAAGGTAATAGCACTTCACTAGGTAAATGAGGTAATGCTTTACTGAGCAGCTCGCTATTTTTTTCTTTCTTGCTGGCATTTTCATTAATACGCACGGCAAAATCGGTAATACCTTGCACGCCAACCGTTTGCCAATTATCCCATGACGTGTCAGCAGACAGGTAGCTTGTAAAAGGGGCTAAGTATTCGCTGGGCGGCTGCTTTAATTCAAATTTTATTTTACTGTTTAAGGCCGCTAATTTATATTGTGCAGGTGTGAACAAATAAGGATTGTTTTTTAATAACTCTTCTTGCTGCTCATTAGCATCTTGCGTTAAGTCAGCGCCAAGCGCTTCAACAATAATAGCAATAAAATGATTTCTAGCCCCTTGATTTAACAGGCCACGTTCATCTAAAGGCAGTTTTAATAACCACAAATAAGGCTGCGGTGATTGCTTTTGCCAAAAAGCAATGGCAATACACGCGTGCCCTTGCGATGGCGTAGGGTAAGGAATTTGATTTTGTTCTATTTTTTCAAACTGCTCTTTAGATATTTTTTCTATTTTACGACCAATATCATAAAAGCGATATTGTGAATTAGAAGATTGTAAAAGTTGTGAAATGGTATCAATAGTATTCATAAGGCGGTAATAATTAGTCAACTAATTGGAAAATGTGCATTTGTCTTTAGTCCTCATTATAAGGATAATAACGCCATTAACCTAGTAAAAACTCTTCACAAATTTGCCTATAGTGTCAGGAAATAAAGCTTAATGAATATTGAAGTACCTTGTATCCTCGAAAAACCAGTATTGACTATTTTGTACCAAGACGACTACCTAGTAGCGGTAGACAAACCAGCAGGTTTATTCGTTCATCGCAGTTTTATGGATAAAGATGAGATTTATTTTGCTTTGCAGTTAGTGCGAGATCAAATAGGCAAATATGTTTATCCTGTGCACCGCATAGACAGACCAACATCGGGTGTGTTGTTGTTTGCTTTAACGAAAGCAGTCGCACAAAAATTGAATGAAGCTTTTGCCAACAAATCTAGCGGCGTTGATAAATCACTTCAAGGCATGGCAACAACATTAGTCAAAACTTATTACGCTCTAGTGCGCGGGCATTTGCCTATAGATAAACAAAGCCAGTTAATAGATTATGCCCTTAAAGAAAAGCTAGATAAATTGGGTGATAAAAATGTCAGTCGCGATAAAGCACCGCAACCAGCACAAACGCATTATCAAGTGCTTAAACAGGCAAGTTTACCTATTGCGGTGGGCAAGTTTGACAGTGTTCGTTATTCTTTAGTCAAATTAAAGCCAGTTACTGGGCGGCGTCATCAAATTCGTCGTCATTTAGCGCACTTAAGGCACCCGATAATTGGCGACATCAATTATGGTGATAATAAACAAAATCCTTTTTTTGGCCAGCATTTTGGTTTTAAGCGCTTAATGCTTATTGCTAAATCATTAAGCTTCACACACCCTGTTACTGAGCAAGTGGTTACTATTAGTGCTGAGTTTGATGAGCAGTGGCAACAGGTATTTGCTGAGTTGGAGTGGTTAGTTCAGGAATAAGATTGCAATACATAAGTTCAAAATATAACTTGTGTTTTTTGCTCCTGTTGCGTCGCGGTGGCGACATCACCCAAAGGGAGACTGCCTCCAGCCTCCCTTTGGAATCCCTCGGAGCTGCGATCCAAACGTAATCTTTCATTCTATCAAGTGTTTTCGACGTAATGGCGTTGAACGGGCATCCATGCCCTACATCGCCTTGTTCATCATCC
>MAAC01018040.1_pt1 | contig 10477 bp, 10 predicted proteins | sample 1115981 | NCBI WGS metagenome assembly MAAC01 (sample SAMN04961126, study PRJNA320927) | seawater metagenome | isolation source: sample BD02T64 sea water enriched with oil for 64 days | place: USA:Gulf of Mexico | collected 2013-07-27 | reverse complement strand
GTGACACAGTTCAACAGCTTTTACAGCGCTTTCCTCATCCTTTCCGCAGTCATCATGTCGACCATTGGTGTTTTGATCGGGCTTCTTATTACCGATCAACCCTTTGGCATCGTCATGTCAGGGATTGGTGTCATAGCGCTAGCTGGTATCGTTGTGAACAATAACATCGTCCTCATCGATACCTTTGATTATGTTTCTACCAAGTATAAAGATCAGAAAGAAGCTATCATCAGAACCGGGGCACAACGTTTACGCCCCGTATTGCTGACCACGGTCACCACAGTCCTGGGCTTGATGCCAATGGTGCTCTCCACCAACATCGACCTTATCAATCGTACAGTACAGATTGGTGGACCTTCCACTCAGTGGTGGACCCAACTTGCAACAGCGATTGCGTTTGGCCTTTGCTTTGCGACAGTATTGACCCTTGTCATTACCCCCTGTTCTTTGATGGTCAGGGTAAATTTCAGACGTTTCGTTGCCTGGATCAAAACCAAAATACGCAAAGATCCTTCTGGTCATGATCAACAATCATCAGAAAGTCCTCAGCCTGCTGAGTAACAAGAAGCCTGTTGATTGATATGAAAACAAAAGAAAAGAGCCGGGATAATTTCTTTCCGGTTCTTTTTTGGAGCTCTTTTTTTAATCTTTGAAAACTGAGAGTGCTGCGTGAATTCTAAACGACGTCGTCAGCCAGCAAAGTGCTCCAAAAATCCATGCCATCGTGGAAAAATATTCCGGCCATATGCAAAGAGCAAGGAACAGGACAATCGTTTCAGTTCCCTCTGTAAGGCCTCCGAGATAATAGATACTTTTTTTCCCACGAATATCTGTGGAGATCCCCCTCTTTGCAGCCACAATGGCGAAAGAAAGAAAGGAAGCCCCAGTCCCGATAAAAGAGAAAATAAGAAAAGCAGCAGCCAGGGCATTTTCTTGTGGGCTGGCAAGAGCAAACCCGAACACCACAGCGGAATAAAAGAGAAAGTCCAAAGTGATATCAAGGTAGCCGCCGAGATCAGTCATTCCCTGCGAACGAGCAACAGCACCATCCAAACCATCACAAAGACGATTGAAGACGATACATCCAAGGGCAATGTCATAAGACTGAAAAGCTAATGCCGGAATTACCAACATGCCAACCACAAACCCTGACCAAGTCACCTGATTTGCAGTAACACCCTTGTCAGAGATTATTCCCCCTAAACGATCAAGGGGCGGATCAATCTTTTGCCGCATCCAGGAATCAAACATATCAGTGCGCGACCCTATTCGGTTTCTTCTGAAGCCTCTTCGTTTTCGCCAGATATTTCTTCTTCCCCAGGCTTGGCTTCAGGATGTTTTGCCTCTTGGGCCATCATTTTATTACGCGTGCTCCGATAAGAGAACTGTGCCAGAACGATGCTCACCAAATACCCAAGACCTGCAATAGATAGAGAAACCCAGGGTGTGCTGACCAGCAGCATGATGCAAATGGCAACACCCAGTAAAACCAGGCCAACATAACGTCGTGGAATTCGAATGCGCTTGGACGAATAGGTTGGAATGCTGCTCACAAACAAGGCACCAACGAGAACCAACATCACACCATTAACAATCGGAGTGCGAAAAAAATCATCGCCCAGCTCAAAACTGAGAGCGAGCGGTAAAAGAATAAGTCCAGCCCCGCAGGGCGCAGGTATACCGGTGAAGAACTTGGCCGCCCAAGGGGGGGGATTCTCATCCAGAAGCCCTGTGTTAAACCGGGCCAAACGCATACCACAACAAATAGCAAAGAAGAGAGATACAGCCCACGCCAGACCACCTGTGCCATCCATAGCCCAGAGGTAAATAACAATGGCTGGCGTTACGCCGAAGTTGACAAAATCGGCGAGAGAATCAAGCTGAGCACCAAACTCACTCGTTCCCTTCATCAAACGAGCAACAGGTCCATCAAGGCCATCGAGCACCATAGCAAGAACAATACCGGCGACAGCGAGTTGCCAGTCTTTCTCCAATGCAAAACGAATTGCCGACAACCCGGAACACATTGCCATCAAAGTGATCGCATTTGGTATCAACCGGTTTACCGAAAATCCATGAAGGCGACGACGACGCTTGAGACCTGCCATATTAACGTACCTCTGTTTCGCGTGTGTCTTCCTCGGATAGAAGATCAGCGATAACCGTTTCACCACCAATCATCTGCTGGCCAACACCGACAAGCGGGGCCACACCATTTGGAAGATAAACGTCAGTACGACTGCCAAAACGAATAAGACCAAACCGCTCACCCGTTTTTACTTCCTGATCCATTGTAAGGTTACAGATAATCCGACGGGCAATAAGGCCAGCAATCTGAACAAAGGCAATTTCTTTGCCGTCTTCAGTTTCCATCTTTACCGACATGCGCTCGTTCAGTTCAGACGCCTTGTCCATGGCAGCGTTCAAGAAAGCGCCATGATGATAAGCCAGCTCGGTAATTTTACCTGCTGTAGGTACCCTGTTCACATGGACATCAAAAACACTCAGGAAAACAGAAACACGCATCAAGGGTTCCGTACCCATATTCAGTTCTGACGGTGGCACTGCAGTTTCTATCGCACTGATGTGACCGTCAGCCGGACTAACAACAAGCCCTGCACGAACTGGAGTCTGTCGCTCCGGATCACGGAAAAAATAAGTGCAGAACGCTGCAATTATAAGCCCCAGGATAGCAAGAGGTTTCCAGATCAAAGCAAAAGCCACACTAAGCGCAAGTGCGCCGCCAACAAAAGGCCAACCAGCTTTATTAATAGGCACCAAAATGTGCTTCAGCACAGCCGTCTCCATTCATAAATCATAGATCACAGCGAAAGTTGCATAATTTTACACGCAGCCCCGCACAACATATTTCATAACATTTCGAGTGTAATACTGTATTACGGCCTCAAATGTAAGGCTTTTTCGATAACCGTATAAACAAGAGGAAAATACAGGGCTTTAATTAGCCTTGGGAAGAACAAATATTTGCCCGGGATAAATCAAATCGGGATTCCTGATCTGGTCTTGATTCCGATCATAAATCACAGCATATCGACCGCCCTGACCGTATATTGCACGAGAAATACGCCACAGGCTGTTACCAGGCTGAACGGTTACAACGCGTTCATCGGGTAAGGTTTCTATTTTCCCAGAACGTGAAAAAGGAATCTCGACGCGGGCGATAACCTTTCCCCCCTCATCTACCTGATCGATACGTAACTGGTGTAAACCTTCGGCAATCTTTTTTTCAGGTTCGACAACCCAACGTCCTTCCTTGTCAGCAACACCCTGCCCAACAAATTCATTGTTCAAATAACCGACAACTTTCTGCCCAGGCTGGGAAGATCCTCCAATAACAGTTTGCCCACCATCATCATAGTCAACAGTATCCAGCGCCAACTCACCATCACTGATACCATTTTCATCCGCTCGCTTGGGAAGCTGTACTACCTGAGAGACACTTGGCGTTACACTTGGCTCTTCGTCTGGAATAAGGACTGCGAGAGCAGATTTTTCACCTTTTGGCACATCGATAATTGCAACATCTTTGGATTTTATCCTGCCACCGTCGCTATTCTCGACTTGTAAACCCAGCTCATGTGTACCTGGCTCTAACGGTGTTTCCAGCACATAGGCCCACTGACCATTGTTATCAGCCTCTATAGTCCCGAGTAGTGTCGTTCCATCAAGGATACGTACGTCACTCCCTGCTGGTGCGCGCCCCGCAAGAACGGTATCGCCTGTTTTTTCCACCCGTATCACATCAAAAGACAAGGCAGAATCTGCTTTCGCAATAGAAGTTTGAGACTGCACTACATCTTCTTGAATCGCAGCCGATTCTGTTACCTCGTCACCGTTAGGTTCAGCGGTAGATCCACTGGTATTTGGAGTAGAACTACTACTCACAGCAGTATCAGGTATTTGCTGATCGTCAGCCGTAATTTCAGCCTCCCCCGCCTGGGATTTCGTTTCTTCTACGACAGTATCTTCTGCGACAGCATCTTCTGTACGCGTTTTGACGAGCTTCTTTGGACGGCTAACGGCATCATTCGTGTCTGAATTGATATCTGTGGCAACACCCAAATCATCCCCATCGTCGACCACATACCATATCGTCACAGCAGCGCCAGAAATGGCGAGAACAAACAAAAGTGCAATAACGAAGGTACGGCTCAAAGGATATCTCCTAGGGACTAATAATCAGGTGTTGCAACCTGTGGGAATAACACCCGTAAAAAATTATTTCCGGAATTATTTCCGCAGACTATCATTGTTTATACATTAAGGGTAAGGACTTCTCTGAAAAGAACAAGAGCGTCCGACATGTTTTAATTTGTGGCATTCATATTTGCAGCCACAGATATCACAGATTGATCTGTTTTCGGCAGTGCAAAGTACCTATTGCATAGATATAATAATGGCCAACGGCACGAAGGTTTCAGGTTATTCCTCTTTCTTTCGTGCCGCTTTGCTCCTTTGCACAATAATAAAAACAACAACGGGAAATTAACGATGACCAAAATCAGTTCCATCTGCGTTTATTGCGGGTCCTCCAATTCAGTCAGTGAAGATCACCTCGATAATGCCAGCCTTCTTGGAAAACTTGCAGCCCAACATAACATCGAGATTGTTTACGGCGGCGGGCGTGTCGGATCTATGGGCAGGGTTGCTGATGGTGCACTGGAAAATAGCGGTAAGGTGACCGGAATTATTCCGGAATACTTACAGAAGTTTGAAGTCGGACATAACGATGTTAGCGAGCTTGTCGTTGTTGATTCCATGCACACCCGAAAAATGATGATGTTTGAGCGCTCGGATGCTTTTTGTATTTTGCCTGGCGGGCTCGGTACATTGGATGAATTTTTTGAGATTGCCACATGGAAGCAGCTTGGCATGCACGATAAACCCATAATTTTAGTTAATCTTGAAAATTTTTGGACCCCCCTTCTGGACTTGATCAAACATCAAATCGAAGGAGGTTACCTTCGACAGGACCCCGAAGATATATTCAGTGTTGTCAACAGCATAGAAGAAATTTACGACAAATTGGCAAGCTTACCAGAATCTCATATCAAGCCCGACATTTCCCTACTCTGAGCGCAATTGATTACGTCACTTATCTTGCACTGCAGCGAAAGACTGCTATTTTCCTCGATGAGTTCCCCAAATCATATTAAACAAGCCGACAAACAAGGAGGCGAACATGGCCAAAATTAAGGTAAAAAATCCGATCGTCGAACTCGACGGTGACGAGATGACCCGGATCATCTGGGAAAAGATCAAACAGAAATTCATCCTTCCCTATCTGGATCTGGATTTGAAATACTACGATCTTTCCATCGAAAGCCGCGACGCTACAGACGATCAGATCACTGTTGACGCCGCCAACGCGATCAAAGAACACCGCGTTGGTGTCAAGTGCGCCACTATTACCCCTGATGAAGACCGCGTCGAAGAGTTCGGTCTGAAAAAAATGTGGCGTTCACCAAACGGCACTATCCGTAATATCCTCGGCGGTACCGTGTTCCGCTCGCCGATCATTATGGAAAACGTTCCTCGCCTTGTTCCCGGTTGGACCCAGCCAATCGTAATCGGACGTCACGCTTTTGGTGATCAGTACAAAGCGACTGATTTCCTCGTACCTGGTGCTGGCAAACTAACCATGACCTTCCAACCGGAAGACGGTGGTGAGCCGATTACGCGTGAAATCTTTGATTTCCCAGAAGCCGGTGTTGCCATGGGCATGTACAATCTGGATGAGTCTATCCGTGGCTTTGCCCGTGCCTGTATGAACTATGGCCTTGAGCTTGGATGGCCAGTTTATCTTTCAACGAAGAACACCATCCTCAAAGCTTATGATGGTCGCTTCAAAGATCTTTTCGAAGAAATTTTTCAGGCTGAATTTGCAGACAAGTTCGCCGCAGCTGGTATTTCTTACGAACATCGTTTGATCGATGACATGGTTGCAGCAGCCATGAAATGGTCTGGTGGTTTTGTCTGGGCTTGTAAGAACTACGATGGTGACGTTCAGTCTGATACGGTTGCGCAGGGCTTTGGCTCACTCGGCCTTATGACTTCTGTTCTGATGACCCCGGATGGACAAACCGTAGAAGCTGAAGCTGCTCATGGTACAGTAACACGCCACTACCGTTTGCATCAGCAAGGTAAAGACACATCAACAAATCCAATTGCTTCTATCTTCGCCTGGTCACGTGGCTTAAAGTTCCGTGGACAGTTCGATAACACTCCTGAAGTGAGCGAATTTGCAGAAACTCTGGAAAAAGTTTGCATCGACACGGTTCAATCCGGAAAGATGACAAAAGATCTGGCGCTTTTGATCAGTCCAAATCAGGATTGGTTGACAACGGATCAGTTCCTCGACGCTGTTGATGTGAACCTTCAAAAAGTCATGGGTCAATAATCATGCACAAAATCCTTCGCAATCTACTTGTTGGACTTTTTGCAATGACGCTCGCGGCGGCAAATGCCAATGCGGCTGATCCAGAAAACACACTGGTGATACAGCTTAAAAGCGGCAATGTTGTTATTGAAATGCTCCCGGATCTCGCGCCAACTCACGTTGCGCGGATCAAGGAACTTGCCCGTGAGGGCTTCTATGACGGCATCGTCTTCCATCGTGTGATTGCTGGGTTTATGGCACAGACAGGGGACCCAACCGGGACAGGAACCAGCGGTTCCGGTACAAACCTGAACGCCGAATTTTCCCGCGAACCCTACGTTCGCGGGACCGTTGGCATGGCCCGTTCCGGTCAAATCAACTCTGCCGATAGCCAGTTCTTCATCATGTTAAAAAGAACACCTTCACTGGACGGGAAATATACCGTTTGGGGCAAAGTGGTTCAGGGCATGGAACATGTAGATGCTATCAAAAAAGGTGCCTCAGGCTCTGGCAAGGTGAACGGCCCTGACAAAATGATTTCAGTAAAGGTTCTTACTGATATTCAGTAACGTAACCTTTTCAGTATGACGCACGACCAAAGAGCGCCAGATCATCTGATCTGGCGCTCTTTTATTTTGTCCTGCTCAGAAGCCTTGGGAGGAGCAACAGTTAAAGATATCTCTAGCAAATATCCTGCCTTGCAAAGACCTCTTGAGATACCTATTTTGCTGGTAGATTTTCTTACCTTTTAAATTTAAGGCCCCATGCCATGACTGACACAACAACACTTGATCCAGAAAACACGCTGGTAATCGAACTGGAAACCGGAAACGTTACCATTGAAATGCTTCCTGACCTTGCGCCAACACACGTAACGCGGATTAAAGAGCTCGCACGTGAAGGTTTCTATGACGGTATCGTCTTCCACCGCGTAATCGATGGCTTCATGGCACAAACAGGTGACCCAACCGGAACAGGAACCAGTGGTTCTGGTAAAAAATTGCGCGCTGAATTTACCCAGGAGCCATTTGAGCGTGGCGTCGTCGGCATGGCCCGTTCTCAGAGCCCCCACTCTGGTGACAGCCAATTCTTCATCATGTTTGATAGCGCCCCATCTCTAAACGGTCAGTACACCGTCTGGGGCCGCGTTAGCGAAGGCATGGAACTTGTCGATGGCATCAAGAAAGGCGCTCCAGGTAGCGGCTCTGTAGACGAACCTGAGCACATGGTATCGGTTAAAGTTCAGGCTGATATTACCGAATAAAACCCTGCATGGAATTTCCAACAGGTTCCACATCAGGTACTTAGTATTTTTACTAGGTGATTTTTTCAAGCCCTCGCTGTATGTTTGCTCAGCGGGGGTTTTGTCTTAGGGGACAGCCTGTAATTCTTGAGCAGAGGAACTTTGGTTGTGACAATCACCGAAGAATACAAACAACTTATCGAACAACTAAGCCAAACAGCACTCGATTTTACACTCGAAATACTTGCTGCTCTGGCTATTCTCATCATTGGCCGTTTCATAGCCAAACGCATTAGCGGCTATGTCGAAAAAATGCTGGCGAACTCCGATAAGGTTGACCGCACCTTACAGCCGGTTATCGTCAAGATCACACGTTACGCGATAATGATCTTTGTTATCGTGGCTGTTCTTGCACAATTCGGTGTAGAGACAACCAGCCTTATTGCAGTTCTCGGTGCCGCAGGCCTGGCTATTGGCCTTGCTCTTCAGGGAACAATGCAGAATATTGCCGCTGGCTTTATGCTTTTGTTCTTACGCCCGTTCAAGATCGGCGAGTTTGTCGATGCCGATGGCATATCCGGTACGGTTGACGAAATCAGTCTCTTTGTCACACACATGACGACAATAGATGGACTTTACCTCGTCGTACCAAATTCAAAACTTTGGTCTGCCACGGTCACCAACTTCAGCCGCAATACCAAGCGCAGAACAGATCTCGCAATTGGTATCGGTTATGGTGATGATATCGAAAAAGCTGAAAAGGTTGTTCTCGCCGTATTATCCGGTGATGCACGTTTGCATAAAGACCCAACACCCCTCGTTTTGGTTACAGGACTTGGCGAAAGTTCGGTCGATTTGAACGTTCGCTACTGGACAGACAGCAGTGATTATTGGCCAGCCCTGAGCGATAATCGTCGCGCAATCAAAGAAGCATTTGATAAAGAAGGTATTTCAATCCCCTTCCCTCAACGCGACCTGCATATCGTTTCAGACGTCAAAGCAAAAGCATAGCTGAAGAACTCGCTTCTAAGACTGTGATTAACAAAGAAGGCCATATTATTACGGCCTTCTTCTCGTTTCTTATGCCTCATGTGACAAAAGAGCTTTTTTACGTGGCAAACCTCCACCATACCCCGTTAGACTGCCATCTTTCCCGATAATGCGGTGGCAGGGGATAATGATTGAAATCGGATTAAGGGCATTTGCTGCGGCCATGGCTCTGATGGCTTTGGGCTTTCCTATCTTCTCGGCCATAGAACTATAGGTTTCTGTTTTTCCAAAAGGTACTTCACGTAGGGCTTTCCATACACATTGTTGGAATTCAGTCCCGCCAGTATCCATCACGATCCCATCAAAGGCTGAAGGGTCCTTTGCAAAATAGGCCTCCAGACGCTCTTTGATTTCCCGGTCTATCTCAACCTCTTCGAGGATCAGTTTAGAAAAGCGTCTTCGCAACAGCCTTTCCCACCGCGGCTTGCAATCGGTAAAATCTAAATGGCAAAGGATATTGTCATAATAAAACGTAATAATTTCCCCTATGGGTGAGTGATACCTGGAAGAGGTAAGCTTGCCATCGACCATTATATTTTACTCTCTTCCAATTCCATATGAGCAGATATACGAGATCGTTACTTTAGGAAAAAGTTCGGAATCGACAAAAGCCTGTCTGTCACATAAGTTTATCCCGATCTCAAATTTTCTTTCTCTCAGGACAGCATGGAAAAGACTTCAGGTAAATGGTTATCCCTAAGCATACTTGCTCTTTGTCAGGTATCTGCCATGGCGTTATGGTTTTCTGCTTCTGCTGTTTTGCCATCCCTCATAGTCGAATATAGTCTCAGCCCGTTTCAACAAGCCCTTTTCACTAGCACTGTTCAAGTGGGCTTTGTTGTTGGTAGCCTTAGCTCGGCAGTCCTTGGCCTTGCAGATCGCCTTCCGCCCAAGTTGTTTTTTTCAGGATCGGCTTTAATTGCAGCCGGCGCAAATGCAGCCTTGTTAATCGTTGAGCCTACAGACGCCACGGTTCCGTTTCTTCGTTTTATCACAGGACTCTGCATGGCCGGAATTTATCCAATCGGTATGCGCATGGCGGCGACTTGGGCCAAAGGAGACATGGGATTTTTGGTTGGAATACTCGTTGGCGCGCTCACTCTGGGCTCGGCTTCCCCGCATCTTTTCAATGCGATAGGCGGGATTGATTGGCGCTTTACGATTGTATTAGCATCCGTCTTTGCGGTTCTTTCCAGCTTTGGCATTCTGCTTTTCCAAATGGGGCCATCCTACTCAAAGGCCCCTCGTTTTCATCCGGAACAAATCCTTTTTGCCTGGAAGATAAAGTCTGTGCGTCTCGCCAATCTTGGATATCTCGGCCACATGTGGGAACTCTATGCCATGTGGGCCTGGATCGGGCTCTTCCTGACAGCGAGCTTCTCACAAAGCATGGTTGCAAGTGAAGCAAACGAAGCAGCAAAATTGGCAACGTTCGCCACGATGGCTGTCGGCGCTATAGGTTGCCTCGGCGCAGGGTATCTAGCTGATAGGATGGGCCGAACGACACTAACCATCGCCTCCATGCTGATAAGTGGCACTTGTGCCCTGAGTGTTGGGTTCCTTTTCGGTGCCTCACCCTGGCTGCTCACCATCCTCTGCCTTGTCTGGGGACTAACTGTTGTATCAGATTCAGCCCAATTCTCGGCATCCGTTGCCGAACTCGCAAAGCCTGAGATCGTCGGCACAATGCTGACATTGCAAACATCAATCGGATTCACATTAACCCTGATCACAATACACCTAATGCCCTATGCTGTAGATTTGTTGGGATGGCACTATGCATT
>MAAC01011014.1_pt1 | contig 10477 bp, 9 predicted proteins | sample 1115981 | NCBI WGS metagenome assembly MAAC01 (sample SAMN04961126, study PRJNA320927) | seawater metagenome | isolation source: sample BD02T64 sea water enriched with oil for 64 days | place: USA:Gulf of Mexico | collected 2013-07-27 | reverse complement strand
GTCGTATTATTGCTTCCACAGCGCGTGGAGCACCCCGACCTTGGCTGGCCTTGTTGCTCGGTTTTATCCCCGTAATTGGTAATGCAGCCTATCCACTGCAACTTCTTTATGAGGGAACACGTGGAGGCAATGCTGTTGCCAAATTCATCATATATGATCTTATGGCCCGACTTGGTCGCGCGGTTCCAATCTGGGGCGGCCCCGATACATTGATTGAGCACAAAGCCAACAGCATTGGCGACTTACTCGTACGTCACCGTTCTGCACTTCCGGAAGCTGCTGAATAACTATAACTTACTTCATTCTAAAAAAGCTGTGCTCAGTTTGAGTACAGCTTTTTTTATTTGGAAATTTTTCCCGTGGATATTGATATATTCACTTTATTGGCATTATGATTTTTTAAATCAACTTGTGCGATTATTTGTGGCAAGGTGTATGGATGTACTGCTGTTTATAGGGAGTGCGGATAGAAGCTATTGCGATGAAATATATCCAAGGTGAGCAGCACGATCAAAAGTTGCGACTAGGATCGTTGCGGGTTGGGCAAAGCGTTTCTTTCGACAATACTGCGAAGGGCAAAGCGGGATCTAACGGCACGAATAGTTGGAATTCTGGTCAGCTTTTCCTGCAGAAACTTCTCAAATGCCATGAGATCGGTGGCCACAACTTTGAGAAGGAAGTCCTGACTACCGGTCATCAGGTAACATTCGACAACTTCTTCAAACTTATCGATTTCTTCCTCAAATTGTTTGAGGTTTTCCGAGGCTTGTTTTTCCAACTCAACCGAAACAAAAATATTGATCAGATAACCAAGTTTGGTTTGGTCCACCCTTGCTGCATATCCCGTAATAACCCCTTCATCCTCGAGCATCTTTACCCGTCGGGCACAAGGTGTCGGCGAAAGGCCAACACGTTCAGCCAGATCGACAGAGCGAATGCGCCCTTCAGTTTGAAGGATTCGCAAAATCTTTATGTCAATGGTATCGAGTTCCATAAATCCCTACCAATATATGTATTATTAGTGAAAACGAGCTTAATTACCTTTTTGTACTACCTATTTTGGTAATAATCACCCGAATTTATATGTCATAGTTATTGACAGATAAAAGCCTCTTAGCAGGCAACGAACCTAGGGAGTGATATATGACGGAAAATAAAAGGCTCCACCTTCATGTGCCAGAGCCAGAATTCCGCCCAGGGGATGTCCCTGATTTTTCCAATGTCGATATTCCTAAAGCCGGGTCTGTGCGTCGCCCAGAAGTCGATGTTTTGCCTGAAGAGATACGTGATCTGGCCTATTCGATTATTCGGGTCCTAAATCGAAATGGTGAAGCTGTTGGCCCCTGGGCAGGTTTGCTCAGTGAGGATGAATTGATCAAAGGCTTGCGCCACATGATGACGTTGCGTGCCTTTGATTATCGAATGATGATGGCACAGCGTCAGGGGAAAACATCCTTTTACATGCAGCATCTGGGAGAAGAAGCGGTATCGACAGCCTTTCAGTGTGCGCTGGAAAAGGGTGACATGAATTTTCCGACTTACCGTCAGGCGGGTTTGTTGATGGCGCAGGACTACCCGATGGTCAAGATGATGAACCAGATCTATTCCAACGAGGAAGATCCTTTGAAGGGACGTCAGCTCCCCATCATGTACTCTGAGAAAGAATACGGGTTTTTCTCGATTTCAGGTAATCTTGGTACTCAATATATTCAAGCTGTTGGCTGGGCAATGGCGTCGGCGATTAAACACGACACCAAAATTGCCGCAGGCTGGATCGGGGATGGATCAACCGCAGAATCCGATTTCCATTCAGCTCTTGTTTTTGCATCGACCTATAAGGCACCCGTTGTTCTTAATGTGGTGAATAATCAGTGGGCGATCTCAACATTTCAGGGAATTGCTAAAGGGGGCTCTGGCACCTTCGCTGCGCGCGGGCATGGCTTTGGTATTCCTGCACTACGTGTCGATGGGAACGATTACCTTGCCGTTTACGCTGCGGCCAAGTGGGCAACCGAGCGTGCTCGCCGTGATCTTGGCCCTACGATGATTGAGTATGTGACTTACCGTGCAGGAGGGCATTCTACCTCTGATGATCCTGCTGCCTATCGGCCTAAAGAAGAGTCTGATGCCTGGCCACTTGGCGATCCTATCGAAAGATTAAAGCTGCATTTGATTTCAATTGGTGCCTGGTCTGAAGAGCGCCACAAACAGGTTGGCGCGGAAATCAAAGACACCGTACTTGCTGCACAAAAAGAAGCCGAGAGCCATGGTACTTTGCACGCGGGAGGATCTCCTTCAACCCGCGATATGTTTGAAGATGTCTATAAAGAAATGCCGCCACATCTACGGCGACAGCGTCAGGAAGCAGGGATTTAATCATGAGTAGAATGACGATGATTGAAGCCATCCGTGATGCGATGGATGTGATGATGGACAAGGATGACAATGTTGTCGTCTTTGGTGAAGACGTGGGATATTTCGGTGGCGTATTCCGCTGTACTCATGGTCTACAGGAAAAGTATGGAAAGAACCGCTGCTTCGACGCCCCGATTAATGAATCTGGTATTGTCGGTTCCGCGATTGGCATGGCGGCCTATGGACTGCGTCCTTGTGTTGAAATGCAGTTTGCTGATTATGTATATCCTGCTTATGACCAGATTGTTTCAGAAGCTGCACGTCTTAGATACAGATCCGCAGGTGATTTTACCGCTCCGTTAACGATACGGATGCCGACGGGTGGTGGAATTTTTGGCGGCCAAACACATAGCCAAAGCCCCGAAGCGATATTTACTCAGGTTTCCGGGTTAAAAGTTATTGTTCCTTCAAATCCAGTTGATGCGAAAGGGCTGCTTATCTCGGCGATTGAAGACGATGACCCCGTCATATTTCTAGAGCCCAAGCGCCTTTATAACGGACCGTTTAATGGGCATCATGACCAGCCAATTACTCCCTGGTCAAAACATGAGTTGGGAGAAGTTCCTGAAGGGCATTATAATATACCTCTCGGTAAGGCAAAGATAACTCGCAAAGGAGCTGATGTTACGATCCTGGCTTATGGAACAATGGTTTATGTTGCCGAAGCTGCCGTAAAAGAAACCGGAATTGATGCCGAAATTATCGATTTACGTAGCTTGTTACCGTTGGATGAAGAAGCGATTGTAGCGTCAGTTAAGAAAACTGGCCGTTGCGTTGTCGTACATGAGGCAACTCTGACATCCGGATTTGGTGGTGAACTGCTCTCAAGAGTACAGGAAACCTGTTTCTATCACCTAGAAGCGCCAATTCAGCGGGTTACAGGGTGGGACACGCCTTATCCCCACGCTCAGGAATGGGATTATTTCCCCGGTCCTGCCCGTGTGAGCCGTGCACTTGAACAAGTTATGGAGGCCTGATCAATGGGTGAATTTGTAATCAAGCTTCCCGATGTTGGTGAGGGTGTTGCCGAGGCAGAGATTGTCGAGTGGGAAGTGGCTATTGGCGATGTGGTACAGGAAGATTCCATCCTTGCTGCTGTAATGACTGATAAAGCAACCGTAGAAATCCCGTCTCCTGTTGATGGTCGCATTGTCTGGCTCGGTGCAGAGCCTGGTGATGTCATGTCTGTCGGCTCTCCCATTATCAAGCTGGAAGTGGATGGTGAAGGCAATGTGGCTGAAAACTCTGAGGTTAAGGTCGAAGAGCCTGCTCCTGTCCAGCCGGCTCAATCTTCAGCATTTGTCGTTCAGGCACCTAAAACAAAGATTAACATTGAAAAACCCGTTGCTTCGCCCGCGCGTCAGGCAACTGTTGGTCCTGTGCGAGCTGAAGGGGAAAAGCCTATTGCTTCGCCTGCAGTGCGTAAACGCGCACTTGATGCAGGAGTGGATCTCCGGCAAGTATCGGGAGCCGGACCAGCAGGCCGTATTTCTCACGAAGATCTTGATGCCTTCTTTGATGGCAGCACCGTTACGACTCGTCCAGGTGGCGGCCTCGTAGCTAATACCTCTGTTTCCGATGTGAAGATCGTCGGTCTCCGGCGGAAAATTGCGGAAAAAATGTCGATTTCAAAGTCACGTATTCCGCACATTACCATTGTTGAAGAAGTCGATATGACAGCCCTCGAAGAGCTGAGGGGGACCTTGAACAAGGCAAAGTCTGAGGATCAACCTAAGTTGACACTCCTTCCCTTTCTAATGCGCGCCCTGGTAAAGGCTGTGGGGGAACAGCCAAATCTAAACGCGATCTTTGATGATGAAGCTGGTGTGGTCCATCAATATGGCGGTGTCCACATCGGTATGGCAGCGCAAACACCCAACGGTCTTGTTGTGCCCGTGATCAAACACGCGGAAGCGCGAGATGTTTGGGGCTGTGCGGCCGAAGTAAATCGTCTTGCTGTTGCAGCCAAATCAGGTGCGGCAACGCGCGAAGAACTCAGTGGTTCGACCATTACCATTACATCCCTAGGTCCTTTGGGTGCTATTGCGACAACGCCTGTGATCAATCATCCCGAGGTGGCAATCCTCGGGGTAAATAAAATGGCTATTCGTCCGATGTGGGATGGAACGGATTTTGTACCAAGGAAGATGATGAATATTTCTTCGAGCTTTGATCACAGAGTGATTGACGGTTGGGATGCAGCTGTGTTTGTGCAGCGGATCAAATCCCTGTTGGAAACTCCAGCAATGATTTTTATGGAGAGCTAAGTCGTGAAAGAGATTAAAACAAAGCTCCTCGTTATCGGTGCCGGACCCGGCGGATATATCTGTGCGATACGTGCAGGCCAGTTGGGTATAGATACTGTGATTATTGAAGCAGGCAAACCGGGTGGAACTTGCCTGAATGTAGGCTGCATTCCCTCCAAAGCACTCATCCATGCTGCTGAAGAATTCGAAAAAGTGTCACACCTTTCTGATAAAAACGTTCTGGGTATAACGACATCAAAGCCGACGATTAACCTGAATGAAACCATGGAATGGAAGGATGGCATTGTCAGTCGTCTCAATTCCGGTGTTGCCGGGCTTTTGAAAAAACATGGCGTGAAAACCGTCGAGGGTTGGGCGAAGTTTCGAGATGGTAAAACCGTTGAGGTTGAGACCTCGACTGGACCGCAGATCATCCGTGCGGAATATGTGGTCATCGCGACGGGGTCTGCGCCTGTGGAACTTCCTTTCCTACCCTTTGGTGGCAAAACAATCTCTTCAACAGAAGCGCTTTCTCTAAGCGAAGTGCCTGAAAAATTAGCGGTAGTTGGTGGCGGTTATATTGGTCTGGAACTCGGAATAGCTTATGCAAAACTGGGCTCTGAAGTAACGGTGGTCGAAGCAGCTGACTCTATCTTGCCACAATACGACAAAGATCTGATCCGTCCTGTTGTAAAACGGCTTGATGCTCTTGGCATCAAGGTAATGACGGGGGCCAAGGCAAAAGGATTATCGACCAAGGGAAATTCTCTGCTTGTGGAAAATGGCGGCGGCGTTGATCACAAGATTCCTGCAGATAAGATCCTTGTTACAGTTGGTCGTAAACCTGTCACACAGGGGTGGGGCCTGGAGGAGATTGACCTTCGTATGGAAGGACAGTTCATTCATATCGATGACAAGTGCCAAACTTCCATGCGGGGCACGTTTGCCATTGGTGATGTCACTGGTGAACCAATGCTTGCACATCGTGCTATGGCCCAGGGTGAAATGGTTGCCGAGATCATTGCGGGAGAAAAACGCACTTGGGATAAAGTTTGTATACCTGCCGTCTGTTTTACTGATCCTGAAATTGTAACCGCTGGCTTGTCGCCTAAAGAAGCAAAAGGTCTGGGCTATGATATCAAGACAAACAGTTTCCCCTTCCAGGCAAATGGTCGTGCAATGTCCGCAGAACGCGAAGAAGGTTTCGTACGCATCGTTGCCCGTGCGGATAATCATTTGGTGTTGGGAATTCAGGCTGTAGGTGTTGGTGTTTCTGAGTTGTCAGCGGGATTTGCTCTCGCGCTTGAGATGGGGGCAAGGCTTGAAGACATCGCAGGAACAATCCACGCTCATCCAACTCAGAGTGAAGCCTTGCAGGAAGCAGCGCTTAAAACATTGGGACATGCACTTCATATCTAGAGAGAGTTGGATAGGCCAGGACATAGTTTTGTCATAGTTATCACAGATAAAAGCGTTGGGTTTCCCAGCGCTTTTTTGTGCATGGGGAAGGGAAACGTTTTGGATCGCAAATGGACCGAGGATGAGATGGCTGTAGTTCGTGTTGGAAACATTGAGTTGGGTAATGATCGGCCATTGGTGTTGATTGGTGGCTTGAATGTACTTGAGACAAGGGATTTGGCTTTGCGCGCCGCCGAGCACTTTGTTTCTGTTACACGAGAACTCAATCTTCCTTATATTTTTAAGGCGTCTTTTGATAAGGCCAATAGATCGTCAATCCATTCATTCCGTGGGCCCGGCATGGAAGAGGGGCTAAAGATCCTGCAAGAGGTCAAAGAGACCTATAATGTGCCCGTGATTACGGATGTACACGAGATCCATCAGGCCAAACCCGTTTCTGAGGTTTGTGATATCCTTCAAGTGCCAGCTTTTCTGGCTCGACAGACTGACCTCATTCGGGCTGTGGCTGAAACCGGTGCTGTGATCAATGTCAAGAAGCCTCAGTTCATGAGCCCGACACAGGTTGGAAATATTGTCGACAAGCTTAAAGAATGCGGGAATGATCAAATCCTGCTGTGCGAGCGGGGATCGTGTTACGGCCATGATAATCTGGTTGTGGACATGTTGGGCTTTCGCGGCATGAAGGATGTTAGCAATAACGCACCAATTATATTTGACGTAACCCATTCGCTTCAGATGCGTGCCCCCGGCGCAGAGGCATCTGGCGGACGGCGAGAACAACTTTTGGAACTCGGGCGTGCAGGTGTGGCGATTGGAATTGCGGGGTTGTTTCTCGAGGCGCACCCTGATCCGGATAAAGCACTTTGTGATGGTCCCAGTGCCCTGCCGTTTAATAAATTGCGTGATTTTTTGCAGCAGATGAAAGCGGTGGATGACGTTGTCAAAGCCATGCCGAAAATTGATATGAGCGAAAGTTATTCAGGTAATAGATAGCGTAATTCGAATAATTACTTGTATGGAGGTTGTTTAAGAAATGTGATGTAGCCAGAATTCTGGTTTCATAACTCAATTGCAATTTTGAATGTTATTGTTAATAAGGTCGTGGCAGATATTTTACAAAAAATGTGTAAAATATTGCAATCAACAATTGCATGTATGTGTTGATTTTCTTTCTTCGGAGTGTGAAGGTTGGAAGCATAATTATTGAGGAAGTAAATATGTCTTCAAATAAAAGATCTATACCCGAGATTCGTGAGCGGCTTCTCGAAATAGCCAGATTACATGAAATTCCTGAAATTGAAGAACTTGTGGCAGAAATGTATCGGAATTCACCTGTCAGTCGTGCTAAATCTAAAAGTCGAAAATTAACTCCGAACTTAGCTCGTCAAATTCGTGTAAAAAAACGTCGACACCCAAACAAACATCAACGTGAAATTGCAGAAGAGTTCAATGTAAATCCAGGGAGGGTATCTGAGGCTCTAAATAAGCAAGTTTGACAGTTAAACGTTATCTTAGAAGAACTGAAGTAACCAGAGTGTGTTCTGTTGCATCTGGCTTTTGGTATCGTTTTCCCTTTATAGTTTTATTCAACAAATGAAAAAACGATACAGGGGAATGCTATGGGTCAAATTTCAGAGTTTGTTGTTACCTTCCTGGAGCTTCTTTCTTTTCTGTTTGTTACGGCCGTTGGTGTTGGTCTGCTTTGGCTTGTACTTGCTTATATTAGAGACAAGACTCAGACTGAGAGCACCCTACGGCGCAACTATCCGGTAATTGCTCGTTTTCGATATTTATTTGAGCATTTGGGTGAGTTTTTCCGACAGTATTTCTTTGCCTTGGATCGTGAAGAAATGCCTTTTAACCGGGCGGAACGTTCCTGGGTGTATCGAGCAGCGAAGAATGTTGATTCTACGGTTGCCTTTGGGTCTTCACGAGATCTGAGACCTGCAGGAACGGTATTTTTTGTTAACTGCCCCTTTCCAACTCTTACTGAAGACGCTTTAGAGCCAGGGTATGTCCAAATTGGGCCTTACTGCAGACAGCCTTACGAAACCGATAGCATCTTCAATATATCCGGGATGAGTTACGGCGCTATTTCTGTTCCGGCAATCCGTGCTCTGTCGAAAGGAGCAAAAAAAGCTGGCATTTGGTTGAATACGGGCGAGGGTGGGTTGTCGCCTTACCATCTTGAAGGTGGTGCTGATATCGTTTTTCAAATTGGAACGGCTAAGTTTGGGGTTCGTAAACCTGAAGGTGGGTTTGACGAAGAGAAATTACGTGAAGTTGCTGCCCACGCCCAGGTGAAAATGTTTGAGCTTAAACTCAGTCAGGGAGCGAAGCCCGGAAAAGGCGGAATATTACCCGGGGAAAAAGTTACAGAAGAGATTTCGAAAATCAGGGGCATTCCAATTGGAGAGGATGCAATCAGTCCTAACCGCCATCCGGAAGTCACTTGTGTAAGTGATTTGCTCGATATGCTGGATTATCTTCGTGAAACCACGGGGAAACCTGTCGGATTTAAAATGGTTGTCGGTGCTTACGGCTTTTTTGAAGACATGTGTAACGAGATTAACCATCGTGGCATGGAGTCTGCCCCGGATTTTATCACAATAGATAGTGCTGACGGCGGTACGGGCGCGGCGCCAATGAGCTTAATTGATAATATGGGGGTGCCTCTTCGCGAGAGTCTTCCGCATGTTGTCGATACCTTGAAAAAACATGATCTTAGGGATCGGATAAAGGTTTGTGCCAGCGGGAAAATGATTAATCCATCTGATGTTGCCTGGGCCTACTGCGCGGGGGCAGACTTTGTAAATTCTGCACGTGGATTTATGTTTGCTCTTGGATGTATTCAGGCGCTTCAATGCAATAAGAATACCTGCCCAACAGGGGTTACAACCCATAATAAGAAGCTACAATTTGGGCTGGACCCTCAAACCAAATCTGAACGCGTGGCAAGCTATGCCAAGAATATGCGTAAGGAAGTGGGGATTATTTCTCATAGTTGTGGCGCCGCGGAAGCCCGAGCTCTGAAGCGTTATCATGCAAGGATTGTTCTGGATACAGGACGGAGTGTTTCTATGGATGAGTTATATCCCGATCCAGTTGTTGAAAAGGCGGCTGAATAGAGAGGTTCAGTTCGATCTAGGGGTCGAGGACGTCGGTCGTCTATCCTCAAGCTACATCGGGCGCAACGGCATGTTTTATGTCGTTGATATGATCGCGCATAGCGTCGGCCGCGGCTATGGGATCGTGAGCTTGAAGCGCGGATAGAATTCGGCAATGTCCAGAGATCGAAGCAACACGACGCTCATCGCTCTGGTGCCCCTCTGTCCGTGACGGATCCATGGCTTCGCTGATTTTTTCCATGATACCTGACAAAAGGGCATTGCCCGTTGCCTTGGCAATGAGGGCATGAAAACTGCGATCAATCTTTCGCAAGTGGCTCAGATCTTCCGTTGCCATTTGTGTTCGGATCAAGTGGTCCATTTCATCAAGTTGTTCCGGGAGTACCATCTCTGCTGCAAGCGCTGCTATTTGAGGCTCTATTAACTCACGGAGTTGAAAAATTTCGAATAAGCGTCGTGCATCAGTGGATACGAGTGAAGACAAAGCCCTGGTTAGCTCTTCTCTGGATGACGACCTAATGTAATTTCCACTCCCCCGACGTGGGGCAAGTACGCCCTGTTCTTGAAGAACACGTATGGCTTCTCTCACAGAATGACGGGAAACGGTAAATAACTCGGATAAGCGACGCTCTGAAGGCAGGGCATCACCAGGACCCATTCTTTTATCACTAATCAGTTTTTTGATTTTGGATATGACATCTTCATAGGCTCTGACTTGAGGATTTATAAGCTCTTCCTCAACCCTAACCATCTGATTTTGTTCCGTCATACTTGCTTCTCCTGTACACTGCCAAGGTTGGCAACGCATTCATGTTAACAAGTCATACATCATGCGCAAGCTTGTGATGAATAGAAAAAGTGCAAATGAGAAACGAAGAAGGCGAGGGGAAATGGTATGCGCGATTTTTGCTCCTATTGGAGCAAAGAAACCTGATGTTGGAATAATCAGGGCAAAGCCAACCAGGTTGACATATCCTAGTGAGAAATCTGGTCGTCCAGGGAGGTCCAATCCATAGTAAATGTAACCAATGAAACCGGGTATCGCGATTATCAGGCCAATCGCGGCAGCTGTCGCAACGGCTTTGCGAATAGGGTAGTTGAAAAGGGTCAGGATGGGGACGGACAAGGTGCCACCACCAATCCCCATAAGGACGGAGAAACCCCCGATAAATACGCCGATCAATTGTTTAAAAGGAGAGCCGGGTAAACTATCCGCCAAGTGAGCGTCTGCTGGACGAAAGGCCATGTTCAGCGCAACAATGAGCGCAA
>MAAC01015109.1_pt1 | contig 10482 bp, 6 predicted proteins | sample 1115981 | NCBI WGS metagenome assembly MAAC01 (sample SAMN04961126, study PRJNA320927) | seawater metagenome | isolation source: sample BD02T64 sea water enriched with oil for 64 days | place: USA:Gulf of Mexico | collected 2013-07-27 | reverse complement strand
AGGAGCTAGGTAATCAGCCATAACAGTAAGCCTTAAATTCAAACGAGTATTTCAAACATGCGTTTGAATATAGCGTAAATGAGCCAAAAGTAAAGTCATTATTGGTAAATAACTTGTCCTTAGTTAGTAGTTTGCATAAAGTGAGTAGTATGTATAAAAAAGTCATTACCCAATTTATGTTGACCGCCCAAATTTTAATTCAAGCATTGTCCTCCTTGAGCAAAAAAACAGCATTAATCTGTTTGCTCATTAGCTCTTCATTTATAGCTTTTACTGTGCAAGCAGAGCAAATTAGCTTTAATAAAAAACTCATCGACGAGCAATATTTGTTTGATTATCAATGGCGAGATCATAACAATGCCCTACAATCGATAACGTTTTCTTTACCACAAAGAGATATATTTCAACGATACCGAGGCTTTGCTGTTTACCAAGCTAAACTCGCACGTGAATACGTTAATAATGAATTAAGAAGACATTTTAAAAAGAACCCAGTTTCAGGGGTAGTATTGTCTTTTGAAGAAGAGAATGGCTATTTCCAAGTCAATATAAAAAGCCAGAAGCAAGAGTTAATTGAGCAAGTTTCAGCAAAAATAACCGCACTAGAGGAAGAGTTTAATCAAAGTTACTTAACAAAAAATCACTATCATCAATTTACTACTCCAGATCAAAATAGAGCAATTAAACCTGATCATGGCAAAATAGCCTCCGAATCAGTCATTGACTTCAAATCACTAAAAACAACCATTTTAGAAAAGTCATCTGTAAGAAACATTCGAAAAGTTACCAATTATGTATTAGCTTTTATTCAGAGTATTCCTTATTCCACACTCGAATCTAGAGTGACATCTTCGGGGGCAGGTTTTAGCCCACCACTTAAGTTATTATGGGAGAACCAAGGTGATTGCGATAGTAAAGTAACACTTATTGCCGCCATTTTACGTGCACTGATGCCCCGTATTAAAATGGCATTAATTTATATTGATAATCACGCATTTATTGGCATTAATGCTGATCCTATTGATAGTGACGTGACTGTAGTTTTTAACGGTATCACTTACGTACTGGCTGAGCCGACAGGGCCTGCATTAATGAGATTAGGAGAATTAGCTCCCGAATCAGAATTAGCCATTCATCGGGGCCATTATAGTTTAGAAGAATTCCATGCCAAATCTAAGCCGATAAAAACGGAAGGAATTGAAAATGAATTTAATGAAAATAGTGAGGAAAGCTTGCCTTTAGTGGATGGTGATGCATTTAGAGCAAACTTAGACCCAACAGATACACCTCAAGGATTACCTCAAGGTGCTTAATTTAGCCTTAGCTTACAGGTTAATTTTTCTCACCCGAAAGTTCCGTCCTTTTAATTTACCATCAGCAATTGTTTTCAATGCGATATTTGCAATTTCGCTTTTGACAGCAACATAGGCCCATATCGCCGAGATCTGAATTTTGCCAATTTGATCGCCATTAATAGTTTTGTTAGCGGTTAATGCCCCTAAAATATCGCCCGGGCGCAGCTTTTGTTTTTTACCACCATCAATTTGTAAGGTGACCATCGCCGCTTTTTTAATCGTCGTATTGCCCGCAGGTAGCTCAGGTAAATCTTCCGGTTCAATTTCTTGACCAAGATAGGCTTCCAGTTTGATAACTTTGTGTGCGTCTTTAGGTGTGTAAAACGAACATGCCATGCCTTTACTACCCGCTCGGCCTGTTCGGCCAATACGGTGTAGATGTATTTCCGGATCATGAGCAAGCTGGTAATTAATCACCATATCTAAATTATCGACGTCTAAACCACGTGCGGCGACATCAGTAGCAATCAGAATATTGAGGCTCTTGTTCGCAAAACACGTTAAGGTTTGGTCTCGTTCTCTTTGTTCTAAATCACCGTGCAATGCCGAGCAGCTAAAACCATATCCCAGTAATTCATCAGCAACTGCTTGAGTCTCTACTTTGGTATTACAAAAAATAACCGCCGAATCAGGTTGATGAGCCATGATCAACTGTCGCACCCCCGCCATTTTTTGCTGATTTTCATCAAGCTGATAAAAATGCTGGCTGATCGTTGAACGGTCATGTGTAGACTCAACCTTCACCATTAAAGGATCGCACATAAGATGTTCTGTGATAGGCATGATTTGTTTTGGAAAGGTCGCACTAAATAATAGATTTTGACGTTGTTTTGGACACAGTGAAAAAATCAAATCAAGTGCAGGTTCAAAACCCATTTCTAACATGCGGTCAGCTTCATCTAGTACTAAAGTATTTAGTTCACTTAAATTAAGGCGGCCTTTTCTTAAATGATCTTCAATCCGTCCTGGTGTACCGACAATAATATGTGCACCGTGCTCTAAAGAACCAATTTGCGGCCCGGTAGGCGTACCACCGCATAAAGTTAAGACTTTAATATTATGTATCGCACGAGCAAGCTTACGAATTTCTTTTGCAACTTGGTCAGCTAACTCTCGTGTTGGACACAAAACTAATGCCTGCACTCTAAAACGTTTAACATTTAAGTGATGTAATAACCCCAATCCAAAGGCTGCTGTTTTACCTGAGCCAGTCTTTCCTTGTGCAATAACGTCCTTCCCATCAATAATGGCGGGTAAGCTTTGTGCCTGAATAGGCGTCATGTCATGGTAACCTAATGAGGTTAAATTTTGGATTAATTCAGGGTTTAGTTTTGTGGTTGAAAATTTAAGCTGGCTCAAAGTCGGGAATCATACGATAGAATTTGGCGACAGTATAACAAATCCAGGTGATTATACCCAACCCATCTCAAAGTGGATCTTTAGATATTTAATGAAGGATAAATATATCCCTCATTTATACTCGATGAAAAATGAATATTAAAACAAAAACTTTTCGATTTCCTCAGCAGGTAAAGGTTTATAAAAGTAATACCCTTGCCCGTAATTACAGTCCATTTTCGCTAATAATTGCGCATCAGCAAGATGTTCAATACCCTCACCAACAGTCGCCATATTTAGGTTAGTCGCTAAATCTATAATCGTTTTGATAATGGCTTGGTTGTTATCAAGCTCGTGAGCATTATTGATAAATGAGCGATCTATTTTCAGTACATCAAGAGGGAAACGGTGTAAATAGCTCAAACTTGAATAACCGGTACCAAAATCATCAAGCAGAATTTTCACTCCAAGCAATTGTAATGCCTTCATATTCTCCAATACTAACGTACTATTTTCCAATAATGCTCTTTCCGTTAACTCGACTCGTAAGTGTCTTGGCTCTATGCCGACGCGTTTAATTACAGCGGCAATATCTTGTGGTAAGTTTGGGTCAAAAAAATGATCACAATGCAAATTACAACTTACATACATCTCATCATTCGCCATTGTTTGTTGCCATTTTTTCAGTTGTCGGCATGACTTTTCAAGTATTTGCCAATCAATGGCCATTACTAAATTGGTTTCTTCAGCAAGGGGAATAAAGTCATTAGGAAAGACAAAACCACGTTTTTCACTTGTCCAACGCGCTAATGCCTCAAAGCCAACAATTTTACTATCACTGAGTTTCACTATTGGTTGAAAATAAGGGGTAAATTCTTTTTTATCAATCGCTGCTCGTATATCCGCTTCTAGGGTCAATGCATTTTGCACTTTATTGTGCATGCTAGAATCAAAAACCTCATAACGCCCTTTGCCCATATCTTTGGCATGGTACATTGCCGTATCGGCATCACGAAGCATCACAACGGCATTATCGTAACGGACATCATTAAATAACACGCCAATACTTGTGCCAATAAACACCGGTTGGTTTTCTATAGTAAAAGGGTTCGATAAAAAATCAGTGATACGTTGAGCAACATCATAAGCTTCTTGTTGCTGCTCTAAATCTTCGATCAAAATAACAAATTCATCACCACCAAGACGAGCAACAATGTCTTTATTACGAATAACATTTGAAAGCCCTTTGCCAATTTCTTTTAATAAAATATCCCCTGCATGATGACCTAAACTGTCGTTTACGACTTTAAATCGATCTAAATCAAGAAATAACACGGCAAATTGCAATTCTGGGCGACGCTTATTGCAAGCAATGGCGTGATTTAACAGGTCGAGGAATACCGCTCTATTTGGCAAGCCCGTTAAACTGTCATGGGAAGCTGCATATTTGAGCTGTTGTTCCATTTTCTCTCGTTGCTTTATTTCATCTTCGAGTTCAACGGTTCTAAGTTTAACTTGCTGCTCTAATAACTCATGATTTTCACGCTCAAATTGCGCCAATTCTCTTCGTTTGATTGCGGTTGAAACGTGCTGGGAAACAAAATTTAATAGTTCAGCATCTTGCTCGGTATAAATAATATTTTCTTGATAACTTTGTAAGACCATAGCACCAATGGTGATGCCGTTTTGAATTAATGGCACCCCTAGCCACGACTTAGAATGTGACAATGGTTTAGCCGTTATGCCTTGAGTGTAAAGCGTCAACATGGCTTGATAATCCAATAAAACGGTGTCACTTCGACTTATCACTAACTCTGTATAGCCTTTGGAAAATTTTCTTGGCTTAAACTTTTGTGAGCTCTCATCAATGTCTTGCTCTGAATAATAGACAAAAGACAGCATTTCATTATTTGGATTATATTTGGCAATAAAAAAGTTTTCGGCATTAATGAGTTGACCAACAATGTTATGCACCATGTCATAAAATTTATTGATACCAATAGAGGCGTCATTGGTTAATTCCGAAATTCGAAATAGGGATTCTTGTAATAATTCAGATCTTTCCCGTTCGCGGATCTGATTCATTAATTCACGAGTGCGTGCATCGACGGCTTTTTGTAAACGCTCTCTATCTTGTAATCGTGCGATTGCCGTCACAATATGTTGTCCGGTAAAAGTAAGTAAATCTTTATCATCTTCTTGGTAGCGCGTGGATTCACTGTAACTTTGAACCACCATAACTCCAATGACATAGCCATCACTGATTAATGGCACACCTAACCAATCTGTGCCCTTGTTACCGACATGTTTGATTTTTCCTTGTGCAACTAATTGTGGTGTATTTTCAGGCGTAGCTAATAGAGGTTGACCGGTTTCAATAACATAACAAGTCATTGAACCTTCAAAGTTTTTATATTCAAGGGCGCCAGGAAGTAACTTGTCTTTTTCATCAACATGATAGACAAAGTCTAAGGTTTCAAACGTTTGATCATACATGACAATATAAAAATTATTGGCATTCATGATAGAGGCTATAGCATGATGTATTTGTTTAAAAAGGGTATTTAAATCTGCACATTCATTCGACAATTGGTTGAGTGTTATCAGCGCAGTATAACGGTCTTGCAACTTACGATAGTTATCAAGTAAAAGAATAGTTTCTTTTGCTAATTCATTATCACCTTTTGATAACGAAATACTTTCATTATTCGTTACTTTTGTCATACCACCATTTCAACTCTTTACAGATAATGAGAACATAATGCAGGGAATTGTACAAAAGTTCCAGTATCTGCGTTCACAAGCAAATTAAATTATTGCTTTTGTTCCTCAATAACAGCCTGATTCGCTTTTTCAATGTTTTCTTTATTACCACAAATAGCTTCTTGGTGTCCTTGGCGATAATAGCGAATATCAATACAATCCGTTTGATATCTACGCTCAAGTTCTGTGCGGATCAAAGGTCTCTCTTTGGCATTAACAATTTGACGCTGCAAAGATTGGCAGGCTTGTATTTGTTCTGTCGCCAACGTGATATCTTCACAGGCATTTTCTTGGGTAGCACAAGCAGAAAGTAAAACCAGACAAGATAATGCAGAGGTAACCAAAATTTTCATAGGATGATTTCGCTAGTTATATAATTTATTGATGATTTTATTATAACGAGCGAAAGTCATTGTCGATAGTATTTACAAAAACTTTCTTATTTATTTCCATTTAAATCATTTAGCGGTGATTTGCTCATTGGTATAGGTTAACTTTTATCTTATAATTAACACTATTGAATTACCTATTTTGAGAAGTTAACCATGCAGGTTCAAGTCATTGACTATACCGCCAAAGATGCGCCACAACGTTTTGTTGAAAGTTTAAAAACAACAGGGTTCGGTGTATTAAAAAATCACCCTATTGAACAATCCCTTGTTGAGTCTATTTATAAAAATTGGGCACAATTTTTTGATGAAGATGATAAACACAATTTTGCTTTTGATCCTGAAAAACAAGATGGCTACTTTGCCACTGAAATATCTGAGGTCGCAAAAGGACATAACATAAAAGATATCAAAGAGTACTTTCATGTCTACCCATGGGGACGAATTCCATCTTCATTAAAAGATGAAATTCTCAATTATTATCAAGAAGCTTCAAAGCTTGCAGCAACCTTACTTGACTGGGTTGAGCAATATAGTCCTGAACATATTTCTAAGAAATATTCTGAAGCTTTATCACACATGATTAAAGATACACCCAATACTTTATTGCGTGTCTTACATTATCCTCCTTTGACAGGTGAAGAAGAAATAGGCTCACTTCGTGCTGCAGCACATGAAGATATTAATTTATTAACCATCTTACCCGCCGCCAATGAACCTGGCTTACAAGTACAAGTAAGAGATGGTAGTTGGTATGATATTCCTGCAGATTTTGGTAACTTAATAATTAATATTGGCGACATGTTACAAGAAGCTTCTAGTGGTTACTTTCCATCTACAAGTCACCGGGTTATTAATCCTAGTGGTGAAAACGCTAAAAAATCCCGTATTTCATTACCGCTATTCCTTCATCCGAGAAGTGAAGTGGCATTGTCAGATAAACATACCCAAGAAAGTTATTTGTTAGAACGATTAAAAGAGTTAGGGGTAAAATAAGCGCTTTTAACTTAGTCAAAATGCTATTAGGCAGTTAATCCCCTTAATAACTGCCTATTTTAGCCATTCTTATCTATATTCTTTTTATTTTCCCTCATAATTAAAAATTTCAGAATTATTTGATGATCACAACTATGATTAACGGTACCATAGCGCCCTTTTTTCGGCGGTAGACAATTTTCCATGGTTACCGTTTACAATCTCATCAATTAATTAGTTTTGGAGTTTTCTATGTCGTTTCACCCAGGTCAACGTTGGATCAGTGATGGAGAATCAAATCAAGGTTTAGGCACAGTCACCAGTGTTGAAAAAAGATTTGTCTCGGTTATGTTCACCGCAACCGGCGATATAAGAAAGTACGCGATAGAAAACGCCCCTTTAACACGGGTTATTTTCAATAAAGATGACTTGATCCCTAGTCATGAAGGTTGGCAACTTGAAGTGCAATCAATCACAGAAAATGCCGGCTTAATCACTTATATTGGCCTTCGTAAAGATACTGGCGAGCAGGTTGAATTAAAGGAAGTGATGATTGATCACTTTATTAAATTTAATAAGCCTCACGATCGTTTATTAAACGGTCAAGTAGACCGCCTTGATTGGTTCAGATTACGTAAAGACTGTTTACATCATCAATTTGGCCAACAACAATCAGAATTATCTGGTTTAGTTGGTGGTCGTGTAAGTTTAATCCCACATCAATTATATATTGCAGAAGAAGTTGGTAGCCGATTTGCACCACGAGTTTTACTTGCCGATGAAGTGGGATTGGGTAAAACCATTGAAGCAGGTTTGATTATTCATCAACAACTGGTCACTGGCCGAGCACAAAGAATTTTAATTATTGTCCCTGAATCATTGATGCACCAATGGTTAGTTGAAATGTTACGTCGCTTTAATCTCAGGTTCAGTATCTTTGATGAAACTCGTTGCCAAGAAATCGCAAATTCGGGTGAAGAAGGTGAAGAAATAAACCCGTTTAGTTCAGAGCAATTAGTCTTAGTAAACCTTGGTTTTATTACCGATAATCCACAGTGGTATGAATCACTAATCGCGGAAGATTGGGATTTAATGGTAGTAGATGAAGCCCACCACCTTAATTGGCAAGTAGATAACGCCAGTACTGAATATTTGTGTATTGAACAGTTATCACAAACCATACCGGGATGTTTATTATTAACGGCAACACCTGATCAACTCGGTCATGAAAGTCACTTTGCTCGCTTACGTTTATTAGATCCCGATCGCTTTTATGATTATCAAAGCTTTATTGAAGAAGAAGGACACTATACCGAGGTAGCGGACGCTGCCAATGCGCTTGTTGCGAAAGAAACATTAACCGATGAACAGTTAACCACGTTACAACAGCTTCTGAAAGAAAGTGACATTAGCGAAATACTTGCGAAAATTAATCAATCACAAGACCCCAAAGCGCAAGAAAATGTCAGACAACAAATATTAAAACAGTTACTTGATCGCCATGGTACTGGTCGTATTCTTTTTAGAAACAGTCGCAATACCATTACCGGATTTCCAGAAAGAAAGTTAAATGCTTGCCCATTACCTTTACCAACCCAGTACCAAGAGAAAATTGAAGACTTTCTATTAAGTGACAATTTTGAAAATTTACAAAAAAGCCCACAAGCAAAATTCCTAACGACTCCGGAAATGTTGTATGGTTTGGACGGATTAGAAACTTGGTATGATTTTGATCCACGTGTTGATCATTTGATCCAATTGCTAAAATCGCTTAATAAAGAAAAAGTACTGGTTATTTGTGCTCATGCACAAACAGCTATTGAATTGGAAACCGCTTTGCGCGTGAAAGAAGGCATGCGTGCCGCTGTATTTCACGAAGGTCTAAGCATTTTTGAACGTGACCGAGCTGCGGCATATTTTGCCCAAGATGAAGATAGCGCCCAAGTATTATTATGTTCAGAAATTGGTAGTGAAGGACGAAACTTCCAATTCGCTCACCATTTAGTATTGTTTGATTTACCTACTAACCCTGATTTATTAGAACAACGTATTGGTCGACTCGACAGAATTGGTCAAACACAAACCATTCAATTGCATGTGCCTTATTTTGAACAATCTGCGCAGAGTTTATTGTTCCAATGGTATCAACAGGGCTTAAATGCTTTCGAACATACCTGTATTACCGGCCGTGCTATTTTTGAAGAGTTTTCTGAACAGTTAAGTGGGTTAACTTTATCCGCTGTTGTCACTGATAATGACGTTGCTGATTTAGTGACAAAAAGTCATGAAAAACATTTAGCACTTAAAGCAGACCTTGAAACAGGTCGAGACAAGTTACTGGAATTAAATTCATCAGGGCAAGGTAAAGCCGAAGCGCTCGTTGATAAAATAATTGCCCTTGATAACCAGACTGAATTACCTCAATTTATGTTCCAAGTACTTGATGTATTTGGTATTGGTCAAGATGATAAATCAGATAATGCCATCGCGTTACAACCAACAGAACATATGTTATCGGGTAACTTTCCCTGTTTACCTGAAGATGGAACCACCATTACTTTCCATCGAGAAACCGCGCTAGCCTGTGAAGATTATCATTTACTGACATGGGATCACCCAATGGTAACGGGCGCAATGGATCTGGTGCTTGCTGATGAAATTGGTAACTCGAGCATTGGCTTATTAAAGAACCCAGCATTGCCAGTAGGCACTTTCTTCTTAGAATGTATCTTTACTATTGAGGCGATTGCACCAAGTGAATTACAACTTAATCGTTATTTACCTATCACGCCAATCCGTGTACTTGTAGATAAAGGTGGCAACGACTTAGCCGATAAGGTCAGCGAAGCTATTTTAGATCAACAGCTCTCTCCTGTTAAAAAGCAAGTTGCTTTGCAATTAGTGAAGGCATTAAAAGACCAAGTTAGCCCACTCGTTGTTAAGGCCGAAGCTCATGCACAACAACAAGTAAGCGCCATTTTAGACAAAGCGCTGACAGAAATGAAAACAAAACTTGAGCAAGAATTACAACGATTAACCGCACTTAAAGCCATTAACCCAAGTGTTCGTCAAGAAGAGCTCGACTTTCTCAGCTTGCAACAACAAGAGTTATCTAACTACATCAACAAGGCACAACTTAAATTTGAAGCGATTCGTATGGTTGTTGTCAGTAATTAATGGCTTTAATAACAGTTATAGGTAATATGGCGATATGAGTGCTAATCCTGATTTTATCTATCGTCCACCGATGACTCCCTATCTTGATATTGTCTATCAAGATGATGATCTGGTTGTACTTAATAAACCCAGTGGTTTATTAAGTGTGCCTGGGCGTTTACCTGAACATAAAGACTGCCTGCAAAATAGAGTTCAACGAATATTGCCTACAGCGACTATCGTGCATCGTTTAGACATGGCGACATCGGGTATTATATTGATGGCTCTAAATAAGGCAGCTCATGTAGAAATTAGTCGTCAGTTTGAGAAAAGGTTAACCCAAAAAAGCTACATTGCTCGTGTTTATGGCAAGGTTGCAGAACAATCAGGATCGGTTGAAGAGCCCTTAATTTGCGACTGGCCTAATCGACCAAAACAAAAAGTAGATCACGAAAACGGCAAAAAAGCACTAACTCATTACCAAGTGCTCGGTTATGACGATAGTA
>MAAC01018229.1_pt1 | contig 10492 bp, 10 predicted proteins | sample 1115981 | NCBI WGS metagenome assembly MAAC01 (sample SAMN04961126, study PRJNA320927) | seawater metagenome | isolation source: sample BD02T64 sea water enriched with oil for 64 days | place: USA:Gulf of Mexico | collected 2013-07-27 | reverse complement strand
ACAGCCAACGACAATACATTCGAAATGCCCCAGCGCGTAATTTGTTTCGCCATGTACAACGATGACACCAGTATCAAACCAAAGAAAAACGACCATAACAAATTGGGATATGTCGCCAACAAATGCGTAATCACTCTTGCAAGACTCACAACACTAGTAGCGATCCCTAGCATTAAAACCAACAAAAAATTGCCGTTCACTGCAGTCCAAAATGCCCTCGGCCCTTCAGAAAACAACACTTTAATAGAACCAGGCCCCACTGACTTAATGCTATTCAGTAACTCTTCATAGATGCCGGTCAGGAAAGCAATAGTACCGCCGCTAACACCAGGAACCACATCTGCAGCCCCCATCGCCATACCTTTTACATACAATAGTGAACGCTGCTTTATATCAGCCATAATCAGCCTTGTTTATAATAAAAATGTAATATATCGACACGTATTAATCCCATGCCGATAATAGTAAATAGTATTAATAGGTTCTTACACCAGAGCGAAGCGGTACAAAGTAAACGTCTTCTATAATTTCCGTGTCGTAGCCATCTTCAGTGCGTGTAATAAGGTGCAACTTCTGCTGTTTCTCTTGCTCGCCTACAGGGATAACAAGAATACCGCCAATACTAAGCTGTTCCAACAGCTCCTCTGGCACTTCCTCTGGTGCTGCAGCAGACAATATTGCATCAAATGGGGCTTTTTCCTTCCAACCCATACTCCCATCTGAGTGACGCAAATTGATATTACGCAATTTTAGCAACGACAAGCGCTTTCTTGCCTTATCCTGCAATGGCCGAATCCGCTCTATGCTATTCACATGCCCAACCAAACGAGCCAGTACTGCCGTTTGATAACCTGAGCCCGTCCCTACTTCGAGCACATTTTCTCTTGAACCACGAGAAATAATAAGCTCACTCATTCGCGCAACGATATAGGGCCGTGAAATAGTTTGGCTAAACCCGATGGGTAACGAAGAATCTTCATAAGCTCGATGAGACAACGCCTCGTCAATAAAAATATGTCGTGGTGTTGTACGCATCACATCCAGCACATCAGGATTGATTATCCCCTGCTCTTGTAATCGCTTTATCAACCTTTCCCGTGTTCTTTGGGAAGTCATCCCAATCCCTGCTAACTCGATACTATCCACTAATGATCTCTCTACTCACGCACAGGCACTCGCCAGTGATATTGAATTATTGTTATTATCTTAGCTCTAACGTCTACTTATAATCGCGAAATAGGAGTTAGCGCCTAGCACTTTACTGGCACAACACATTATTGTAAAAGAACAGAGTAAAAACAGCGAGCAAAATTCAACCGACATCACTCTAGCCGATGAAATAATTGCCTGACCAATTGCATAGAAGTGATATCACAAGAGGCTATGACAATGCTCCAGGGGGTATTATACTAGGCTATCAGCGGGGGCTACTCTCAAGCGCCCTCCCCTTGATGCAACGGAACCACAACCGAAGCTCCTTAACAAATATTCGTGACCGCTATCAATAATCTTACCGATAACACTGCCAATAATACCGTCAATAACAACACTAACACCCCATTTAAAAAAGCCTATGGCCGCTTTCCTATTGCATACAAAGTCTCATTAGCGTTTGTTATTATGTCAATACTGACGCTGGGCGTTATGTGGAGCATTGTTTCATCAAACCTGAAAGGCCTGGTATTAGATCTAAGTGACACCGTTGGCCAATCCCTTGCCAGCCAAACGGCCAATGCCTCCGCAGAACTTATTCTAGCAGAAGACCTCCTAAGCCTTAACGTTGTCATCACAGAAGTATCCAAAGCGCCCATGATTAACGGCGCAGCCATTATCAACACTGAGCGAACGTTACTGGCCCATGCAGGCGAAATCGACTTTACCGATGAAATAGCACAATTTAAACTCGATACCATCAATACCCCCTCACAAATCACAAAAGGCCTATACGTCGCCGCAATCACCTTTCAAGATGTTGTTGCAGGATATGCATTAATATATCTCGACAAATCCCTTATCACGTCGAATATCAATCAATCTTTACGATGGATGTCTTTGGCAACATTATGCATTCTCTGCATCAGCATTCTACTTGCCCTAGTGCTAGGCAAACATATCACCGGCCCTATTAAACATTTAACACGGGGTACCAACGCATTACACAAGGGCGATCTGGATTACCGCATAACCGAAAAGCGTCACGATGAACTTGGCACACTAATCGATAGGTTTAACGATATGGCACAAGGGATGAAAGAGCGCCAACAACTCACGCAAACATTTCACCGCTACCTTGATCGCAACATCGCCAACGATCTACTCGCCAATTTAGACAACCCAACCATTCCAACGCAATATGTTAATGCCAGCGTTTTGTTTGTCGACATTGTAGGGTTTACCACCATGTGTGAACAGCTGGCTCCCGAGGAAGTCGGTGAGCTACTAAATACCTATTACCACCACACCTTAAAAGCCAGTAGCATCTTTAATGGCACTGTGGATAAATTTATTGGGGATGGGGTGATGATTATTTTCGGGGCGCCACAGGACGACAATCAACATTGTTTCCATGCTATCTGTTGTGCACAATTACTTTTAGGGCTAGTTGGATCTTACAACCGAACAAGAAAAGAAATCGACCTCCCAACCATCCAGTTCCGATTGGGGATACACAGCGGAGAAATGCTTGCAGGCACATTAGGCTCAGACGAACGAATGCAGTATACCGTTGTAGGCGACACCGTTAACCTCGCAGCGCGACTCTGCGGGCTTGCCCCTCCGGGGAAACTTGTTATCAGTGAAGCTGTCTACCAAGGCGCCGGAGGCAACAGTCGTCTCACCACACAAGAACAGAAATTGCTTAAAGTAAGAGGTAAATCCTCAGAAATACCCACCTACACCGTCGACACAGTAAAACAGCCTTATGCGCAAGAAATTACCTCTCATATCGAGAGTATTGACAACACATTGCTCGACAAGAAAAACAGAGCAGAAGACAATGAGCCAGCCTAAATCAGTGTACGCTATTAATATAACGCGCACTTTAATTTTAGCAGCCACATTTTTCACCCTTTCTGGGTGCGAATCACTTCATATTTCACAAAACAAACCCTCCCTCCTACTTCAAAATAAAAAAATGCTTTACGCATTAAACATTGAGCAAACCATAAAGAAAGGGCAATGGTTAATCAGTGAGTATGAATTACACCAAGCCTTAAAAAATGCCCGTCAAGATTCATTCTTAACAAACTTCTATATCAGACATTACGCATTTGAACAAAAAAACCTGGCTGATGATCTCGTGAAATACGCTCAGGTATCGCTACAACTCGGTGATACAAAAACAGCCTCAAGCTGCTATCAAACACTAAAGAAACTACAAGTTTCAGACAATCTCAAATCCGAGCTTATCAAGCTATCTAAAGCATTATCCGTCAAAAAAGAGAATTCCATCACTCAGCAACAAAACTTGCTCGGTGCAAAACTCGATCAAAGCATCCAACAAGGGCAGCTTATTGAAAGCTCTCAACTCATCACCGAACTGCAAGCACTCAAATTACTATCAAAAGAAGTTCTAACAAAAATAAATAGAGCAAAAGGTGTGCTCGCTCATAATACCGACCTCCTCAATGAGAAGGCCGACTTATTTTACCTCGATGGCAATGTGCAACTAGCAAAGTCGTTGTGGGAATATCTATTAAAATTTGACCCTGAGAACCAATCTATAAAAACCAAATTATCTCGGGCCAACAGGGTTCTAAAAAACATGCATGAACTTAGAGAAACCCCCTCTAACAAACCACCAGTTCACGCAACAAGCTCGTTGCAAAAACACCTTTAGGTAGAAAAAAAGACAACGTTAATACATCAGAGCTTTCCCATTCATAAGACAAGTCTTTGGGTAATACTGAATAAGGCCTTACCGACATCGCAACTCTTTGAGAAACCAAAAATTCCATTATTGACGAGTAAGGGGCAAACGTTGCTAATAGCTGCTCCTGTGCAACGCCTGTCTGAGGCAGCTCCCCGTCACCATATAACACACCAGCAACCGCAATATCACCTGATGCCAATCGTGTAGCCACACTTTGCTTCTCTTCATCATCTGAATTATCCGGAACAAAAAAACTTTCCGTCCCACTAAGCGCAAACACATCACCCTCTAACGCGTCTTTCCATGTGCCGTCACCAATTCGCTCAGATAGCGAAATATTAAATAACAATGAGCGTAAAGCAGAAAACGTTATTGACCGCTGAAAACGCTTTTTTGGAGATCTCCCCGATTCGACAGAACGCATTGCACTAGCAATATTGTTTTCATTACGGCCAAAACGCTGGGGGCCAAAATAGTTAGGAAAACCTTCCTTTTGAATAAGCTCTATTCGGGTATTAATGGCACTTTGCCGCTCGACGTCACACGCCATATTTTTTAGTCGAATCGTAAACTGGTTGCCCTTATGAGCGCCACGGCGAAGTTTTTTTAGATTCCTGCCCGCCTCCAAGATCGTGACATGCTCATTCTCTATAGGGGATAAATCAATATGTGCATTTCCCGGCAAATGCACACTAAACCACTGCGATGCTACGGCATAACGATCCTTTAGACCGCTATAAACCACCGACTTTTTAGAAACGCCGAGCCCTTTTGCTATATGTGACAATAGAAACTCAGTATTATAATCAATGGCTCTTACATGGATATAAAGGTGCTCACCTTCACCACTAGGAGAAAAACCCAATACCTCTGCAACAATAAAGTCTTCTGGCTCTGTTTTTAGTTGGGCGCTAACACTAGGTGCCTCACCAACAGCATATTCAAGCCGCTCAATATGGGGAAATAAATCCAACTCAACACTCATAACCCACTCCTTCTTGCTTTTTCTCGTTCAACTTTTCCAGCTCTTTCCGCTCTTCCAACAACACAACTGAGTGCACCGCAATACCTTCCTTACGCCCAATATATCCCAACTGCTCAGTTGTAGTCGCTTTTACGTTGACCCTAGATATATCAACGCCAACATCTTCAGCAATCACTTTCCTCATAACATCAATATGAGGCGCCATCTTTGGGGCTTGAGCAATAATAGTGATATCAGCATTGCCTACGCCATACCCAGCATTCAAAACCAATGCGACAACATGTCGCAATAATATTCGACTATCTGCACCTTCATATTGTTTATCTGTATCAGGAAAGTGCTTGCCAATATCCCCTAACCCCATTGCGCCTAGCAAAGCATCAGCTAACGCGTGCAACACCACATCGCCATCCGAGTGTGCAATTAACCCGCGCTCATAGGGGATGGTCACGCCGCCCAACACCACATGATCTCCCTCACCAAAGGCATGTACATCATAACCATGGCCAATTCGAATCATCTACTCTCTTCCTATTATAAAGACGCCTGCTGTTTCAAAAACAACGCAGCAAGCGCTAAATCTTCTGGGTGGGTTATTTTGATATTGTCTGGATGGCCTTCCACCATCAATGGCTGCTTACCCAGCCGTTCCAAAGCAGATGCTTCATCGGTAATGGCAGCATTCGCGTTAAGTGCATCCGTCATTGCCTGCATCAAATCGCCATATCGAAACATTTGCGGGGTCAACGCATGCCAAAGGTTGTCTCGACAAACGGTTTCCAAAACCTCAACAATCTTAGTTCCCACAGGATTACCGTCGCCTCTCTCTCTGACAGTACTGCGCTTCATTGTGTCCCGAACAGGCATACCTAGCAAACCACCAACACTATGCCGAGACACCTGCTCAATAAGTGCTTGAATATCATCGAGTCGCACACAAGGCCTAGCAACATCATGAACCAATACCCAGTCATTTTCACTGGCTTTACCGGCAAGAGCCTTTAGCCCGTTTAATACTGAGTCAGACCGCTCCTTCCCTCCTGGCGCAATGATCATAGGCTGATCAGAGGTCAAGCTACCGCTCAAGCTAGCCCACCACTCATCCCCAGAAGACAGACACAATACAACAGCTTCTATCTGTTTTATCTTTCGAAGTTTCACAAGGGTTTGCTGAATAACAGTACTGTCACCAAGAGGAAGGTATTGTTTGGGAATATCGCTACCCATTCGTTTCCCAACACCAGCTGCTGGCACAACACACCAATAACGCGTTGATTTTTTCATGATTTTTATACTTCTTTAACAGACCCGTGCTATTTATTGCTCACGTTTCTATTCGCTTTTTCATCAATAATAAGATAAAAGGTCTCATCTTTTTTGATCATACCCAGCTGTGAACGGGCTCGTTCTTCAACCGCTTCCAAACCTTCCTTTAAATCTTTTACTTCAGCAGTCAAACGTCGATTCCGTTCAGACAAGACATAATTTTCTTGTTGCTGTTTATCAATTTCGCCTCGCAACTGCCACACTTCAGCAAGGCTTCCATCGCCGGTCCACAAACGCAACTGTAAAAACACAAAAGCCATTAAGAGCAACCAAAACAGTGCTCGTGGCAACGCTGCCACACTCTTTGTTTTAGTTTCTCTTAATGGTTTTTCAGTCATAATTTATAATTATGTAGCAACTTAAGGCGTATATAGGCTCAGTGAATTACCGCTTAAATTCAGCTCGACCTCTATATACAGCCGCATCACCTAAAGACTCTTCAATACGAAGTAGTTGATTGTACTTGGCGACACGATCAGAGCGGCATAAAGAGCCTGTCTTAATTTGTCCCGCAGCAGTAGCAACAGCTAAGTCTGCAATGGTGGTATCTTCAGTCTCACCAGAACGGTGCGAGATAACAGAAGTATAACCCGCATCCTTAGCCATCTGGATCGCATCCAACGTTTCACTTAGTGTACCGATTTGGTTGAACTTAATCAGAATGGAGTTTGCGATACCCTTATCAATACCTTCTTTTAAGATAGCGGTATTAGTCACAAACAAATCATCACCCACTAACTGAACACGTGACCCTAGCTTGTCCGATAAGATTTTCCAGCCATCCCAGTCACCCTCATCAAGACCATCTTCAATAGAGATAATCGGGTAACGATCACAAAGATCTGCAAGATAATCAACAAAGCCCGCTGAATCCAATACTTTATCTTCACCAGACAAGTGATATTTGCCATCTTTATAAAATTCAGATGCAGCACAATCTAACGCTAACGTCACATCAACACCGGGCTCTAAGCCTACGTTTTTAATGGCTTCCATAATGGCTTCAAGTGCGGCTTCATTTGATGGCAAGTTAGGGGCAAACCCACCTTCATCACCAACAGCGGTATTCAAACCCTTCGCCTTTAAAACTGCCTTTAGAGAATGAAAAATTTCAGCGCCAAAACGTAATGCTTCACTAAAACTTTTAGCTCCAACAGGTTGAACCATAAATTCTTGGATATCAACGTTATTATCAGCATGCTCACCACCATTAATGATATTCATCATCGGTACAGGCAATGTGAATGGTCCTTTCTTGCCATCAATTAATTCTGAAATGTATTGATACAACGCAACCCCGTTGTGTACAGATGCAGCCTTTGCAGTAGCAAGCGATACTGCCAATATGGCGTTGGCACCAAACTTTCCTTTGTTATCAGTGCCATCGGCATCAATCATTGCTTGGTCAATAGCACGCTGATCCGTTGCATCCATTCCTAACAACAACTGCTTAATATCATTATTGATAATACTTACAGCATTCAACACACCTTTACCCAAGTAGCGAGCTTTATCGCCATCACGAAGCTCCAACGCTTCTCGAGACCCGGTAGATGCGCCGGATGGAGCGCAGGCAAACCCAGCGGCTCCAGATTCCAAAATAACATCCGCTTCTACAGTTGGGTTCCCACGAGAATCAAGTATCTCTCGTGCTCTGATTTCTACAATTTTAGACATAATGGCTTCCTGTTGCTCTCACTCGGAGATAGTCTCACTCTATTCTGTATCAATGCTGGCAAAACTTTTCACCAAATCATCAACCGCTTTCATTTGAGCCAAAAACGGCTCTAATTTTTCTAATGATAATGCACACGGCCCATCACACTTTGCTTGTGATGGGTCGGGGTGCGCTTCTAAAAACAACCCAGCCAAACCTTGAGACATTCCCGCTCGACCTAGTTCGGTTACTTGCGATCGACGCCCATCGGCAGAATCAGAACGCCCACCAGGCTTTTGCAACGCATGAGTCACATCAAAAAGCACCGGATACCCAGTCTGCTTCATCTCACCAAAACCTAACATGTCAACAATAAGGTTGTTGTAACCAAAACTCGAACCACGCTCACAAATTATCAGCTGATCGTTACCCGCTTCTTTGCATTTTTTAACAATATGCCCCATTTCATGCGGTGCTAAGAACTGCGCCTTTTTGATATTAATAATCGCATTGGTATCTGCCATTGCTTGCACAAGATCCGTTTGACGCGACAAAAACGCCGGCAGCTGAATAATATCGACAACTTCTGCAACAGGTGCGGCTTGATGCGGCTCATGCACATCGGTGATGATCGGTACGTTAAAAGTATGTTTAATCTCTTCAAAAATCTTTAGCCCTTCTTCCATTCCGGGGCCGCGATAAGAATTAATGGAAGAGCGGTTGGCTTTATCGAATGAAGCTTTAAACACATAAGGTATCCCCAGTTTTTCGGTAACCTTGACGTAATGTTCCGCAATTCTCATCGCCAAATCACGAGATTCAAGCACGTTCATGCCGCCAAATAACACAAATGGCAGCTCATTCCCAATCTTAATATCACCTAACGTGATGATTTTCTGTTCCATTACCCTATCTCTAAAAAAAGTGATGCCTCTGAAATAAAAATGGCAGCGTGAACGCTGCCATAATCATCAAATTATCGATTTTCTCTGAAGGTTTTTGCCGCTTGCACATAACCAACAAATAGCGGGTGGGCATCTCGAGGGTTAGAGGTGAATTCTGGGTGAAATTGGCAAGCAGTGAACCAAGGGTGATCAGGTACTTCAACCATTTCAACCAAAGTATCATCAATTGATTTACCAACAATCTTCAAACCAGCATCTTCTATTTGGCCTATATATTGGTTGTTCACTTCATAGCGGTGACGATGACGCTCACGAATCACGTCTTTCCCATATAGATCATGAGCCAAGCTGCCTTTTTTCAATCGACATTCCTGCGCGCCCAAGCGCATAGTGCCACCGATATCGGATGCTTGATCACGCATTTCAATACTTCCATCTTCAGCAACCCACTCAGTGATCAAACCAATCACTGGGGTAATACCCTCTGACTTAAACTCAGAGCTATAGGCATCAGCAATACCTGCGACGTTTCTAGCATATTCAATAACCGCAACCTGCATGCCAAGACAAATCCCTAAATAAGGAATTTTGTTCTCTCGTGCGTATTGAACTGTGCTGATCTTCCCTTCTGTTCCACGCTGGCCAAATCCGCCCGGCACAAGTAGCGCGTCATAGCCGGCAAGTACATCGGTACCATCACGCTCAATATCTTCAGCATCAACGTACTCGATATTAATTTTAGTACGCGCATGTATGCCTGCGTGCAGCAAGGCTTCATTTAATGACTTATAGGCATCCGCTAGCTCAGTATATTTACCCACCATCGCAATCGTCACTTCATGCTGTGGGTTAAGCTGGGCATCAACAACTGCTGTCCATTCACTAAGATCCGCTGGTGAGCACTCTAAACCCAAACGCTCAACGATAATTGCATCCAAACCCTGACTGTGCAGAACAGACGGTATTTTATAAATAGAATTTACATCTTGCAGGGCAATAACCGCTTTACGCTCAACGTTAGTAAACGATGAAATTTTATCTAACGATGCTTCAGGAATCTTATGATCAGAGCGGCATAACAAAATATCAGGTTGCAAACCGATAGAGCGCATTTCTTTTACAGAATGCTGTGTAGGTTTGGTCTTATTCTCACCTGCTGTAGCGATATAAGGCACCAATGTTAGGTGGATTAGCACAGTGCGTTGCGCGCCCAACTCAACCTTTAATTGACGAACAGCCTCGAGGAATGGCAATGACTCGATATCACCTACTGTGCCACCAACCTCAACAATAACAACATCAACATCCAAGCCATTATTCACCACACGGTCTTTAATCGCATCGGTAATATGTGGAATGACTTGAACAGTGGCACCCTGGTAGTCACCACGACGCTCTTTCTCAATTACATCCTGGTAAATACGACCCGTCGTAAAGTTATTTCGACGCGTCATCGTGGTACGAATAAAACGTTCGTAATGCCCCAAATCAAGATCTGTTTCTGCCCCATCATCGGTAACAAAAACTTCACCATGCTGATACGGGCTCATGGTGCCAGGATCAACATTGATATAAGGGTCTAATTTCATTAAGGAAACACGTAAACCACGGGCTTCAAGAATAGAGGCGAGAGATGCCGCAGCAATCCCTTTACCAAGAGATGATACAACACCACCTGTCACAAAAATATATCGTGTCATTACAATCCACTGAGACGGAAATTAGGGAAAATGTGAGGGGAGCCAATG
>MAAC01008091.1_pt1 | contig 10496 bp, 8 predicted proteins | sample 1115981 | NCBI WGS metagenome assembly MAAC01 (sample SAMN04961126, study PRJNA320927) | seawater metagenome | isolation source: sample BD02T64 sea water enriched with oil for 64 days | place: USA:Gulf of Mexico | collected 2013-07-27 | reverse complement strand
AGCCCCGGATGGAAGATCTGGAACGTTGCGAACTGTTTTGCAAACGGATCCGCGAAGCCGTCGGCACGCGCGCTGATTTGCTCATCGGCACCCATGGTCAATTCACCGTCTCTGGTGCCAAGCGGCTGGCACGCCGGCTGGAAAAATACGATCCGCTCTGGTTTGAAGAGCCGGTGCCGCCGGAAAACCCGGCCGATATGGCGCAGGTTGCCAGCTTCACCTCGATTCCTGTCGCCACCGGGGAGCGGCTGTGCACCAAACACGAATTTGCCCGGGTCCTTGAAGCCGGTGCTGCTTCCATACTGCAAATGAACCTGGGCCGGGTAGGTGGCCTTCTGGAAGCCAAAAAGATCGCCTCCATGGCGGAAACGCGATCCGTACAGATCGCACCGCACCTGTATTGTGGCCCTGTAGTCGCCGCTGCGAATATCCAGATCGCAACCTGTAGTCCCAATTTCCTGATCCTGGAATCGATCGGAAAATTTGACGGGGCCTGGGGATCTTTTCTCAAAACGCCAATCCGGTGGGAGGACGGTTATGCCATTCCGCCGTCTGCACCGGGTCTTGGCATTGAGCTTGACGAGGATGTGGTGCGTGCACGTCCCTATACGGACGATGCGCTGCACCTGGACATGTCGCACCAGCATGTAGTGCCTTGAACAACGCTGGTGACAAACGCTGACGTCTGGAGAGCCGCTGAATTTTCAGCCGTGACAGTCGCCCGGTGATCTTGGCGACTGCAGGCAGGTGTCCCCTTTTGCAGTTTGTGAATCAGACGTCGGTTTCCTGTGCTGAAGTCTTAAAACCAGGGGTGTATCTTTCGTTACAGTGTCAATTTAAAATTGCATATCGCCTCCGGTATCGCTGTGAAGACTTATGATTTCTGCACCTGACCGGGAACCAGTTCGGAAATTTCAGCGATAGCCGGAAAAGGCGGCAAAAAGATCGTGCAAATCAGGTCAAAACGTCCGGATTTTTATTTCCGGTGCAGCCATGAGCGGTCATGTGCAGGTGATTGCTCACAGCTCCTGGTCGGTTTGCGTCGTGCTCAGCCATCGAAGCACCGAGTCTTGTTTGTTTTTCATGTGTTTCACCAGCACCGCACTCAGGCTTTGACCGTCACGGGCTTCCAGAGTTTTGATGATCTGTTCATGCTCGCTGACGGCATTTGCCCAACGTTCTTCGGACATGTTGGCAATATAGCGCGCCCGTTGCATACGCGCTGACAGGGTCTGACAGGATTTCGTCAGGGTGTCGTTTCTGGCGGCCAGAAGAATAGCGCGATGTATTTTCTGGTTGGTTTCGAAATACGCCGCAAGATCGCGCGCACGATAGCTTTGCAGCATATCCTCATGGAGCGCGCGCACCTCCCGGATTTCAGCATCAGTGATGTATTTGCAGGCCAGCTCGCCTGACAAGGCCTCCAGCACGCCGAGGATCGGAAAGACTTCTTTGACCTCGTTTGTCGTGACCGTGGTGACCCAGGCGCCCCGGTTGGGCTCCAGCCGCACCAGACCTTCGGACGCCAACACTTTAAGCGCTTCACGCATTGGCGTGCGCGATACCTGAAACCTCTCGCATAGATCTTTTTCAGGCACTTTGCGTCCGGGCACCAGCTGGCTGTCAATGATTAGAGGCCGTATACGCTCCACCAGTTCCAGGTGAAGAGACTTTCTTTCGATCATATTTGCTTCGGTTTTTTCCATCATATCGCTTCAAAGGTCCTGCTTCAGAGCCATTTCCAAAAGACGTGCCACGTGGATCGCTTCGCGCTCGGTAGTATCGCCGATCTGGTGCCGGCAAGATGTGCCGTCAGCGACGATTATTGCATCTGCATTAGCGCCGCGGACAGCTGGCAGCAACTCAAGTTCGCCCATTTTCAGAGATGTTTCGTAAGTTTCGGCACCATAGCCAAAAGAACCCGCCATACCACAACAACTCGTTTCAATTTTCTCGATCACCGTATCCGGCAACAGATCCAGAACCTGTTCAATCGCCGGCATCACCCCCATCGCCTTTTGGTGGCAATGACCATGTAAAATCACTTTATTCGCCGGAGATTTCAAGGGGAGGTTAAATGCAGGATTATCCTTCTGATCGGCGATGTATTCCTCAAACATACGCGCATGTCTGGCCAGTTGCTCGGTTTCTTTGCCCGGCAGCAGCGCCGGGATTTCATCGCGCAGTGTCAGCAGGCAGCTAGGTTCAAGCCCGATGATTGGCAAGCCTTGTTCCACATAGGGCATCAAAGCCTCCACCAGCCGCTGCGCCTCGGCCCTGGCCTCCTTGACCAGGCCCACAGACAGAAACGTGCGGCCGCAACACAAAGGGCGCCCGCCATCCGCGGGCTTTGCAATCTGCAGAGAGACCCCCGCCGTCTGCAAAACCCGGATCGCCGAGCGCAGGTTTTCTGGCTCAAAATAGCGGTTGAAGCTGTCTGCAAACAGCACGGCCTGCGGTGCCGAACTCTGGCGCAACTCCCGGTCTTTAAAAGGTTTAGCGCTCCATATCGGCAAATCCCGTTGGGCGGTGAAACCGGTGCCTTTTTCCAGCACCCGGGCCAGGCCGGGGATCCGGTTGCGCAGGTTCATTACAAACGGGATCCGGGAGGCTAGGGCCGCATAACGCGGCAAATAGCCGACCAACCGGTCATGCAGACCGATGCCATTTTTCTGTGCCCGTGCGGACAGAACCTCGATCTTCATGCGTGCCATGTCGACACCGGTCGGGCACTCATGTTTGCACCCTTTGCACGACACACACAGTTTCATGGTTTCCGCCATGTCATCCGAGCTCAGTGCATCGGCGCCCAACTGCCCGGATATGGCAAGACGCAACGTGTTGGCGCGCCCCCGGGTGAGATCTTTTTCTTTGCGTGTGACGCGAAATGAGGGGCACATAACGCCGCCCTTCAATTTGCGACATGCGCCATTGTTGTTGCACATCTCAACCGCGCCCTGAAAGCCTCCGCCGCCGCCGGTCCAGGCGGACCAGTCCAGTTCGGTTTTCATATCGGCAACAGCATAGTCCGGCCCATAGCGAAACAGCCGCCGGTCGTCCATTTTCGGGGGAGAGACGATTTTGCCGGGGTTAAAGAGGCCTTTTGGATCAAAGTGTTGTTTTACCTCGCCAAAACTGGCAACCATGCGGGCGCCAAACATTTTTTCGTGAAACTCTGAACGGACAATACCGTCGCCATGCTCCCCGGAATGGGACCCTTTGTAACGTGCCACCAGGTCAAAACATTCTTCGGCGATCGCCCGCATGGTTTTCACGTCCTGGTCCAGTTTGAGGTTCAGAACCGGGCGCACATGCAAACACCCAACCGAGGCATGTGCGTACCATGTGCCCCTGGTGCCATGTTTTTCAAAAATTTCCGTCAAACCAGAGGTGTATTCGGCCAGGTCCGGCAGTTCCACCGCGCAGTCTTCCACAAAGGACACCGGTTTTCCGGCAGCTTTCATCGACATCATTATGTTGAGCCCGGACTTGCGAAGTTCCGCGATTTGATTTTGCATTACAGGCTCGCTTACCGGCGTTACACCGCCCCATTTGTTCCCGCTCGCCGACCATGAGTATCCCAGGTCACCCATCATCTCTTCCAAATTGCTCAGTTTCAGAGCGTTTTGCACCGCGTCTTCCTCCGCAAACTCAACCAACAAAAGCGCCTGGGGATCGCCTGTCACGAAATTCTCAATGGTCTTGCGAAACATCGGGATGTCCCGCGCCAGAGAAATCATTGTCGAATCCACCAGTTCAACGCCCAGCGGTTTCAGCGTGACAAGATGCTGTGCCGCCTCCATGGCCTGATAGAATGTGGGGAAATGACAAACGCCCATGACTTTGTCTGAGATCAAGGGCCAGAGTTTGAGTTCAATGGCGGTGGAGTAGGCCAGCGTGCCCTCTGATCCGACCAGCAAATGTGCCAGATTATTGGGCGCCGCGTCAGGGACCAGCGCGTCAATATTATAGCCACCGACCCGGCGCATGACGCTGGGAAACCGCGCATCAATCTCGTCTTTTTCGCGCGCACCCAGCGCAAGCAAGTCCTTTGACAATTGGCTGTACTGACGGTTTTGATCCTTTTGCGCCAGGCCAAAGCGATGCTGGCTGCCATCCGCCAGAAACGCGTCAATCGACAGCACATTGTCACGCATCATCCCATAGCGCAGCGAGCGGCCACCGCAGGAATTGTTGCCCGCCATGCCTCCAATGGTCGCGCGGGACGCTGTTGACACATCGACCGGAAACCAAAGCCCATGGGGCTTTAACGCCCGGTTCAGGTCGTCCAGCACAATGCCCGGACGCACCACACACCTTTTACCTTCGACATCCAACTCCAGAATTTCATTGAAATACTGGGTGTTATCCAGAATCAGTGCGGTGTTCACTGTCTGGCCGCACTGGGAAGTCCCTCCACCACGCGCAAGGATCGAGACGCCTTGTTCACGCGCAATTTCGATGGCGGCGCTGATGTCGTCTTCGGATTTCGGCGACAGCACTCCAAGTGGCATCATTTGGTAAATGGAAGCGTCGGTCGCATATCTGCCGCGTGAATACGGATCAAACAACAGGTCGCCCTGAACACGTCTGGAAAGGATTTGAGCAATGTCTGACAATTTTTCGCCCTGTTGATGGTGTATTGGAATTTTTTGTTGACTTAATTATGAATTCAAAATTACATCTCCACAATGGTAAAGTTCAGCTGGTCTCCTTCAGTGGCCGGCAGAGCGAAGAAATATAAAGACCAAGAGGATATTTTTATGAGACGTGCCGGACTTCATTTCCTGCAAATCCCGGGCCCGAGCGCGGTACCTGACCGCATATTAAAGGCGATATCGCGGCAGACCATCGACCACAGGGGACCCGATTTTGCAGAGGTTGGACTGCGGGCGCTGACTGGTCTGAAAACGATCTTCAAGACCAGCGAGCATGTGGTGATTTATCCTGCATCGGGAACCGGCGCCTGGGAAGCCGCTTTGGTAAATGTGTTGTCACCTGGCGACCGCGTCTTAATGTCTGAGACCGGCCATTTTGCCACCCTGTGGAAAAAGATTGCAGAGAAACTCGGGCTCAAGGCGGAGTTTATCGCCGGCGACTGGCGCGGCGGTGCTGATCCCGACCTGATTGAGGCCCGTCTGTCTGAGGACACCGAGCACAAGATCAAAGCCGTCTGTGTTGTCCACAACGAAACTTCGACGGGATCGGTGTCGCCCATCGCTGCGATCCGCAAAGCGATCGACGCTGCCAATCACCCGGCGCTGCTCATGGTCGATACAATTTCCGGGCTGGCATCGCTGGATTACCGCCATGACGAATGGGGTGTGGATGTGACCATTTCCGGCTCGCAAAAGGGGCTGATGCTGCCACCGGGCCTGTCGTTTAACGCCATCAGTGCCAAAGCAATGGCGGCGAACAAGTCCGCTAAACTGCAAAGGTCCTATTGGGACTGGGCGGATATGGTCGGCCCCAATGAAAAGGGCTATTTTCCCTATACGCCAAGCACAAACCTTCTTTATGGCCTGAACGAAGCCGTGGATATGCTGCACGAAGAAGGGTTGGAAAACGTCTTTGCACGCCATGCGCGCCACGGCAAAGCCACCCGCGCCGCCGTGCGGGCCTGGGGGCTTGATGTGCTCTGCGCAAAACAGGGCCAGGAAAGCGGTGTTCTGACCGCCGTGGTCATGCCTGAGGGGCACAGCGCCGACAATTTCCGGTCTGTGACCTTGCAACATTTAAATATTTCACTGGGCAACGGGCTGTCAAAAGTTGCCGACAAAGTCTTTCGCATCGGCCATTTGGGCGACTTCAATGACCTGATGCTGCTGGCCACTCTGGCCGGCGTCGAAATGGGCCTGAAAAGGGCCAATATCCCCCACAACGCTGGGGGCGTGAGCGCAGCCATGGAACTGCTTCACCAGGTAGATAAGTCGCAGGTTCAGGCAGAGTGAGGCGTATTTAACAAAGTAAATCCACTGGGAGGAAATAAGCATGAAATTTATAAAAACACTGCTCACCGCGACCGCATTGGCAGGGCTTGCAAGCAGCGCCTATGCCGGGTCCGATCTGAAACTGAAGTTTGGCCATGTGGGTGCGCCAGGTTCCTTGTTCGAAGCAAGCGTGGACTATTTTGCCCAATGCGCGAACACGTCGCTTGAGGGCCAGGTGGATGTTCAGACCTTTGGATCCTCGCAGCTTGGCAAGGACAAAGAGTTGCTGCAAAAGCTCAAACTGGGCCAGGTCGACTTTGCGCTGCCATCGTCAGTAATGTCGTCTGTCGATGACGTTTTTGGCATTTTTGAAATGCCCTATATCATCTCGGACCGCGACCATATGCGCCGGGTGCAGGGCGCGTTGATGCCAGAGTTCCAGGCCGCCGCCGAAGCGAAGGGCTATTTCATTCTGGGCCTGGCTGAAAACGGCTTTCGCAATATCACCAACAATACCCGGCCCATCAACGTGCCGGCCGACCTGCAAGGCATCAAACTACGCACCCCAAACGGGGTCTGGCGCCTGAAAATGTTCCAGGAATACGGCGCGAACCCGACGCCAATGGCGTTCTCGGATGTGTTCACCGCCTTGCAGACCGGTGTGATTGATGGCCAGGAAAATCCTTATGCGCAAATCGCATCCGCGAAATTCCAGGAAGTGCAAACCTATCTTTCGATCACCCGGCATGTCTACACACCTGCCTATATTCTGGCGTCCAAAAAGTATTTTTCCAAGCTGCCAGCGGACGTTCAGGCGGGTTTGATCGCCTGCGCGGGGGAAACCCAGGACTTCACTTACGAGAAAGCGGCCCAGCTTGAAGAGGAGTTGCTGGACGTTATCAAAGCGGCGGGTGTCCAGGTGAATGAAGCTGACAAAGCGGCCTTCATCGCGGCTTCTGCGCCGATTTACAAAGCCTTTGCGGACGAAGTTGAAGGCGGTCAGGAAATGATCGACCTTGTGCTCGGTCTGGCCGATGCCAGCTGAATTACTTTGGGTGGCAAATCGCACTTGCCACCCGCTTTTACCGCCCTTTGACCTGATTTCGACGCGTTGGGTTCAAACGGAATTTTCAGATATTTGATACAACATCTTCGAAAAGACAGGCCCAAAATGGAACGACACTCAACGTCCTTGCTGCCCCGTATTGTCGGGGTGCTGGGTAAAATCCTCGAATGGATAACCATTTCTCTTATGGTGCTTTTGACCCTGACGGTAACGCTCGCTGTCATTGCGCGGCTCATGGGGCAAAGCTTTTCCTGGTATGATGAAGTTGCGGCGATAATGCTGGCCTGGATTACCTATTACGGCTCTGCACTTGCGGCCCTGAACCGCCGCCATATTGGCTTTGACACGGTGATGTTGGCACTGCCGGTAAAGTACCGCATGGCGGCATTGCTTTTGGGCGAAGCCATTGTAATGGTCTTTTTTGTCCTGATGGCCCGCGCCGGATTTCAGGTGCTTGAAGTGCTGGCCGGTGACCGGCTTATTTCGCTGACCTGGGTGCCGGTGCAGCTGACCCAATCCGTCATTCCCATCGGTGCTTTGCTTTTCATTCTGTGTCAGCTCCTCAGCCTTCCGGCCTACTGGAAGATGTCGAGTGCCGGGATATCGCTGGAACATGCTGAAATTGAAGAAGAAGTCGAAGCCGAACTTGAAAAAAACAAGGATCTTGTCTGATGCTTATGGCTGCTATTTTCGTCGCGCTTTTGCTGATGATCTCTATCAATGTGCCCATTGCTGTGGCGCTGGCAATGGCTGGCGTAATCGGCCTGCTGGCCACTGAGGGCACCGACAGTCTGGTGACCATTGCGCTGGACATGTACGACGGATCCACCAAGTTCTCGCTCATCGCAATTCCGATGTTTGTGCTGGCCGGCGCCATTATGAACGCCGGTGGCATCACTGACCGGCTGATCAATTTCGTGACCTCTCTGATTGGCTTCATTCGTGGTGGTCTGGCGATGGTCAACATCGGTGTTTCGTTGTTTTTTGCCGAGATATCCGGTTCTGCCGTGGCCGATGTCGCTGCCATGGGGTCGATCCTGATCCCACAGATGAAAAAACGCGGTTACAGCAAAGAGTTTTCGGCCGCGGTGACGTCATCTTCGGCGTCTCTGGCCATCATTATCCCGCCCTCCATCCCGATGATCCTCTATGCGGCCTCGGCCAATACTTCGGTTGAGCAGCTGTTTGTCGCCGGGGTGGTGCCGGGGCTCATGGGGGCAGGCGGGCTTATGGGCGTCGCTTATTTCTTTGCGCGACGTTATAATTTTCCGACTGAAGACGCGTTCAATATCCCGCGGATACGCGAGACATTTGTCGATGCGCTGCCGGCCTTCACCCTGCCGGTGATCATTCTGGGCGGCATATTCGGCGGTTTCGTGACCGCCACTGAAGCTGCAGGGCTTGCCGTTCTGGCCGCTGTTGTTGTCTCCGCCTGGTATCGCAATATCAACTGGAAACACCTGAGAACAGCGATGCTGGACGGCGGTATGCAAACTGCAGTGGTGATGTTGCTTGTTGCTGCGTCGGTTCTGATGGGCGGGTTTCTGACCCGGGCCCAGATCCCGCAGCAACTGGCCGAAAGCATTCTTTCGATTACCACCCAGCAGTGGGCGATCCTCCTTATCCTGAATTTCTTCTTTCTGATCATTGGATTTTTCCTGCATTCCGCCGCCGCTATTATTCTGGTGATCCCGATTGTAATCCCACTGATCAACGCTGCAGGTATCGACCCGGTGCATTTTGGCCTGGTCGTCACGCTGAACCTTGCCATCGGGCAGCAGACGCCCCCTGTGGCCTCTGTTCTGATCACGGCTTGTTCGGTCGCACGCGCCAATATCTGGGAAGTCTCCAAGGTCAATATATGGTTTGTCGGCGTGCTTCTGTTTGTGCTGATGATCTCTACCTATGTGCCTGCGGTGCCGATGTTCCTGGTGGAGTATTTTTACCGATGACAGGCAGCGTAGGCGACTTAAACAGTGAAATGCGAAACGGGATACTCTGGATCACATTTGAACGTCCGGAGGCCCGGAATGCGCTGACATTTGAGATGTATAACGCGCTTGCGGAACTCTGTAGCGGAGTGAAAACCGACGGATCAGTGAAGGCTGTTGTTATCTCGGGCGCGGGCGGCAAAGCGTTTGCGGCAGGCACCGACATGACGCAGTTCTGCGGGTTTAAAACCGCGCAGGACGCGCTGGAGTATGAGGCGCAGATTGACCATGTTCTTGACGCGGTGGAGCGCTGTCCGCTGCCCACCATTGCAGCGATCAATGGCGCTTGTACCGGTGGCGGCGCGTCAATCGCGGCCGCCTGTGATCTGCGTATCGCTTCAGTCAGTCTGAAATTCGGCTTTCCAATCGCCCGGACCCTGGGAAATTGCCTGGCAGCCGGCAACCTCGCCCGTCTGTCGGAGCTGATCGGGGCAGGGCGGGTGCGCGAAATGATTTTTACTGCCCGGCTTATTGGCGCGGATGAAGCGCTGGCCGCGGGTCTGGTCAGTGAATTGCTGGTGGATGAGCCGGCTCTGTTGTCCCGCGCCGCAGAACTGGCCGCCCATGTTGGCGCCATGGCGCCTTTGACCCTGCGCGCAACAAAAGAGGCCATGCGCCGCAACCGGGCGGCGCTTAAGGTCGAAGATGCGGATCTGATTACTTCTTGCTACATGAGCGCAGACTTCCGCATCGGCATGGAGGCGTTTTTGACCAAAACGAAACCAGAGTGGACCGGAAAATGAGATTTTTGTCCGGTGACTTTTCGCACATGCGTGTCATCCGAACCCCCTGAAGGAGGAGCACCCTTGGAACTGGATTTACAGACGGCGCAGAGCATCATTTCGCAGGCCCTGGCCTGGCGCAAGAAAACGGCGATGAAACCACTGACTGTGGCCGTTCTGGACAAGGGCGGGTTTTTGATAGCGCTTGCTCGCGAAGACGGTGTCAGCAATTTGCGCCCGGAAATTGCCCAGGGAAAAGCACGCGGGGCAATCGGTATGGGTCTGGGGTCCCGCGCGCTTTTCAAGCGGGCGCAAACGGAACCTGGTTTCATTCAGGCAATGAACAGCATCGCAGCCGGTTCGCTGGTGCCGGCCCCTGGCGGCGTTCTGGTCAAATCCGGAGGCAAGATTATTGGGGCTGTCGGGATCACCGGTGACACCTCTGACAATGACGAATCTTGTGCAGTTGCAGCCATTGAAGCGCTCGGATTTAACGCCGATGGCGGTTGATTTCAGCGACCGGAAATAACCTGTTTGCTCGCGCAAGTGCTCAGGCGGGCTAAAGGCTCTGCAGTCCGGGTCCGGAGTGCGCAGACCTGAACTTAGAAGCGCACAGGAAAGGGCGCAATTTATCAAATTACTTTACGTGACACCCATACAAACGTTTTTAAGCAGATCTCTTATTTGGCAGAAAAGAGTCAATTGTGAAAAAATCAGATCCGTATTCCATCGATTTTGCTGCCTTGCGTACCTTGCGGGCCGTATATGAGTGCCGTTCTTTTTCATT
>MAAC01008090.1_pt1 | contig 10500 bp, 4 predicted proteins | sample 1115981 | NCBI WGS metagenome assembly MAAC01 (sample SAMN04961126, study PRJNA320927) | seawater metagenome | isolation source: sample BD02T64 sea water enriched with oil for 64 days | place: USA:Gulf of Mexico | collected 2013-07-27 | reverse complement strand
TGCTGCCATTGCTCAGGTGTTCGGTGAAGATTTGCCATTATTTTTCTCGTTGAGTAAGTAATGGCGTTACTTTAGATGATTGAGGTTGAGATGGAATACGACCTAAAATGATCGCTTACGTTCAAAATTAATGTTTAGGTATTCACAGATCTCATCAAAAAGTCTCAAATCACCCAAGCAGGCAATCATTGTATTAATTGAGTCCCCTTTGTTTCTAATATGAATTGTGACATAAAGATTTTGATGCATTAACGGAATACCCGTTTCTGCATTTATGATCAATGCATACCGCTCTCCTGACTCAAATGTATATCGCTTAACCGTTAAAACGGTAATAACCATTAAAAACACAACACTTAAGCGAGTGAGTGAGTGACAGAGCAGTAAAACAATGGAGTACATGTAATTAGTGCTAATCATTTACTATACATATTTATTTGAATTGTATAAAAAAACCGTTTATTTGACTAGTTTTAGCAATTTACACTACAAAAACACTTCAACATTGTTCTCTCGTTACTACGAAAACCAAGCTAACCTGATGGTCATATCTCGGAAAGTATGATCTAAACAGCATTTCATTTGTTTGGCTGCTAATGCGAACATTAAAAATTATACATCTATCTTTCTAGCCGAACACGGAGGCGGCGAGCACGCTCTTGAAATGCAGTTTCACCTCCCTCTAATATGTCGCAAACTGCTTTCCTAATAGGCTTATTTTCTAGACCCCCTGCTTGGTAACTAATTGGTGGTAAACCTCCAGTTTGATGAGGTCCAGCTTCTGCAATAATAATTTGATCTGCATCGGTGTTAATTACTAAGTTCGCATTGTGCGTAACGATTATAACCTGTCGTTTTGATTTAGCCTCAATAAACAATGGAACTAGTTCATCATTAACAGATTTTGGGTCCAAGTTTTCTTCCGGTTGGTCAATAATTAACGGACGATCATCTGATTCATCTAGGGCAAGATATAAAAGCAATAAAACGATCCCCCTTGTACCAGGTGAGAGCTTACTTATATCTACCCCATCATACAAAACTTCATATCGGATGGAGATGTGATCAGTGCCAAACAACCAATGAGCAAAACTTTTAAGCCAAGATTTGTATTCAGATTGCTGCAGTGATGAATAAGGTGCATGAGAAAGCATATCTTTCATGTGCTTTGAAATGAAATTAGACATTGCTATCTGAATTTCCGATGAGTTACCATTTTCCCAAGCGGATTGAAGTAATTCATTTGCTAAATTAGTTAAAGAACCACGTCCATTAAGTGAGCCTGTCTTACGAAGATCAAACAGGTTCTTTTCAGCAAAGTTCCCCCACTGTTCTGTATTTACTATTCTTCGAACCGAAAAACTTAGTTTGCGAAGTGTTCCTGAGGACGAAGATAAACGTTCCATTAGTGGCTCATAGAGTTCAGCTAAAGCGGTTTGTTCGTTGATTATTGCTTCAAATATTCGTTTGTAAGCATCATCACGTTCTTTTTGAAGCACCTTTCTTCGATTAGCAGCCCCCTTAGCATCGATTAGTTTTTCCTCTAATACTTTAGATGCAGCATTCTCCTGTCCTATACGCTTTGTAAGTGCAGCATACTGATCTCTGACTAACTTGTCCGCACTAAATAAAGCTTCTAACCTAGTCATTTCCGCCACTAACAGCGATAGGCTCAGGTTAGTTAAATCAACATCAATAGCGATAAGAGGAATACTCGGATCCGCTACCTGTACAGGCTGCCCATTTAATACCTCAATTTGCTTGTCTGCCCAAGTAACATAGTTTGCTAAACTACTGTCTACATTTCCTTTGTATACTAGAAGGAAATCCTCCCATTGTTGCTCGTCCAAACCACTAAAGCTGTGACGCTCTTTTGCTTGTCTGAGTAATTCAGGGGCTCTTGTGACTCGTGTGCTAGTGACCTCATCTTGCATTGTAATAAATGTGCGTTTTTGGTTTGTGAATGCCTGTATTTTAGCTCTAATTGATTGAGCTATTTCATTAAGCTCTACATGACGTTTAACATGCTCTTCCGTTCCTTTTACTACCAGCTTGGCAAGATCTGAATTGTAATTCTGAATTAATATCCCTTTTTGTGATACTTGCGAAGTGAGTACTACGACTTGAGATTCCTTTTCTAACTCAGTTGAAATTCGTTCAGATAGGTCATAGATTGCTTCAACTTCTCTTCTTCGAGATTGTTGAAATCGATCCGTTTTATGTTTTCTAAATTCAGCAAAATCAACAGATCCCTCACGATCATCAAGGGGATGTGCCTCTAGGATTACTCTTTCAATTTCTTCAATAAGCCCATCAGAAACGCCACTTGCTGAACATAGCTCTTCAACAAATTGTTGAGATAAGTAGCGAGCACGAGGAAACGAAAGGTGTCCATTTGTATCTCGTCCATCAAGCGAGCGTATTGTTTCTGTGCCTCCTCCCCAAGTAAGACAAACGTTGTCATCACCTATAAGTGGTTTTGCCCTAGCTAAAAAAGAAGGGCTGGTATTTTCATTAGCGCTCCACGTTTCAGGAGAAATAGCATCACATCCTGCGGCGATTATGTCAGCAAGTGCAGTTTTTCCTGAACCTCGAGCACCAATAATAGCTATTAAACCTGAATTTAATGGAATCTCAGGTGTCTTCGCCCAATCGGCATTATTTATAGAAACATGAGAAATTACTTGAGATGGCATTGCACTACTTGGTGGCTCAGAACCGACAAACGCACGACTTTTAGGATCAATGCAAGCTTGTCGTAACGAATCAAACTCTAAACCTCCCTTTATCCACGAAAAACGATCATCAGTAGGTTGTCCAACTTTTTTCAAGTCATGGGCGTCACTACCATGAAGGCATGGCTTGCATCCATGATAACGCTCCCTTAGTTCTTTAATTGTATCGCTTTTTTGCCCGAGCCAAAATTCACGTTGAGCGATATTACTGGAAAAAATGATATGGGAAAATTTTTCAATTTCTTGACGAATAGTAGTATCAGCGGCTTGACGAAGCCCAGAGGTTCCATCACCAGAGCCACCAGCTACCGCAATAAGAATGTTATTCTTTGCCCAATCACTTTCTTTAATAACTTTACGGAGAAGATCAAAATTGACTTTAAACTGCGTTGCTCCATGCCTAAGAGCAGCCAAGTCATCTTTAATACTAGGATCAGAGAGTTTCCCAAGTGCCATTAGATCGCTTCTTGTACAGTTAAACTGATCCCCATGAGCTTGAAACTGCAACCTAGTCAATATTCTTTGAAGTTGATTAAGGTGTTCTGGGTCTTCTGGGCTTACTAAAAGGTGGATGTTTACAAAGCCAGATTTGGCTGCCACATCTAATCTAAGTTCAACATTTGGAAAGATCAGTTGAATATTAGGCAATCTCCCTGATTCTTTATATTTTAAAAGTTCTTCATAAGTATCAGTAGTATAATAATCTGTAACTGCAACAGCTTCTATTAAAGGGCTACTTTCCTCAATAGCTGTTAGATATTTATCCCATGGTTCGTCACTTCCAAATTGATTGTTAATCAGTGTATCGGGGGTGTGAATATGTGGTTCCCAGCGTCTCCATTCTGATCCTTTACTAATCATTTTAACTCCATTATGAGGAAATATTGAGACCTTCATTAACGTCAGCCTTAGGTCGTAAGAATACATTAAGCTTTTTAGTTACTTACGTCAATAATGCTCTACCTTCAGAGCATTATGATCACACAACAAAACGGATGTTTTAAAACGCTAAAAGCAGCAAGAATAAGGACAGACTTTGTACCCTTCATAGTCTTTAAATAACTCCAACAATAACGGATTTTCTCTAACGAAGTGAGGCTTGTTATGTTTAGTAATAAACCTTTCCAGTTTCATTAGACCATTACAAGTAATACTAAGCAGAGGCGGTTGCTAGCAAGCTATCAAGCTGATAGCCTTATGGTTATTAATATAACCAGTTGATTCTAAAAACGTACTTAACTGTTAACCAACCTTGAACATATCCGATTTAACACTAATCACATTTAGAGAGTGCACATGGGAAGATATATTCCATTAAGCCGACAGTTTTCACCCGTCCCAAAAAGTCAAGAAAAGGCCGAGAAAGATGAAATCCTCTCTGTTTGGGGTCACATCAAGCCAAAAACTTGGGATGATATGATGCGTGAATTTCGTTGCGTTATATTGGCGGAAGCTGGTTCCGGTAAAACTGAAGAGTTGCGACAACAAACAAATGTGCTAAAAATCCTAGGGAAGCCGGCCTTCTTTATTCGTATTGAAGATATAGAAAATAACTTTTACGAATCATTTGAGATAGGTGAGGAAGAGCAGTTTAATGCTTGGTTGCAATCAGCAGATGAAGCGTGGTTTTTTTTGGATTCTGTCGATGAGGCAAGACTTGAAAGCCCAAGAGCATTCGAAAAAGCACTTCGTATCTTTGCCAAAGGCATAAAAAAAGGAGCACATAGAGCACACATCTACCTCTCCAGTCGCCCATATTCATGGCGTCCGATGGAAGATCGCAAGCTTATGGATGATATTTTGTTTATTCCGTCTCTGAACGAGGAAGATGGCGGCGAAGAAAGTCAGCAATCTGAACCGAAAAGCGCGCTCACAATCTACACTATGCGTCACTTGGATGAAGAAAGGATTCGAATCTTTAGTACGGCTCGTTCAGCGAAAAATATCGACTATTTGTTACGAGAAATTGAACGATCCAATCTTTGGAGCCTCGCAGAACGCCCATTTGATCTCGAAGGTATTCTGACAAAATGGGAAGATGACAAAGAACTTGGCGGTCGTCTAGAACTGCTCAGCCATAACATCGACAAACGGCTTCGCGACGACCATAGTGTTGATCGTGCTCAGCTCCAACCTCTGAATTTCGTAAAAGCAAGAGAAGGTGCGCGTCGATTGGCGGCAGCAGTAATACTAAGTGGTAAGGCTGGGATCAATGTACCTGGTATATCATTAGAAAAACCAGGCATCGATGCTGAAATAGTTCTCTCTGATTGGGAACCAAAGGACGTTCACGCGCTATTAGAGCGCGGAATTTTCAACGATATAATTTATGGCGCAGTACGGTTTCGCCACCGTGATGTGCGGGAATTACTAGCGGCTGAGTGGTTCGATAAATTATTAAAGTCTGGAAATAGTCGTTATACGGTCGACAACCTTTTCTTCCGTGAGCAATATGGGGAAATAATAATTGCACCACTACTTCGACCGATATTACCATGGCTCATTTTGTTTGATGATGAGATCCGTAGCAGAGCGCTAGAGATCCATCCTGAAATTGCCGTTGAAGGTGGAGATCCATCTCGGCTACCTTTACAGGAAAGACAGAGGATTTTGACTGACATCGTTCATCGAATCGTTTCGGATGAGGATGACCGTTCTGCTCGAGATAACAGCGCAATTGCCCGGATTGCAAATTCAGATCTTTCAGAAGATGCTCAACGACTCATCAACGAATTCAAAAGTAATGATGATGCAATTTTCTTTCTCGGACGGCTGGTTTGGCAAGGAGGTATGGCAAGCTGCGTAGCTCCTCTTGTTACCATTGCCGTTGATAACTCTCGAGGTATCTATGCCCGAATAGCATCGACCCGAGCAGTAATGACTTGTGGCACTGTCGAGCAGAAACAAAGCTTGTGGCAAAAGCTAAACGAATACAATGTCCAAATACCTCGTGAGTTACTTGCGGAAGTGGTTGATGAAGCTGAGCCGTATAATAACAATGTAAAACGTCTGTGCACTTCAATAGCTAAGCTACCTCCTTATGAACGATATAAAGGTACTGGCCTTGGTAGTTCATTAAATGAATTTGTAGAAAAATTGCAGGTTGTTGGTGACCTACAGGCTATTACACGGTTTATTGAGGGACTACACAACTATCTAGAAAGTCCTCCTTATGTTGAGCGAGGAGAATGCCATGTTTCAGAAGAATACGCATGGTTGATGAGCTCAGCAACCCACGCAGTGGAAAGACTAGTTGAAGGACGGAGCCCTATCGCGTTGGGCGATACAGCCTTGTCCATAATGTTAAAGGTTCCAGCCTTGAATTATTGGCGAGGTGATGATTTCAGCGAACATAAAGGTAATTTGAAAAAGCTAGTTCCTCGTTGGTCAGAACTTAATGATGCTCTCTATTGGGCTAGCATCGAACAAGCAAGAATCAATTATGCTGAGAAATCGAGTGAGCAACTGAACGATGATAGACATGTTTCTTGGCTCGGTCATTTCTGGACTTTTGATACGGTGAGTCTGCCAAGACTGCTCGACTACGTGTGTTCTCGTGAGCTTGAAGATGACAGGTTAGTTGCACTCAGTACAGCGTTTCGAGTCTATATTCAAGCTGACAAGCCAACACACATTTTGAGAAGTCTGCAAGATTCTGTAGCCAATGATTCCGTTTTGCAGCATCAGTTGGGCATTCTGCTGAACCCGACGGTGTCAGAGGTAATGCAAAGACACGATGAAAGGCACAAAGAGTATCAACGTAAACGAGATAAAAAGAAAGAGCTAGAAAAACGAAATCGAGATGTTTGGATAGCAGAGTTACGCGCTAATCCAGACAGAATCAACAACTCTCCAAATTTGAAACCAGGCGAATACTCTGGCGATCACTATTGGCTAATGCGTGAATTGCAGGGTCGTGGTTCGTCAACGGGTCGCTCTGAGAACGCAAACTGGTGTGAGCTGATTCCTAGCTTTGGTGAAGCTGTCGCTCATGGATATCGTGACGCAGCGATTGTTCATTGGCGTCATTATGAACCAACATTGCGCTCCGAGGGAGCCGATGGGAGTACTACTGAGTACTCTCTAATTTTTGCTATGGCGGGTCTTGAGATGGAGGCTGCTGAGGCAGAAAACTTCCCACACAACCTGAACGAATCACAAGTACGCCATGCCCTGCGATACATCACTTGGGAGCTAAATGGATTTCCCAGTTGGTTTGAGCGTATGCATAAAACTTTTCCTGCGTTGGTCGATGAGGCTGTGATTAATGAGTTACTCTGGGAATTTGAGAATACGTGTGCAGACAAGCCAATGCACTATATTTTGCACGATCTTTCTTACCATGCACCTTGGCTCCATGCCTCCATAGCACCCGCAATATTAGGTTGGATTGAGGCTAATCCATTAAGGCTAAATTCTAATCGTCATTATTACTTACGCATACTAGTCAATGGTGGAGTCGAACCATCTAGATTAGCTACACTGGCTCGTCAGCATATTCTACAAACTAATGACCAGAATAGTAACTCTTGGTGGTATGCTCTTCGCGTCGATTGTGATCCGATAAAAGGTATTCCTGATCTCAAACAGTGGCTGTCAAATATGGATAAAGAACAGGCGACCCATGCTGCCGAAGTCTTTGTCACAACACTGATGGGGGGGAGGCATGCGAGAGATGGTGGTCCTTATTTTAATAATTTCCGTACTACGGAGCACTTGAAGTCATTATATGTGCTCATGCACCGTTATATCCGGTCACAAGATGACAACAATCATACAGATGGAGGCGTGTATACTCCAGAACTGCGCGATGATGCACAAAGTGCACGCAGCAGGCTGTTTAATCTCCTCTCAGAAATTCCGGGCAAAGAAAGCTATTCAGCCATCAAGGAGTTGGCTCAAGAACACCCTGAACTCGATTATCGCCCTTGGATGATCAAACAGGCCTACAAACGAGCCGAAGAGGATGGTGATCTAGAGCCGTGGACAGCTGCGCAAGTTAGTGCGTTTGATAGGTCACAATTAATTACTCCTTTTACACATCGTCAGCTATTCGACCTAGCTGTGCATCGTCTATACGATCTTAAAAACTGGCTAGAACGCGGTAATGATAGTCCTTGGAAAACGTGGAAACGTGCCGGTGGCGAAAATGAGATGCGCACGTTAATAGCAGGTTGGCTCAACCAGCAGTGCCGTGAGCAATACACTACCGCACAGGAACCAGAACTTGCCAATAGCCAGCGTATGGATATATGGTTACATAACACAAATGTACATTCACCAGTACCAATCGAGCTGAAACTACTCGACAAGGGTTGGACAGGTCCAAAGCTTTGTGAGCGATTGCGCAACCAATTGGCAGGCGATTATCTTCGAGAAGAAACTGCTGGATGCGGTGTAATGCTGTTGGTATCTCAGGAAACAAATAAACGATGGAAAATTAATAACCGTCCTGTTGGTTTGAGTGAACTTGCCACTGCACTTAAAAATTATTGGCTTGATATCGCGAGCGAATATCCTGGTATAGAGGCTATAGACGTGATTGTTATCGACTTAACTACTAGAGCACATGTCAGCGATTTATAACTGAATGCATACACATAATAAGTTGCTTTGTAGTCTGTCATAACTGCTGAAATTTATATTTCAACAATAAGAGAAGAGTTAATATCAAATAGGTTTAACTTTCAACCATTGCAAAAAGTAACTAAATCATCAGTTGAAATGATCCATGCTATTTGGTTTACTTTGTCAACTTTACTAACTCCGTTAGGAACTTGTTTTTTAGCTAAAAGTAAAGAATAGAATTTACAGTAATTTAGACACTAAAAAATAGGCAAAACTCTATCGTCTCACCTGATTTATTTTATCAAGACAGAAATATTATCAATTCTGCATATAAAACTTATGCTGGTTGAACTCGCATTTTACTAGCTGGCTGAACTCTCATTTTACTATTAATCATAATAAGTACCTCATGAGTTTAATATTAATCTAGAAGCTAACGATATTCAAGCAATATCATCTAGAGACTGTAATTCCACAAATCTTACAATAGGCATACTAAATACTAGCACAATCAATTTACTTAATTTTTCTTCTTCGAGTTTACTTATTAGGTCTGTAAAATCATTACCGTCCTTCTTTAGGTCATTGAAGAAAAGACGTTTAAAGGTTTCAGGCTCTGCGTTAAAGCTTTTAGTTAGGTTTTCACAAAGATCATCTAAATAAGTATCGAGTGGTATACTCTTCTTTACATTAGCTAAATGTAAATAGCAGGCTCTATTATAATAAGTATTAAATATGTCAGCATTATCTGTGGTATCAGTTATTAATTTAATGGCTTCGTCATTTGACTTTAATGCAAGCTCATAAGCGTCTTCTTGCTTTAGGTAACTTTGTGAGAAAGATAATAAAGACCAAGATCTAACACTAGGTTCTAATTTAATAGCTTGATTGAATAAATCAACAGCTTCTTGATGAAAACCCTTATCTTGCTTTCTTGTTGCTTCGTTTAACAGCTTTTCAGACTTTATCTCTGATTCAAAGTGCTGTTTCATCGCTTTTAGCTCTACTCCTAGACGTTTTTCTAATTCTGAGGCAAACTTGTTAGAAAAGGAGTCAAGTAACCTCCTACCAACTAGACCAGCTAGTACACCGATTACACTTAAATATAGCCACACTTCAAACTTAAGTATTTTGTGCTTTGAAATAGCTTTAATAACTGGAAGATTATCCGTTTTGGCTTTTTTTATGCTTTCTGCACTGAAGGAGCTATCAGCTTCTTTAGTTTGCAATAGAACTTCTAATGCTACTTGCTCATCGCTTATGTATAGAGGTTCAATACTGAACTCAAACACTTTAATAACAACGGCTAGTGTTATTAAAGAAGCTAGCACTCCGGAATAAATATCGGAAACTATACCGTTGTTATCAGAGAAAGGTGTGTTTGGGTTTATACCCATTGCCCCCATTGCACCAAAAATGACGATAACTATAATGATTAAACAAAAAATTGGAATAACAGCACCAGATGCTAGTAACCATTCATGTATAAATGATGTTGCAAAGAGAACAACTACTAGCGCTAGTATTCCTAAACCTATATTTATCAGTGTTTTCTTAGTATTTTCCTCAATCGCCATAACAATTAAACTCCCTTTTCTAAATCTTATTTGTAATTTAATACTATCTTAACATTAATCTGTTTTTTCTTTAAACTCACACAGATCTTCAATAATGCAAGAGCCATATTTAGGCTTTCGTGCGGTACAGGTGTAACGACCATGCAATATAAACCAGTGATGTAGGTCGTACATGAACTCGGTCTATATCTTGTTTCCAACATTATTCGTTAGTTTCCGTCTTTAATTAGATGTTTCCAACTTTATTTAAAATCTACAATATCTACTTACTCCTCAATTTTTAAAAATTGAGGAGGTAAGAACTGCTTTGTGACAAAGTCAAAATGTTCTTTGATGTTCTATTGAGTAGATAATTTAGAATCTCTTCTCACCTGTTCAAAACAGCCTTTTAGAAACAAAAACTTCTGAAGTTATGCAAAACCACCTATTTCTATATGTTTTACATACTGGATGAAAAGATCCTTTTCCATCGCTTTACATAGCTCATCAGGTGTCTTGTTTGTAAGCGGTCTTTTAGACCCCACATACCCGTTTTAGCTTAATTATTAGATAATTATTTCGTCATTTTAAATACGAGGTAATTATGGATTTGAATCAGAAAAAACAGCACTGGCAAGCAA
>MAAC01015552.1_pt1 | contig 10507 bp, 9 predicted proteins | sample 1115981 | NCBI WGS metagenome assembly MAAC01 (sample SAMN04961126, study PRJNA320927) | seawater metagenome | isolation source: sample BD02T64 sea water enriched with oil for 64 days | place: USA:Gulf of Mexico | collected 2013-07-27 | reverse complement strand
CATCGAAAACCAAAACCTAATGCGGCAGAACTCTCTGGAGCAAATACTAGTGAAGCATCATTCAATTGCAATTTTTCCATTGAATAACGTAACTCTTCGTAATCTTCTGTATCAACAGGGTAAATCCCTGCAAAAACCATTGGTTTTACATCTTCGAAACCATCAATGTTTTCGGTAGTAGGATTTACTGCATCTGTAATTGTATCTCCTACTTTTACTTCTTTTGCTGTTTTAATTCCTGTAATTAAATACCCTACATCACCTGCTTTTACAGATTTCCTAACAACTTGCTCTAATTTTAAAGTACCAACTTCATCCGCAAAATACTCATTATTAGTTGCCATGAATTTAATACGTTGTCCTTTTTTTATTTCTCCGTTAAAAACTCTAAAATACGTTTCAATTCCTCGATACGAATTGTAAACAGAATCAAAAATCAAGGCCTGCAATGGCGCATCTGGATCTCCTTCTGGGTGTGGAATTCTTTCGATAACTGCTTCTAAAATATCTCCTACTCCAAAACCTGTTTTTCCACTTGCATGAATTACCTCTTCTGGGTCGCATCCTAATAAGTCTACAATATCATCTGTAACTTCTTCTGGATTTGCAGAAGGCAAATCTACTTTATTCAAAATAGGAATGATCTCTAAATCATTCTCCAACGCTAAATACAAGTTAGAAATTGTTTGTGCCTGTATACTCTGTGCAGCATCTACAATTAACAATGCGCCTTCACAAGCAGCAATTGAACGAGAAACTTCGTAAGAGAAGTCTACATGCCCAGGAGTATCAATTAAGTTTAAAATATATTCTTCCCCCTTATAAGTATACTCCATTTGAATTGCGTGCGACTTAATGGTAATACCACGTTCTCGCTCTAAATCCATAGTATCCAATAACTGATTTTTCTTCTCGCGATCTGTTACAGCGCCAGTAAAATCTAACAATCTATCTGCCAATGTACTTTTACCGTGATCGATATGTGCGATAATGCAAAAGTTTCTAATTTTCTTCATTTGTTAAATTTAATTTCTAAAATAGTGCGCAAATATACGCTAAATACTATGCCAAGTAAAACAAAAAGCAACGGAGTTGCTTAGTCTTGCCATTCTGCAATAAACAAATTGGTGTCGTGACCTCCACCGTTATTTCTATTTGATGAGAATATTAACTTTTTACCATCATTAGAAAACACTGGAAATGCATCAAATGTTTCTCCATGAGTAATTCGTTTTAAATTCTTCCCATCAATATCAATCATATATAAATTAAAAGGAAATCCTCTTTCTGCTTCAAAATTAGAAGAGAATAAAATTTTCTTTCCAGATGGATGGAAAAACGGGCTCCAATTGGCATTCCCTAGATCTGTTAATTGCTTTAAATCAGAACCATCTGCATTACAGATATACAATTCCATTTCTGTTGGCTGCACCAATCCTTCAGCTAATAAATCTTTGTATTCTTTTATTTCTTCTGGAGTCTTTGGTCTCGAAGAACGAAAGATTAACTTGGTTCCATCTGGCGAGAAAAAAGCACCTCCATCATATCCTAATTCAGAAGTAATTTGTTTTACATCTGTGCCATCAATATTCATTGTAAACAATTCTAAATCTCCGGTTCTCATAGAAGTAAACACTATTTTATCTCCTATTGGAGAAACAGTTGCTTCTGCGTCATAACCTGGCTCTGTAGTTAATTGCTTGGTAATATTACCTTTTAAATCTGATACAAAAATATCATAGCTTTCGTAAATTGGCCATACATACTTTCCTTCTCTACGCAAAGGCGCAGGCGGACATTCTTTTCCTCCTAAATGCGTAGAACCATACACATAGGTTTCATTCCCTGGCAAAAAATAGGCACAAGTTGTTCTTCCTAAACCTGTACTTATCATTGGTGGTTTTGAGTCTTTAAAAGTTTCTCCAACATTCATTAAAAACATCTGATCACAACCAACTCCCCAGTTTTTATTGTTCGATTGAAAAATAATCTGCTTGTCATCAAAACTCCAATAGGCTTCAGCATTATCTCCTCCAAAAGTAATTTGTTGCATCGATTTAAAATGAACCTCATCTGGGTAAATTAAAGTATCCACCCATTTTTTTGTTTCTCCCGATTTCGCATCCGAATTCTCCTTTTTACTATTCTTACAAGAAACGACTACTAAAGCAAATAAAACAATATATAAAACTCTGATTCTCATTATTAATAAATTTAATTCTACGACTAATAATTATTAGCTATTTTTAACAAAAATAATAGTTAATACCATGAGAAACATCATATTTATCATCTTTTTACTACTCTTAACTTCCTGTAACAAAGAATACAAACCCGAAAACAAAATAAAAGAAGATGTTTCTTTTTTAGCCGATGACACATTAGAAGGAAGACAAACAGGAACTCCAGGTGAGCTGAAAGCAGCTAAGTACATTAAAAATCGTTTTAAAGAATTAGGATTAACAGCCAAAGGAACATATGGTTTTTATCAGGATTTCACATTTAAACCAAAGACAAATCCACACGAAGAAGTGAAATTTACAGAAAATGCAGATGGCACAATTACAGGTAGAAATGTTGTTGGCTTTCTAGATAACAGCGCAAAAAATACCGTAATTATCGGAGCTCATTTTGATCATTTAGGATATGGAGGTGATGGCTCTTTGTATAGAGATTCTATAAAAGCAATTCATAATGGTGCAGATGACAATGCAAGTGGAATTGCTGTGATGCTTAACTTAATTAGTAAATTAAAAGGAAAAAACACCAATAACAATTACTTGTTTATGGCTTTTTCTGGTGAAGAAATGGGGCTTTTAGGATCTAATTACTTTGTGAAAAACCCAACAATTGACACCAAAGCTGTTTCGTACATGATCAATATGGACATGGTTGGTAGATTAAAAGATAGCGCATTGGCTGTGTATGGCACTGGAACTTCTCCAATCTTTAAACAAACGTTGAAATCTCATAACGACAACTTTAAACTGATTCAGAAAGAATCTGGTGTTGGACCAAGTGATCATACAAGTTTTTACTTAGCAGACATTCCAGTGTTGCATTTCTTTACTGGGCAGCATAGCGATTACCACAAACCGAGTGATGATGTAGAAACTTTAAACTATGATGGAATGGCAACCATTTCAAACTACATTTTTAAAATCGTTTCTGATTTAAATGACAATGGGAAATTAGCTTTTAGAAAAACAAAAAGTGAAAAAGCACAAGTACGTTTTACAGTTGGTTTAGGAGTTATCCCAGATTATATGTTTGACGGAAAAGGAATGCGTATAGATGGAATTTCTGAAGACAAACCCGCGCAAAAAGCAGGCCTGCAAAAAGGAGATGTTGTAATTGAATTGGGAGGCAAAAAAGTGATTGATATGATGAGCTATATGAAAGCCTTGGCTGTATTCAAAAAAGGAGATAAAACAACGGTTATAGTTTTTAGAAAAGGTGAGAAAGTAACGACTGAGATTCAGTTTTAATAAATTTGCAGTTAAATACTTAAAAAATGTAGTTCGTCGGAAAAGTATTTCAAGCATTATATTTATATCTTTCTTTTGTCTTAAGACAATCCTATTTCATGTTATGAAAAAAACTATTCTACTCATACTTCTTTTATTGGGAATATTATTCGCCCCTATCATCGATTCAAATGAGAATCCTCGTTTTTTTAGATATGACCTAAAATTTCTAAGCTACCACGATACTATTAAGTATCCTGAGGTTATAAAATGGGAATACATCAAAACTCGCCTTTTTAAAAGTGGTACAGCATTGGCTCCAAAATTTATTGGTCCCATCTTATTGAATTTAGAGGGTGCTTCTCCTGCACATAAAGCAGCTGTTGATGAAGTTATTATAGAGTTAAAAGAGTTGTTACCAGAAAAGACTATTTCTTATTACAAAGAACACACTGGCTATGACCATAAATATGTTTTAGAAAAAGTAGCTGATTCCTCATCATACAATGACCTTTTTCTTTTATATACAAAAAGTATTAAACTATACTTTAAAACCAATAACTCTTTTGATGAATACATTAGACCAACAGGTAGGATTTCTGAGTTTAACATTTCTGTTTTAAAAGATAGCACAGTTATTAAAAGAAATGATGCACCCACCATGGTTAATGAAAATATAAATGGAGCAATTATACATTTCAACTTTTCCAAGAGTACTAAATATCAAAAACAAAAAAAATATATAAAGTATGAGTTACTAAGGGCGCTTTGCTATTTTTCTGACAACTCTACTTTCAATAACCGTTTGAATAAAAAACATGAACTCAGACTCTATAAACTACTTAGAGCTAATGGAGTTTTTATGAGCGAAACATATAACCCTGAAAACTACAGAATTACAAAATATGATGAGTTTTTATTAAAAAAACTTTATTCAAATGACTTTCTTACACAATTCAAAAACTATCTAATCACAAATTATTCATTGAGATATCAGGTCAACTTCTTTCATAAAGAAAAAGTCAAATCATTATCAAAAATTATTACAACGTCATTAGGTCTTTTAATCTTTGTTTTATCCCTTTTAATTCTTCATAATAAAAGGTTTAAATATTCCTATTTAAACTATTTTATTCCGTTATCCATAATCACTTTGACCCTGTTGGCGCTAAATCAGCTACACGAATATATATCAATGGAGCATAATATTGATTTTAGAGTAATTATTCTTATAATAATTGTAAGTGCTATTATCGTAAGTCTATCACAATCTCTTTTTCTTTGGTTTATTGAAAAATTTTTAATAAACAACATAACTAACTTCGTTTCAAAATTGATTCTGAAAGTTACACTTACTTTTTCTTGTTATTTGATTCTTTATTTTTTCTTTAACATGTACCAGTGGCCATATCTAAACAACATTATAACTACAGGCTTAATAATAGCCTTACTCAGAGGTGTATACATCTACTTAAATCATTACACAGAATCAATTATCAAACATAAGGATTTGGAATTTAGTCAATTAAAAGAACTACAGCTTGCTACTGAATTAAATTCTCTCCATGCTCAAATAAATCCACATTTTTTATATAACTCTTTAAATTCTATTGCAAGTTTAGCACATATCAATGCAAAGAAAACAGAAGAAATGGCATTGTCTTTATCTGACTTATTCAAATACTCAATCAATAGAAAAGGAGAAAAATTGAGTACGATTAGAGACGAAGTTGAAATGGCTGAAAATTACTTAAAAATTGAAAAAATACGATTTGAAGACCGCTTAGAATTTTCTGTAGATGTTGAACCTTCTTTATTAGAAAATAAAATACCTCGATACGTATTACAACCATTAATTGAGAATGCTGTAAAACACGGAACTTCTAACCTTGAAGGAAAAGGAAACATCCATCTTAACATTACAAAAAACAATAATATATTAATGATTTCAGTTGGTGATAACGGCCCATATTTCCCAGAAGGATTAGTAAGTGGTCACGGATTACAAAGTGTGTATGACTTATTGCGTTTAAGCTATGGAGAGCAAGCAACCATGAATTGGGGAAATTTGCCGAAAAAGAAAATTACCATTAGTATTTGCTCAAATTCTTAAAACTATGACCCCATACACAACATTAATCATTGATGATGAACAATTGGCTAGAGAACGTTTGAAAAAACTGCTAGCCAATTTTCAAAAAACATTTACCATTATTGGTGAAGCAAAAAATGGGAATGAAGCTGAAAAACTCATTAATGAATTAGAACCAGATCTCATTTTTTTAGATATAGAAATGCCAGGACAAACTGGATTTGAACTACTCTCAAAATTGAAGAAAATTCCAATTGTTATTTTCTGTACTGCTTATGAAGAATACTCATTAAAAGCGTTTGATACCAATAGCGTAGACTACCTCGTAAAACCAGTTAAATTAGAACGCCTTCAAAAAACCGTTGATAAAATAAGCTCTCTAAAAAACAACCTAACAGTTTCTAATTTACTTCGAGTGATTCAAGAAATTTCAAAAAATAAAGGAGCAAAAAAAATGACCTCAATAACAATCAAAAAGAGGAATAAAATCATTTTTGAAAAATTGGAGAATGTGAGCCATTTTGAAGCAGAAGACAAATATGTTTTGGTACATACAAAAAGCGGGAAAGAAATTATTGAACAATCCCTAACAAGATTAGAGCCCAAACTACCTGATTACTTTATACGAGTTCATAGAAGTTTTATCATAAACACACATTTTATTACAGAGTTTCAAAAGTACTTTAATAGTAGATATTTGATCACTTTAAAAAATAATAAGAGAACTACAATTACCTCAGGAAGGAGTTTTAAAGAATCACTTAAAAACTGGATGGAAATATAAAACACATTCTTAGCCGATTCAAATAAGTTTCCATAAAAAATCTGTAATTTTGCGGCATGGTAAAAATTGGCAATATTGAGCTTCCAGATTTCCCGTTGTTGTTAGCGCCGATGGAAGATGTTTCAGATCCACCTTTTAGAGCATTGTGTAAAGAGCAGGGCGCTGATGTTGTATATACAGAATTTATTTCTTCTGAAGGATTAATTCGTGATGCTGCAAAAAGTGTAATGAAGCTAGATATTTACGAAAAAGAACGCCCGGTTGGAATTCAGATTTTCGGAGCCAATTTAGATTCGATGTTAAAAACGGTAGAGATTGTTGAAAAATCAAATCCAGATATTATTGACATCAACTTTGGTTGCCCTGTTAAGAAAGTAGTTTCTAAAGGTGCTGGAGCTGGAATCTTAAAAGACATCGACTTAATGGTTTCCTTAACTGAAGCCATGGTAAAACACACCAATTTACCAATTACTGTAAAAACACGTTTGGGCTGGGATCATGACTCTATTAGAATTGTAGAAGTTGCAGAACGACTACAAGATGTTGGATGTAAAGCCATATCTATTCATGGTAGAACGCGTGCTCAAATGTACAAGGGAGATGCAGATTGGAAACCAATTGCAGATGTAAAAAACAACCAAAGAATGCACATTCCTGTTTTTGGAAATGGTGATATTACTACGCCAGAAAAAGCAATGGAAATGCGCGATGTATATGGTCTTGATGGTGCAATGATAGGAAGAGCCACTATAGGTTCACCCTGGTTTTTCAACCAAGTAAAGCACTATTTTAAAACGGGTGAGCATTTGCCTTCTCCAACCATTGCAGAACGTGTAGAAATTGCACGTAGACATTTACAAATGGCCATCGATTGGAAAGGACCTGTGTTGGGGGTTTTTGAAACGAGAAGACATTATACCAATTACTTTAAAGGGATTCCACACTTTAAAGAACACCGCATGAAAATGGTAACTTCTGATGACCCAAAAGATGTGTTTGCAGCTTTTGACGAAGTATTACATAAATTTGGAAACACTATAATTCCAGATTTTAGTTAAGCTCTTTTATTGTAAATGAGTTTATCATTTCAATAACATCATTGAGATGCTTCTCAAAATATTCATTTTTGGCAAGGTAATAAAACCCGAAATTCACTTTTTCATGAACCAACACCGTACTCAAAGCTGTAAATTCAACGGTATCTCTTTTTATTCCATATTTAACTAAGTAGTACTTACCATATTTTTTATGGTTAGCCTCTATAACTTTATGTTTAAAGTTTTTATATGGTTTTTCCATTTTTGACAAATACTCATTAAGGGCAACATCAAGGTTATTGCTTTTAACTTTATCTTTAAAAAGCACTAAATAGGTATTAATAATCTCTTTACTAACTTCATCTTTCATTGTTCTTGGTGAGTAAGCTAATAAGTGATGATATTCAAAATACGCATACCAATGTTTAGGTATATCAATCGAATATCCTTCTTGAAAACTTGAAACTGCAACACTTTCTATTTCTTTTAATATTTTTTCTTTTTTATAGAGTGTCGCACAACCTGTAATAGCAATAAAGACTACACTGCAAATTATCCTTTTCATACAAGTACTACCTATTTTTTAATAATTTCAAAAGAATTAATCATTCTTGTAGCGACTAACAAGTACTTATCAAAAGTAGATTCATTGCTAATATAATATAAATGATATGGCTGTTTTTTCCAGTTTAATATAGATACAAACACAATCTCTTTACTTGATTTTGTATTTTTCGAATATTTTACAATATAATATTTACCGTATAACTTATGTTTAGCTTCAAACAATTTATACTTAAATTTTCTGTAAAATTGATTTTGAAATCTTATAAAAGACTTTAAACTTTTATCTATATTCTTTCGTTTATAATTTTTCTTATGAACAATAAATGATACCGAAGTTTTATTAGGATTTACTTGCTCTTTAAACCTGTTTGGAGAGTGAGCTATCATTCCTGGATCCGTATAGTAAGAAAACCACTTCTCAGGAATATCAATTTTAAAAGTAGCATAGTGACTATTAACAACTTTTACACCAACCTCTTTGTAATAATTACCCTCTTTTTGTGCGGACAAACTAAAACTTATCCCTAAAAAAAATAGGAAGGAAATTTTCTTATTCATTTCTTTATTTTTCAATAAAGTTAGCAGAAATTCTGCTAGATGCAATTTTAGAAGCAATAAAACCTAAGACACTAATAGTTACAGCAACACTTAACACATTAAAAAATCTGAATTCTACAGGGTATGGAATTGTTTGGGTTATCATAAAAAACTCGAATTTCTTTTGAAGAAAAACAAGTGTTGATCCAATTACCAATCCAATAGTTAACCCAAAAAGCGTTAATAAAAACCCCTGCAACACAAAGATTCTTTTGATCTCTTTTATCGATACTCCAAGATTAAATAAAGTTTTTAGGTTTTGTTTTTTGTCTATAATCATCATAATGATGGCTCCTATAACATTAAACAATGCAATAATAATTATTAGCGTAAATATTAAATATGAAATCAATCGCTCGGTGTTCAATACTTTATAAGTAAGTGCATTAAACTGGGTCTTTGTTTCTACTTTAAATGCTTCTCCTAACTCTTTTTGAAATGCATTTGAAAAATCAACTGCATCTACACCTACCTTTAGTCGTAATTCAATTGCGGTTACTTGATTCTCTTTGTAGTTTAATAAACGTTGTGCTAATTCTAAATTTATATACACATATTTATTTGCAAATTCTTCTAAACCTCTATACACTCCAGTAATTTGAATATTGGCAGCATTAAACGCAGCAGATTCACTTAAAATTAATCCTTTGCCTGGTTTCGGAATTCGAATACTTAAGGCCTCTCCAAAACTAAATACACTTAACGATAATTTATCAGCTATCCCATATCCAATTACACCTGTATTTATATAATCTGGATCTAACCACTGACCAACATTTAAGGTAGAATCTATTCTTGTAATCGACATATAATTGTCACTTACTCCTTTAACAAAAGCAATTTGATCTCTTTGTTTGTATTGCAAAAAAGCACGTTCTTCTACTACATTTGCATATGCTTTAATGTCTGTGTTTTCTTTTAATAAATTGGCAATAGCATTTGTTATCAAAAACGATTTCCCCTTAACAGCTGTAATTTTAATATCAGGGTCAGAATAATCCAACATTTCGTTGGTAAAGTTCTTAAATCCAGAAAAACCTGAAAGGATAATAAACAACGCTAATGAACCTACAATAACTCCAAAAGAAGCAATTATCGTAATAATATTAATAGCATTGTTTCCGCTTTTGGCGAATAAATATCGTTTGGCTATGTAAAAAGGAAAATTCACAATTTTTGTATCACGTCAATACAAACTAACTGCAAATAAATTGGAGAAGCAAACAAATTAACGTTTTTGACGTTTTGGTAATACGTCTGGATTCTTAATTGGGTTATCATCTTCACCACGTAAAGACTTATCTATCTCTTCTATATAATCTAAAGTATCGTCACCAAAGAAAAACAGTTCTGGCATTCTACGTAACTGATTTCTTGTACGCTTTGCCAATTCGTGTCTAATTAAATTAGTATTAGATTGAATCCCAGAAACCAATTCGTCTCTTTTTTCTGAAGGAAAAACACTTAAATATACTTTTGCAATACTTAAATCTGTAGTAACAGTAACTTTAGAAACCGAAATAATAGTTCCTTTCATACCATCTTGAGCAGCTTTTTGTAAAACATCTACCAAGTCTTTCTGGATTACTCCTGCAATCTTTTTCTGTCTATTTGTTTGTTCCATGCTGCAAATTTACGCATAATTCTACGGAGTATAAATTTTATTTTTAATTGCATAAACGGCCAAACCAACTCTATTTCTAATTCCCAGTTTGTCAAAAAGAGCATCTCTATAACCATCAATCGTTTTAGGACTTAAAAACATTTTATCTGCAATTTCTTTATACGTAAGTTCTGTACAAGCCAATTTCATAAAAATCAATTCATTTTCCTTAAATTGAGTAACTCCATTCCCTTTACCAGACAAAGATTTCACGAGCAAATTAGCAACATTTTTTGAATGATAAAAACCAACATCCATAATTTCAATTAATGCATGTTCTAAGATTGCTTTTTCGACATC
>MAAC01012809.1_pt1 | contig 10509 bp, 12 predicted proteins | sample 1115981 | NCBI WGS metagenome assembly MAAC01 (sample SAMN04961126, study PRJNA320927) | seawater metagenome | isolation source: sample BD02T64 sea water enriched with oil for 64 days | place: USA:Gulf of Mexico | collected 2013-07-27 | reverse complement strand
CTGCGCGTCGCTTATGCCGCCGCGCCCTTTGATGCTGAAATCGTGGCGCAGGTTCTGCCCGACATCGATCTGCTGGTGTTGAACGAGGTCGAGGCAGAGGCGCTTGAAAAAACCACAGGTGCCCGCATCGACGCGCTGCCAATCGACGATATTATCGTGACCTTGAGTGCTGAGGGGTGCAAATGGGTCTCTAACAAGGCGAAAACGGTGCAAAGCTTTCCGGCCTATCCGGTCAAAGCCATCGATACCACGGGCGCGGGGGACACGTTTACCGGCTATCTGATCGCCGCCTTGGACCGCAAACTGTCGATGCCGGATGCGATTGCGCTGGCAATGCAAGCTGGCGCCTTGATGGTCACGCGGCAAGGAACAGCGGATGTGATCCCGGACCTCAAAGACATCCAGGATCACGGTTTTGACGAAGATTAACGCTCGCGATTAACGCGGGGTTAACGTTATTTCGCAAAGGGCGCAGCGTTGCCCCAAAGCTGTTTCACGCGCTGGTCGCGCCCGCAGCCGTTGCGATAGCGCTTGTAGGCGACGGATTTCTTCACGCCCAAGCCGACGCTGGTAAAGGCCAGACGATCATCGCTTTTGTAGTAATCCTGATGGTAGGCATCGGCGGGGTAGAACGCGGCTTTGCCCAAGATCGGGGTTACGACGTTCTTGCCCAAAGCGGCCTGCGCATCGGTCTTGGCCTTTTCTGCAGCGGCCTTCTGCCCGTTACCGTCAGCAAAAATCGCGGTGCGATAGCTATCGCCGCGGTCGCAGAATTGCCCGCCCGCGTCCGTCGGATCAACCGACCGGAAGAACATAGACAGCAACTGGTCCGCAGACACCACCGCCGGATCATACTGGATCTGCGCTGCTTCATAGTGTCCGGTGCCGCCGGCGACGACCTGTTTATAGGTGGGGTTTTTCACGCTTCCGCCCGCAAAACCCGATACGACCTCTTTCACGCCTTTCACGCTTTCAAAGTCCGCTTCAACGCACCAAAAGCAGCCGCCCGCGACCAAAAGCGTCTCTGTTCCGGCAGCTTTTGCGGTTGTCGCCTGTGCTGCAAGGCCCAGACCAATGGCAGCGCTTAACGCGATCATGCGCATATTTGTGGCAAATCCCATGGAATACTCTCCTTTGTTTTGCCTGACGGTGACCGCAATGCCTGCGCGACGCAACTCAGGTGCCCGTGATGTCACGGCCAAGTGATGTCGGTTTCACCCTTGGCCCCGCGGCACGAAGTTCTTAGCGTCAGCCCCAAAGAAGGAGCAATTTGATGCAAACCCACGTCACCACGCACCAAGCCGAAGAAGATGCCCGCAATGAAGACATTTTGATCTATTTAAACGGTCAGATTGTCCCCAAGGCACAGGCCGTGGTCAGCGTCTATGACAGCGGTTTCATGCTTGGCGACGGCATCTGGGAAGGGCTGCGGCTGTCTGTTCGAGGCGTCCAAAGCCATTGACCTTGACATCGGGATGACGCGCGACGCCCTGATTTCAGCCTTGTTAGAGACGCAAAAAGCCAATGGTATGACCACTGATGCCCACGCGCGTCTGATGATCACACGGGGGCCGAAAACGCGGCCCTTCCAGCACCCGTCGCTGTCGCAATCGGGCCCCACCATCACGATCATTATGGAACACTCGCGCCCGAATATGCCGCGCCCGATCCGGCTGGCCACGGTGCCGCATCTGCGTGGGCTGCCGATGACGCAGGACCCAAAGCTAAATAGTCATTCCAAATTGAACTGTATTCTCGCGTGTATTGCCGCGGAAAAAGCGGGTGCCGACGAAGGGCTGATGCTGGATATTAACGGTTTCGTGAATACAACCAACGCCTGTAACTTTTTCATCGTCCGCAAAGGGGAGGTTTGGACCAGCACCGGCGATTACTGCATGAATGGAATCACCCGTCAGAAGGTCATCGACCTGTGCCGCGCCAATGATATCCCGTGTTTCGAAAGGAATTATTCATTGGTCGACACCTATGGTGCCGACGAGGCCTTCTTGACCGGCACATTCGGGGCGCAAACACCTGTCGCGATGATCGATGGCCGTCAGATTGGCACGGGCGACATGGGGCCGGTAACAAAAAAGCTGCGCGGTTTGTACAAAGACCTGATCGCAAAGGAATGTGTCTGATGCGTATCGCAATGTGGTCCGGCCCGCGCAATCTGAGCACGGCGATGATGTATAGTTTCGGAAACCGCGCCGATTTCACCGCAATGGATGAACCGTTCTATGCGCCGTATCTTAAGGCCACCGGCGCCGATCATCCGATGAAAGATGAAATTATTGCGGGCCATGAATGTGACCCCCTGAGCGTCGCGGCGCGCTGCGCAGGGCCGGGCACGCCGCATCGCTACATGAAACACATGCCCCATCATATGATTGACGGGTTTCCGATGGGTTGGGCAGAGGGCTGCGTGCATATCCACCTGGTACGCCACCCCGCCCGCGTGATCGCCAGCTATACCGCGAAACGAGAAGCGCCGAATTTTAATGATATCGGCTATGGCCAACAGACCGCGCTGTACGATCAAATCGGTGGGCTGGTCATCGATTCCGCTGATATTCGCGCGGACCCCGAAGGCATGTTGCGTAAACTCTGTGATGCCATCAACCTGCCCTTCGATCCGGCAATGCTATCCTGGGCGGCGGGCCCACGTGCCGAAGATGGCATCTGGGCATCACATTGGTATGGTGCCGTGCACAAAAGCACCGGTTTCGCAGGGGCGGAGGGGCCGTTGCCCAGGCTTGAACCTGCCGCAGAAGCGCTGTGTGCCAAAGCCCTTCCACATTATCAAAAGCTTTATGATCAACGGCTTAGGTGATTTCGGGTAAAAATATCCGATTTATCGAAACTAAATCATCTCATGTTGCGTGAATTATCAGGAAGAACCACGCAACAAGGAGATTTAACATGAAGATGTTTACAGCAACCGCTCTGGCTCTCACGCTTGCCACGGGTACAGCCTTCGCCGCCGCACACAGCAATGCGATGGTCGAAGCGATGGATCAAGATGTATCCAACGGTGTGGTCAGCGCCGATAAGGTGATGGCAACTGAAAACGGCTGGATGGTCGTTCACCGCACAGATGCGGAGATGAAACCCGGCCCCGTTGTCGGCTACGCGCCTCTGCGTGCCGGTGAAAACGTCGACGTTGCCGCCATTCTGCAAGAAGAGGTGAAATCCGGCGATATGTTGATGCTCATGGTCCACTCCGAAGAGGGCGGCATGAAAACCGGCGGCTTTGAATACACATTGGGCGCCAAAGAAGACGGCCCGATCAAGCCAGACGGTAAATTGGTGATGACGGTTATTACTGCAGAGTAAACCGTTCTAACCCAAAAGAAGGCCCGGACAGAATATCCCCCTGTCCGGGCCTTTTTTGTTTACCCTTTGAGGCGCTTATCGCGTGCGGCCAAGAGCTTGAGACGCAGCGCGTTCAGCTGAATGAAGCCCGCCGCGTCTTTTTGATCATAGGCACCAGCGTCATCTTCAAATGTCACGTGGGCTTCGGAATACAGCGAATGATCCGACCAGCGGCCGACTGTACGCACGTGGCCTTTGTACAATTTTAGTCGAACTGTACCGGTTACATGGGTTTGCGAGGCATCAATCGCCGCTTGCAGCATGGTGCGCTCGGGGCTGTACCAGAAACCGTTATAGATCAGCTCCGCATAGCGCGGCATCAGCTCGTCCTTCAGGTGCATCGCCCCACGGTCGAGAGTGATTGATTCGATCCCGCGGTGTGCTTCAAGCAACAAGGTGCCGCCCGGCGTTTCGTAAATACCGCGGGATTTCATCCCGACAAAACGACCCTCGACAAGGTCAAGGCGCCCGCAGCCATGTTTGCCGCCAAGTTCGTTCAATTTAGCCAGAAGTGTCGCGGGCGACATGGCCTCTCCGTTGATGCTTACGGCATCGCCACGTTCAAACCCGATCTCCACATACTCGGGCGTATCTGGTGCTTGCTCTGGCGAGACCGTGCGCTGGTACACATAGTCAGGCGCGTCCACGGCCGGATCCTCCAGCACTTTGCCTTCCGAAGAGGTGTGCAGCAGGTTCGCATCCACACTAAACGGCGCTTCGCCACGTTTGTCCTTCGCCACGGGGATCTGATGTTTTTCGGCAAATTCGATCAATTTAGTCCGGCTGGACAGGTCCCATTCCCGCCATGGCGCGATCACCTTGATGTCGGGGTTCAACGCATAGGCCGCCAATTCGAAGCGAACCTGATCGTTGCCCTTGCCTGTCGCGCCGTGCGCAACGGCGTCGGCACCGGTTTCGGCGGCGATTTCAACTAGGCGCTTGGAAATCAGAGGGCGCGCGATGGAGGTGCCCAACAGGTATAGGCCTTCGTAGACCGCATTGGCGCGGAACATGGGGAAGACGAAATCGCGCACGAATTCTTCACGCACGTCTTCCACGTAAATCTCGGATGCGCCCATCATTTCAGCTTTGGCGCGGGCGGGCTCAAGCTCTTCGCCTTGGCCGAGGTCAGCGGTAAAGGTAACCACCTCGCAGCCATATTCGGTTTGCAGCCATTTCAGGATGATCGAGGTATCAAGCCCACCAGAATAGGCGAGCACAACTTTTTTGGGCGCGGACATGATGTTTCCTTTTCGGTTTGCACCGCGAAGTACCTGTTTTTCAAGGCGTGAGCAAGATTGAAGGCTGCGTTGACCGCGTCACCTGGGAATCGTATCGACAAGTATTCAACGGGAAGGTCGATGAGATGACAGATATGTTTAAATCTGCAGCACGCAGCGCAGCGCAACAGATGCGAGAGGTGTTTCCCGCCACCCCCTTGATGCGCAACGAACATCTGTCAGAAAAATATGACGCTGACATATGGTTGAAACGCGAAGACCTAAGCCCCGTTAGATCATATAAGTTGCGCGGAGCGTTCAACGCGATGCGCAAAGTGATCCCCGAGAAGTCTGTTTTCGTTTGTGCAAGCGCGGGCAACCACGCCCAAGGTGTTGCATTTATGTGCAGTCATTTCGGTGTGAAAGGTGTGATTTTCATGCCCGTCACGACGCCTCAACAGAAAATTCAGAAAACCAAGATGTTCGGTGGGCTTCAGGTCGAGGTTCGCTTGATCGGCGACTACTTTGATAAAACGCTCGCCGCGGCGCAGCAGTATTGCGTGGAAGAGGGCGCGCATTTTCTGTCTCCTTTCGATGATGAAGATGTCATTGAGGGGCAAGCCTCCGTTGCGGTTGAAATAGAGGAGCAGTTAGGGCGCGTGCCCGACCACATTCTGCTTCCCGTTGGTGGCGGCGGTCTTTCGTCCGGCGTTTACAGCTATTTTCAAAATGCGTGCCGCTATAGCTTTGTTGAACCTGAAGGGGCCCCTAGTTTGGCCAAAGCTTTGGCCGCGGGTGCACCGGTGGATGTGTCTCCTATCAATAGTTTCGTCGATGGGGCCGCGGTCGCAAAAATTGGCCAACGTAACTTTGCACGGTTGGATCGTGTCGCAGAGAGTGATGTGATCCATCTGGCCGAAGACCGCATCTGCGTCACGATCATCGAAATGCTGAATGTTGAAGGCATCGTGTTAGAACCTGCTGGTGCCCTTTCTATTGAGGCGCTGGGCGAAGTAGCTGACCAGATCAAGGGCAAGACCATTGTATGCGTAGCATCCGGCGGAAACTTCGATTTTGAGCGTCTGCCAGAGGTGAAAGAGCGGGCGCAGCGGTACTCCGGCGTCAAGAAATATTTTATTCTGCGGATGCCGCAGCGCCCTGGTGCGCTGAAAGAATTCTTGAGCATTCTCGGCCCGGACGATGACATCTGTCGGTTTGAATACCTGAAGAAGTCTGCGCGAAACTTCGGCTCTGTCCTGATCGGAATTGAAACACGCAGCCCTGACAGTTTTGGGCCGTTCTTGGCGCAACTTAAAGACGCAGGATTTACCTATACGGACATCACGAATGACGAAACCTTGGCTCAATTTGTTCTATAAGCGCAATGCAGGTCTCCGTGTTCGATAGGAAATGTTCTTTCGATTTTTCATAGCTGGTAAGGATCTCCTTCCAAATAGATGTGATTTGATGGCTGCCGGCAAAATTGCCTTCGGCCTGCGCGCATTGTTCTGACAATTCGACAAACCCCACGCTTAATGCGCTGCCCTTCACAAAGTGAAGTATATCGCGAAACTGATCGGTCGTTACGTCCATCGTTAGCTGAGCATTGGCTTCTTCCACCTCCTTAAAAAACACGCACATAATTGTGCTGAAGTCGTCGCGCCCAACAGCGGTTTGCAAGGTCGCGACCTGTTCCCAGTCAATCACTGATTCGCCCTCTTTCTCCGGCCAATGTGGGGCAAAATTCTTAACAAAGCGTGCAGGGCGATCATCACTTAAAAACTTTTGGGCTTCACCGAATCTTAATCTGTCGTTGGCTAGGCTCGGGGTGAAGTTGTCGAAAGCTTGTGTATGTTGCAGAACAAGATTGAAAAAATTGCCCGACCAAAGACGCCGCAGCGGTTTCGCGCGATCAAAACAGCTATGGTTGTCGACGATAGCGCGCTGCAACGGCGAATCTTGATGGCGACACTGTCGCGATGGGGATTCGACGTACAGGAAGCGGCCTCTGCTGAAGAGGCATTGGCGGTCTGCGAACAAAATCTACCGGATCTGATCATCAGCGATTGGATTATGCCAGGTATGTCGGGGCTGCAATTTTGCGAGGCGTTTCGCAAACTTTCGAAGGGCAGCTACGGGTACTTCATTTTACTGACGGCAAAATCTGATAAATCCGAGGTGGTTAAAGGGTTGGACAGCGGTGCGGACGATTTTGTCAGCAAGCCAGTCAACGTTGACGAGCTACGCGCGCGAATTATGGCCGGCGAACGCATTTTGACGATGCAGCGTGAATTATCGTCGAAAAACCGTGTCATTAGTGAAGCTTTGGACGCGTTGCAAAACGTACATGACGCATTGGATCGGGACCTAGACGAGGCGCGAAAGTTTCAGAAATCCCTTTTGCAGGAAGCCTACTGCGCCTTCGATGCGGGTGCCGTGTCTTTGATGCTCAGGTCTAGCGGGCATGTAGGGGGCGATCTGGTGGGATATTTCACAGCGGGAAATAGCATCGGGATCTACGGGCTAGATGTGTCCGGTCACGGGGTGAGCTCGGCTCTGATGGCCGCCCGTTTGGCCGGTATATTTTCCGCCGTCGCACCTGAGCAAAACCTGGCATTGGCACGCCAATCTGACGGGACGTATAAAATGCGCCCGCCCGACCAAGTAATCGCCGAGCTGAACAGCCTAGTGCTCTCTGACATGGAATCGGAGCAGTATTTCACACTTTTTCTGGCGGAAATTGAACTTGATACCGGCAGGATCAGGGCAACCCAGGCCGGCCACCCGCACCCCTTCATTCAGCGACGCAACAGCAGGTTGGAAAACTTCGGGAGAGGCGGGCTGCCCGTAGGGCTGATTGCCGATGCGCAATATGAAACAGTCGCGAGCCAGCTTTACCCTGGCGACCGTCTGATCGTGCTTTCCGACGGGGTGACGGAATGTCCTGACCCGATTGGGCAAATGCTGGACGATAATGGTTTAAATCAGCTTCTACATGATCTGCACCCCATCAGGGGGCCGCTTTTCTTTGACGCGCTCACGTCGCGGCTAGAAGATCATGCGGGGACGGCTGACTTTCCTGATGATGTTTCCGGCATCTGCTTCGAATTTCAGGACCTGGCCGCCAGAAACCGTTCAAGAAAGTGCCGATCCCCATCGTTGCCTAGCACCGAAACGGCCTCTTCCCCCGACAGAACAACTGTTGCGTGGTCAGGCTCTATCGGGGGGGCAATATGACGGACGGGATGGGCGACATAGACATGGCAAATTTTCTCGGCCCAGATGTCATACTCCGGCATATAGACGTGTCGCCGGAATGCGCCCAACCGCCGGGGGCGCGCAATGGTCCAGCCAATCTCTTCCATTACCTCGCGGTGGAGCGTTTGGAGAGGCGATTCACCGGGGTCAATGCCACCGCCTGGCAACTGAATATCAACATGTGGCCTAAGCTGGGCGGTCATCAAAAAGCGACCCTTGAGGGGCAAAATCGCATAGGCTCCGGGGCGCGACGTGTATGTTTTTCCCGGAATGGGCGGTTCCCCAACGCGTCGCATCATATGACTCCCCCTTTTCGCACGGCTTGTTGCCCTTATATAGACGCGGTATGCCAACCGTCTGCCGGTAAGGAAAGTCAAATGACCCAAGGAAACAAAATCGCGTGGGACGACACCGTTCTACCCTTTCAACTCGATGCCTCTGATATTCGGGGGCGCGTCGCGCGTCTGGATGGCGTGCTGGAAGGGATTTTGCGTCAGCATGACTATCCCGAAAAGGTAGAGGCGTTGGTCGCCGAAATGGCTTTGCTTACGGCGCTGATCGGGCAAACCATTAAGCTGCGCTGGAAATTGCAGCTGCAGGTCCAATCCAAAGGGCCCGTGCGCATGATTGCGACAGATTACTACGGCCCGACGGAGGATGGTGAACCCGCGCGCATCCGTGCCTACGCCAGCTATGACGCCGACCGGATCACCGATGGGCCGGCCTTTGATCAGGTGGGCGAGGGGTATTTTGCCATTATGATCGACCAGGGCAACGGGATGACCCCCTATCAGGGGATTACGCCGCTTACCGGTAAATCGCTGTCCGAATGTGCAGAGGCGTATTTCGCGCAGTCCGAACAACTGCCCACACGGTTTGAGCTGAGCTTTGGCAAATCCACCTCCCCGGGGGAGGATGAGCATTGGCGCGCCGGCGGTGTTATGCTGCAACATATGCCCAAAGCCTCGCCCTTTGCCGCGCAAGGGGAAGGCAGCGGCGAGGTGCTGCAAGCCACTGATCTGGTCGACGGTGAAGAGGGGGATAACTGGCGCCGCGTCAACGTCTTGCTGGATACGGTAGACGAGCTTGAACTGATTGGGCCGAGCTTGCCGCCGACAGATCTTTTGAAACGTCTGTTTCACGAGGAGATGCCGCGCGTATTCGACGCGCAGGTGGTCCGCTTTGGCTGCACCTGCTCCGAAGATCGTGTGCGGCAAAGCCTGTCGATCTATTCGGCGGGGGATATCGAAACGATGACGACAGACGACGGCCGCGTCACGGCCGACTGCCAGTTCTGTGGTGCGCATTATGATCTGGATCCGAAAACAGTCGGGTTCGAGGCAGAAGACAACAGTGGCAGCTGATCAGCTCGCCCATTTTCGGAAGGCGCTGGCGCAAACTGGTGTCACGTCTTCCGATTTTGACCTTAACAAAGGGTCTACGCCACCGGCGAACCGGACATTGCGGCCAGCTGGCGTTTTGGCCCCGATCGTTGAACGGGGCGGTCGGTTGGAACTTATCCTGACCAAACGGTCGTCCGCACTAAAGCACCATCCGGGGCAAATCGCCTTCCCGGGCGGCAAGCAGGATGGCGGTGATGCGGATGTTGTTGCCGCTGCCCTACGCGAGGCGCGGGAAGAAATCGGCCTGCCCTCGGATCTGGTCGACGTCTTGGGTACGCTGCCCGCACATGAGACAGTTACCAACTTTTTGGTGACGCCCGTCATTGCCTTCGTGAAAGAAGGCTTCGAAATTATCCCCGAACCCGGCGAAGTTGAGGAAGTCTTTACCGTTCCACTTGATCATGTGCTCAACGCCGAAAATTACGTGGTCCAGTCGCGCCGGTGGCAGGGGCAGCGACGGTATTATTACACGGTTCCTTATGGTCCCTATTACATTTGGGGGGCAACCGCGCGTATGTTGCGGGCATGGACAGAACGTATGATGTGACCCTTCCTGCCAGCACGCGCTGGCTTTCCGATCCCGATGCCCAAGCCGTATGCGATGCGGTGACGGACGGCGGGCATGCGATCTATTTTGTCGGGGGCTGTGTGCGGAACGCGCTTTTGGGCGTGGCGGATAGCGATGTCGACATGTCGACCAATGCATTGCCTGAACGCGTCATGGCTCTTGCCGCGCGCGCTGGGCTGAAAGCCGTACCGACGGGCGTGGAACATGGAACTGTCACCGTGGTCAGCGGCGGTAAGGGGTTCGAGGTGACGACCTTCCGCCGGGATGTGGAAACGGACGGGCGACGCGCGGTTGTCGCTTTTTCGGACAGTATCCTCGACGATGCGCTGCGCCGTGATTTTACGATGAACGCGCTTTACGCGGATGCGCAGGGGCGGGTGATCGACCCGCTTGGAGGTCTTGTTGATTTGCGCGCGCGGCGGGTGAGGTTTATCGAGGATGCCGCCCAACGTATTCGCGAAGATTACCTGCGCACGTTGCGCTATTTCCGGTTTTGCGCGTGGTATGCGGACCCGGTCGAGGGCTTCGATCCGGAGGCTTTGGCCGCGATTGCAGCGCATACCGACGGGTTGGAAAGCCTGTCGGCGGAGCGGATCGGAGCAGAGCTTACGAAGCTGTTAACCGCGCCGGACCCTGCGCCAGCGGTCGCGGCGATGCGCCAAACCGGCGTTTTGGGGACCATTCT
>MAAC01008089.1_pt1 | contig 10511 bp, 11 predicted proteins | sample 1115981 | NCBI WGS metagenome assembly MAAC01 (sample SAMN04961126, study PRJNA320927) | seawater metagenome | isolation source: sample BD02T64 sea water enriched with oil for 64 days | place: USA:Gulf of Mexico | collected 2013-07-27 | reverse complement strand
AAGATATATGATATCAATGGAAAATTAATCTCTAATATTAACCTGCAAGATATGCAAGGTGAAAAAGTGATTGATATTTCTAACTATGCTTCTGGTGTGTATATGGTTCAAATTACAGGTGAACAAGCAAGCACAGTAAAACGTTTGATTAAAGAGTAGTAATATATAATTAATTTAAGTTGAAGAAAACCCTTTCGGTATTTTGTATCGAGGGGGTTTTTGTTATTAAAAAAATCAACACCTAAAATCTTAACGTAATAATTGTATATGGTATTTTTAAAAACATAATTAATAGTATTTTTGAAAAAAAACACTATGTTTCCTTGGCATCAATACTTATTAGCACTACTATTTATTATTGGAGGGTTTAATCATTTTCGTAAACCAAAAATTTATGAACGTATGATGCCTGCCTATATTCCTGCACACAGTAGTTTGGTACTCACCTGCGGAATTTTAGAAATGATTTTTGGCTTTATGTTAATCACTGTAGAAAGCCAAACTATTGGTGCTTGGGGTATTATCAGCCTATTGATTGCTTTTATTCCTATTCATATATTTATGTTTCAAAATGAAAAGGTATTCCCAAAAATTCCAAAATGGGTGCTAGTTCTAAGAATTCCTTTGCAAGGAGTTTTAATTTATTGGGCTTTTTTATATACTTAAAATGAATTTATTTACTACAAATCTAGGCAACGAACAGTCGGATAATTATAATGAGAAAATTATACTTCCACTACCAGATTCCGATATAATCTATTATCCAAATTTTTATTCTCAGGAAGAGGCTACAAACTTATTTGAGAGCTTAAATAAGAATACTAACTGGCAGCAAGATGACATTAAGGTCTACGGTAAAATATATCCACAACCTAGGTTAACGGCTTTATATAGTCTAGAAAACATACTTTATTCCTATTCTGGAATTACCATGAATACGATGCCTTTTACCCCTACACTACTTCAAATAAAAAACAAAATTGAAGAAAAAGTTGAAGAAAAATTTAATGCAGTTTTACTCAACTTATATAGAGATGGTAACGATAGTGTAGGCTGGCATAGTGATGACGAAAAGGAATTAGGGAATAATCCAATTATTGCTTCTCTTACTTTAGGTGAGGAACGAATGTTTCATTTAAGGCATAAAAACAATAAACTATTAAAGTCTAAATTTTTACTTCAGCATGGGAGTTTGCTCCTTATGAAAGGTAAGACCCAACATTTTTGGCAACATCAAATTCCAAAATCCATGAAAGTTTCTAAGCCAAGAATCAATCTAACATTTCGTATTATTAGAAATTTACCCAAAAATATTGTTGAGTAAACTTGCCAATCTAATTCCTCCTTTTTGTAACTGAGAGCGAACCGTTTCCATATAGTCGTATGAATATCTATACCTTAGGTTATCATCTTTTTCTGCACTGGTATAAATCTCTTTACAAAGTGTTCTACTTTCATTCATCCAATCTACAACATTTCCATTTTGCAACAATTCTATCTGCTGTTTGGAAAGTTTTTTAGAGGTTTTAGCAAGTTCTGTATATGACATGCCGTAACCATCAATCATTTTTGAATCCCATACCGCATGAAGATTTGTATCCTTATAAAACCATTGTACTTTAAAATCATTTCCTCCTCTATCTTCTGCCATTCCTATATGCATAGGCTGATGTAGATCACCTATAAAATGCACTAACATCTTAAGATGAAATACTTTATCTTCTTTAGAAGAACTTTCATCTTTTAATATCTTAATACAAGTATTAATTCCAACAATTAAATCTCCTTTTTCACTTTTTGGGTGAGACTCATACGTACTATCAAATGGAAAGTTTACATAATGCCAGGTATAATATTTATTATATTTTGAATCACTTTTAATTTCATCCCCATAATTTGATACAAATGCTAAAGAATATCCATTTAACAATTTATCAATCTCTTTTTTCGCCTTTTTTGTCAAATGTTTTTCAGCTATTTCACCTGTGGCTCTATGGCCAGTTTTTCCCCAATCATTGTTAGTATTTGTACTAAAAGAACTCATAATAATGAGTAAAAATAATAATGGTATCGTTTTCATAAAGCAAATAATTTATACAAATATACTATTCTTAAAAAGATAAAATACTTCTAAAAACAATTTTGAAAGGTTACTATAAATTTGTTTAAATTGCCTGCTTTTAAAATTATATTGTTAAACATATCCTATGAAAATAAAATGGTTTTTAATTTTTATCTTATTCTTCAGAATAAGTATTGCACAAGAAAAATCGTTTGTTTCAGAAGACATCAGTATTAACTCTATGATTGACGGAACATTATTACTCCCAAAAAAAGTAAATAAACCTCCATTAGCAATTATAATTCAAGGTTCTGGTCCTATAGATCGGAATGGAAATCAAGACAATTTAAATAACAATTCTCTTAAATTTTTAGCAGAAGGATTATATCACAAAAACATTGCAACATATAGATATGACAAACGATTAGTTAAACAACTAATAGAAGGTGATTTTAACGAAAACGATATTTTATTTGAAGATTTTATTGAAGATGCAAAAGCGGTTTCCAATCATTTTAAAAATGATGATCGTTTTTCTGAAATTATAATTATTGGTCATAGTCAAGGGTCATTAGTAGGGATGATTGTCGCACAAGATGGAGTTGATAAATATATCACTATATCAGGAGCTGGAAGAGAAATAGATGATGTGATTATTTTTCAACTAGAAAAACAAGCTCCAGAATTAAAAGATAATGCCAGACAAGCTTTTGACGATTTACGTGTTAATGGTGTTACACAAAATTATAGCCCTGCACTATCAACTATATTCAGACCTTCATTACAATCCTTTATGTTTTCTTGGATGCAATATAATCCACAAACCGAAATTGCAAAACTAGAAATTCCTGTATTAATCATTAACGGTGATAAGGATATCCAAGTTCAGGTTTCTGAAGCTATAAAATTAAAAGAAGCTAAACCAGATGCTCAATTTGAAATTATTAAAAACATGAATCATATTTTTAAAAAAAATAAAGGAGATTTGGCTGAAAATCAAAAATCTTATAATGATGAAAGTATCCCTGTGATACCAAAACTTATTAAAGTAATTAGTTCATTTATTTTAAAATAAAAACAAAATGCAAGATACCATTGAAACATTAAAAGACACAACTCCACTACTAACAAACGACACTATAGTTTTTGGTGTGTTGATGATTTGCCTAGGGTTAATATTCTTTACATCCTCAAAAAAAACAGGATTTTGGAAAAAGTTTTACAAAATAGTCCCCGCACTTTTTATGGCATATATCGTACCTGCATTTCTTACGACATCAGGATTGATCTCTCCAGAATGGATCACTCTAAATGAAACTGGAGAAGGTGTAGAACACAGTTCTAATTTGTATTATATGTCCAGCAGATATTTATTACCTGCAGCATTGGTATTAATGACTTTAAGCATTGATTTAAAAGCAGTTTTTAACCTTGGACCTAAAGCATTAATTATGTTTTTTACAGGTACTGTTGGAATCATACTTGGAGGACCCATTGCTGTTTTAATCATTGGAAGTTTTTCTCCCGAAACTGTAGGTGGTGAAGGCGCAGATGCTGTATGGCGTGGGCTTTCTACCCTAGCAGGTAGTTGGATTGGTGGTGGAGCAAATCAAACTGCTATGTTAGAAGTATATGGTTATAATCAAAAATTATATGGAGGTATGGTGTTTGTGGATATTGTTATTGCTAATATTTGGATGGCAATCTTATTAATTGGTATTGGTAAATCTACAAAAATTGATAAATGGTTAAAAGCAGATACTTCTGCTATTGAAAGTTTAAAAGAAAAAGTATCTACTTATTCTAAAAAAGTAGAACGAAACCCGAGTTTAACAGATTTAATGATTCTTGTTGCAATCGCTTTTGGAACCGTTAGTATTGCCCATTTTGGAGCTGGATATTTAAGTGTTTTCTTTAAAGATTTTGTGGATAGCCTTGCTGCTGGCCTCACTAAAAATATGTTTACATTTTTAAGTTCAAGTTTCTTTTGGATGATAACGATAACTACTCTTATTGGAATCTTACTTTCATTTACCAAAGCCAGAACTTATGAGGGTGCAGGTGCTAGTAAATTTGGAAGTGTATTTATTTACGTTCTCGTTGCTAGTATTGGAATGAAAATGGATTTAGCACTTATTTTAGATAATACTGGTCTTATTGCAGTTGGTGCTGTATGGATGGTTATTCATGCTGGATTATTAATTTTGGTTGCAAAACTAATAAGGGCTCCTTATTTCTTTTTAGCTGTAGGTAGTCAGGCTAATGTGGGTGGAGCAGCCTCTGCTCCTATAGTTGCTGCAGCTTTTCACCCATCATTAGCTACAGTTGGTGTTCTCCTTGCTGTTTTTGGCTATGCCATTGGAACAGTAGGTGCAATTTTATGTACTGTATTAATGCAATTGGCTGCGGTTTCGTAATTTTTTTTATCATCTTTGCCTTAATAAAATTGATTGAAAAATGAATAAAATTTTATGGATTCCAATGGTGTTTTTACTACTAAATGCGTGCAGTACTCCAGACAACCAAATGACCCTTTCTGGAAATGTAAAAGGCCTTAAAAAAGGAACATTATTACTGCAGAAAATTGAAGATTCATTGTTGATTACTGTTGATTCTGTAGGTATTAAAGGGAATTCAACTTTTAGTTTTTCTGAAATAATTGAAGAACCAGAAGTATATTATTTATATGTAAAATTGGAAAATGGAATATTGAGAGATGATCGAATTGCTTTCTTTGCTGAATCTAATGAGATTACCATAAACACCACTCTTAAAAATTTTGAGATGGATGCAAAGGTTTCAGGATCTAAGAATCAAGAAAAATTTGTAGCGTATAATAAAATTATAGATCGGTATAATGATCAAAATTTAGAGCTTATTGAAAAAGGATTTATAGCAAGACAAGAAGGAGAAGATTCGATAGTATTAACTATAGAAAAAACTCAAAAATCTATAATTTCAAAAAAATATTTAGCTACTATAAGTTTTGCTTTAAATAATAACGATTTTGAAATCGCACCTTATTTAATGGTAAGTCATGTAAATAATTCCAGATTAAAATATTTAGATACTGTTTATAATAATCTTACTCCAAAAATTAAAGACTCTAAATACGGAAATGCATTAGAGTCTTTAATTCAATCTAGAAAAAAACAGTAAATTAACTTAGAGCGTTAATTTTATCTATTAATTTTCTTCCACGATCTTCTAATTCTTGATTAATCGTTTTAAAGTGTTGTTTGCTATTTTCAACATCTTTAAGGTTTAATTTTGCAATTAACACATCAAAAGTATCAATAGCTTCATCAATAATTGCTTCAGATTTCTTAGTGTCTTTTCCAGGATTTGTTAGTTCCCAAACATAAACCGCTTCAATAATATCTCCTAAAACGTAATTAATGTCTTTTTTTAAATTTCGTATGCTTGCCATCGTATATTTATTTTTTTGCAAAAATACTACATTTTCAGTATTTTACGGAATATAAACTTCCAAAAGTATTGCAGAACTAGTTTTAATTTTTAATTCATTAATTTCAGCAGGAACTAATATGGTTTCTCCTTTGGTAATAGTTTCAGAAAAATTATTCGTCTCAATAATTCCAATTCCTTCTACACACATATACACCACAAAAGAATCTATGGGGCTTAGGTCCCTTTCCATCTCTTGGGTAAGTACTATTTTATTAGTTTGAAAATAATTATTTTTACATAACTGTACAGGAAAATTCTCTTTATCAAAATAATTTAATCTTGCAGATGGGTTATTATAATCTATCGCATCTTTCGCTAATTCTGTATGTAACTCTCTTAATTCACCATCTATATCCGGTCTATTATAATCGAATATTCTATAGGTAACATCAGATGTTTGTTGAATTTCTGCTAACACCACACCTGCACCAATTGCGTGAACGATACCTGATTGTATTATAAAAGAATCTCCTTTATTTACTTTTTCTAAATGAAGAATTTCTAGAAGTGTATTTTCTGAAAGATGTTTTTTATAAAGGGACTCATTCATTTCTTTATTGAACCCCAATACTAAATTTCCCTTTTCTTCTGAATCTAATATGTACCACATTTCGGTTTTACCAAAAGAATTATGTCGTTTTTTTGCCAAATCATCATTTGGATGTAATTGTACCGAAAGGTCTTCTTTAGCATCAATGAATTTAAAAAGCAAAGGAAATTTTTTTCCAAATAATTTAAATACTTTTTTACCTACTAATTTATCTTTGTATTCATCTATTAAATGGTTTAAGTTTTCACCTTTTAAACTTCCATTTTTCACTATTGAAACATTTTCATCTACTGCTGATACTTCCCAGCTTTCACCAATTTTTCCTTCTCCATTTTTATTGAAAAGTTGTTTTAATTTACTGCCACCCCAAATTTTTTCTTTTAGAATAGGAGTAAACTTTATGGGATATAATTTTGAGGTATGAGACATTTGTTAACCGGTATAGACTACAAAGTTTCGAGGGGTTTCAAATAATTTAACTGAAACCTTAAATTTTGATTCAATCTTATTTCTTAGTCTATCCCAAATCACAATAGCAATATTCTCCATAGTAGGGTTTATATTTTTAAAATCAGGTATTTCAATATTTAAATTTTTATGATCTAAATAATCTTCTATTTCTTCTTTAATAATACTTTTAAGTTTTTCAATATCTATTAAAAAACCCGTTTCTGTATCTATCGTTCCAGATATTCCAACCTCAAGTTCATAATTATGTCCATGAAAATTAGGGTTGCTACATTTCCCAAAAACAGATTTGTTTTTTTCATCATCCCAATCTTTTCTATACAAACGATGAGCAGCATTAAAATGCGCTTTTCGATAAACAGTTATACTCATAGTGATATGTATTTGTAAAATTTATCGAAAATTATTTTAAACCAAGCTGTATATTCATCAGGGTTATTTTTAATATCATCTTGAATAGCTATCATTGACATCCATTTCCAAGAGGCCACTTCTTCAATATTTAGATTAGGTTCTTGATTATAATTACCAACTAAAATATGATCATATTCATATTCAGTTAAACCGTTTTCAAAAGGAGCTTTGTATATAAAGGAAGTCGTTTCATTTAAATTAGTAGTAAACCCCATTTCTTCATTAAGTCTTCTTTTACCAGCAGCTAATGAGCTTTCTCCATCTCTTTGATGACTACAACAGGTATTGGTCCATAATCCTGGAGAATGATATTTATGAAGTGCTCTTTGTTGAAGCATTAACTCCTTATTATCATTAAAAATAAAAACTGAAAAAGCCCGATGTAAAGCAGCTTTTTCATGAGCCTCTTGCTTAGGCATTAGCCCAATTTGTTCATCTTTTTCATTTACAAGAATAACTTGTTCTTCAGTCATAGTAGTACTTTGATTTTTACCAAAAGTACAAAATGGCGGTATATAAAAAAAAGCGTTTAATAAATTATTAAACGCTTTTAAAAAACAACAGTTTTTGTAAGAATTATTATTCTTGAATAATAAACATTGAACGTCTATTTAATTGATGGTCTTCTTCGGTACATTCCACTCCGTTAGCACAATGATTTATTAACTGATTTTCTCCATATCCCTTTGCAGAAAGTCTACTACTATCAATTCCCTTATCCACTAACCAACTAAGTGTTGACTGTGCTCTTCTTCCAGAAAGAGATTCATTATATTTATCACTTCCTCGTGAATCGGTATGGGATTCTATATGGATTACAAGTTGTGGATATTCTCTTAATGCTGCTAATATTTTTGCAAGTTCTATCTCTGCATCTGGACGAATATCAGACTTATCAAAATCAAAATAAATAGGCAATAAATTCAAACGACACCCTAGATCGTTTGGAGGGCAAGGATCTTTGAGTTTAAGTTGCAAAGAAGCTTCTATAACGCCACCTATATCTGGTGTTTCAACTATTTTCTCATTGGGGAAATATTCTTTTTTGGTTCCCCTTATAATATAAGTCGAATCACAATCGGCTGAAAAACTAAAACTAGCATCTGCGCCTACAACATTTTTTTCTATAAGCTTATTATCCTTGTCTAAAAAAGAAACTTCAGCACCTGGCAATAACTTTCCGGTATCCACATCGGTCACATTTCCCTTTATCCTAATAACACATACTTCTTTAAATCGATAAATATCATCGTCAATACTTCCTTTCCCACCAATAATATTAGAGGTAAAAAATCCTATTCCTTTACTTTCTTCAATAATAAACCCAAAATCATCCTGATTTGTGTTTACAGGTTCCCCAAAATTGGAAATTACATCTACCTCTCCATTTTCATCTAAAGGAGCTATATAAACATCCAAACCTCCATTTCCACCTCTTCCGTCTGATGAATAATACAAATTATTATTTTCACTGATAAAGGGAAAGGTTTCTCTTGCCCTAGTATTGATGCTTTCACCCAAATTTACGGGTTCTCCATATTTATCATCTTCTAAGATATCCACATACCAAAGATCGGATTTACCATAGGTGCCTGGCATATCTGATGCAAAGTATAATCGAGTCTCCTCTTTATTAAGCGCGGGATGTGATACAGAATAATTTTTATTATTAAAGGGCAATTCCTCTACATCCCCCCACTCAGAGTCTTCATTCTTTGTTGCCTTAAATATTTTTAATCGTATTACTCTTTTTCTATCACTAAAGGTTCTGCCTTTAGAAAAATTATTTCTTGTAAAGAAAATGGTATTTCCATCCTTTGTAAATACAGGACTCGATTCGTGATATTTGGTATTTACATCCCCTCCTATGGGTTTTACATTAGACAAATTTCCATCTTCATCCATATCCGCTATGTATAAATCAAGATATGGAAGATTGTTCCAATTGTTTTTTTTGAAATTATCTAAATTCCTAGAAGTAGTAGAAAAAACTATTTTACCACTATAGTATGTTGGTCCAAAATCTGAAAATTGTGAATTGACAGCAACTTCTTCTACAACATATCTTGAAGATTGTATCCCCAAACTTTTCAAGTATTCTGGATCATTTTCAAAAAGCTGTACAGTTGGCATTACCCCTCCGGATTCCACATATTTTTCCATCAACCTATCAGACTCAGCATGCTTATCCAGACTTTTTAATGTTAGGGCCGTACGGTAGTAATATTCTGTCTCTACTTCATCGGGATAAGTTGTTATCAACTCACTGTACCATTTAGCGGCATCAATATAATTCCCATTATAATAGTAGGTATCTCCTAGCTTTTTGTATATCTCTGAAGAATGATAACCATCTTCAACAACTCTTAGATAAACTTTTTGTGCATCGATATAACCGTATTGATCGAAATCTTCATTAGCCTTTTCAATTTGCTTCTTTTGTGAAAATGAAACACTGGTATAAAGTAAGACTAATATAAATATAGCGGAGGTTCGTAATAATGTTTTCATCTGTAGTGTTTAAGTTTTTTTTTTAGTTCAGATATCATTCGAATTTCAATCAATTTTGGGTAGTACTATTTTTAATTTTAAAATAATTATCTAGAAAAATCTCGGATTCAATACTCGCTCTGGTCTATCAAACACATCAAAACGAATCATAAACTCATACGAGCCATCATTATACATTTGTACATCTGTAGTTTCATAATCATAACCAAATCCTATAAATATCTGATCGGTTGCTTGAAACCCTACCATGGCACTCCATGCGGCATCCAATCGATACGCTACACCGGCTGTAAATTTTTGTATAATTAAAAAGTTAGCCGATAAATCAATCTGAAGTGGTGCTCCACTTACCGCTTTTATAAAGGTCGCTGGTTTAAACTTTAAATTATCATTTAAATCAAATACATAACCTGCAATTAAAAAATAATGCAACCGGTCTGCAGCTGAGGTAGCTTCAGCATCTGGATCGTCTATATCAGACTCATCAAAATGCTTGGTCGTTAAAAAGTTAGGTACCGACAATCCTGTATAAAATCTATCGGTATTAAAATAAATACCCGCTCCTATTTGCGGCTCTACCTTATTATCAATATTGCTTTCAAAAACATCACCTTCATCGTAAATGTTCAACTTTGAAAAGTCAACATCCAAAATATCCAAACCTGCTTTTAATCCAAAGGATAATTCTGTAACATCAGATAGATTTATAGTATATGAATAATCGACTGTAATATTAGTCTCTACCGCTGGACCAATATGATCTCGTACTATGGTCAGTCCAAGCCCCATATTCTCTAAAGTACCTATTGGGGTATCTGCGGTTAATGTTGCTGTTTTTGGCGCTCCGTCTAATCCTACCCACTGGGTACGGTATAAAAGACCAAAACTTAATACATCGCGGTTTCCTGCATAGGCAGGATTTACAACCTGTGTATTATACATATACTGAGTGTACTGTGGATCTTGTTGTGCCTTACCAGAAAAAGATCCTAGTAAAATCAAAAGTGTGAGTAGTAAATAACTTTTTTTCATGTT
>MAAC01012497.1_pt1 | contig 10512 bp, 8 predicted proteins | sample 1115981 | NCBI WGS metagenome assembly MAAC01 (sample SAMN04961126, study PRJNA320927) | seawater metagenome | isolation source: sample BD02T64 sea water enriched with oil for 64 days | place: USA:Gulf of Mexico | collected 2013-07-27 | reverse complement strand
CACTTTCAATATTCTCACCCAATGCAATAATACCCAACATCATGTATCCAGTATGTACGATACTTGAACCTGCCAACATTTTTTTGATAATATTTTGTGTAATTGCAAGCCAACTACCAATTGCTAAAGTTACTAACGTAAGTACAATTAATACTGTTTCCCAATAACCTTCTAATGTAATAAAGTCAGTTAATATTGCTCTCATAAAAAATGAGAAAATTGCAATTTTAAAAACTGATGCCATAAATGCAGTTACCAGAATAGGGGAACCACGATAAACATCAACAACCCATGATTGGAATGGGAAAGTAGCAATTTTGAATAAAAATGTAAACATAATCATTGTAATACCAATATAAACCAATAACAATTTGTCACTTGAATTTACACTGATAAAGTTTGCAACTTCAGTAATATTGGTAGTTCCTGTAGCTCCATAAATTAATACTGTTCCTAAAAGAAAAAATGCACCAATAAATGAACCCAATACTAGGTATTTAAATATTGCTTCTACCCTTTTACTATTTTCTGTGTCAAATCCAATAAGAATATAAACAGCAAATGATGCAATTTCTAAAGCAATATATGCAGTGATTAACTCATTTGCATGTGCCAATAACATCATTCCAAAGATTGAAAATAGCAATAATGAGTAAAATTCACCTTTAAAGTATTTGTGTTGTTTGGCATAAGTTTCACCAATTAATATTATTAATAATGCACCAGTTAGTAAAGCTATATTAAAAAAGTTTGCAAAGGTATCAAAAACAATAGCATTATTAAATACGTCATTAAATGGTCTACTTGTAAATAAGTCCCCTGAGTGATAAATTGAAAATCCCAAGGCAACAATTAAAAATAAAGATGAAACTGTAATAAAATCTTTAATCTCATATCTTTCATACATACTTTGAAACATTAAAACAATAGCGCCAACTAATACAGTAATAATTGGCATTAAATATATAAGTTCTTCTATCATTTTATAGCTCCAGTTTGTAAAAAGTTATTAATATAGTATGTAACTGTTGGTTCAAATTTATCTATAAATGGGTCTGGATATATACCCATAAGAAAAATTAATATAACCCAAGGAGTTAAAGCAACAATTTCTTTTAGTTTTAAATCTTTCATAGGTAGAGGATCTCCCTCTCTTTTTTGAAGAATTGCTCTTTGAAACATCCATAACATAAACGATGCAGCAACCAACACAGTTACAGCAGATATATAACCCATTGTATGGTTAAATTCATAAATACCAAAGATAATTAGAAGTTCAGAAACAAAACCATTAGTTCCGGGTAGCCCAATATTTGAAAATAACATAATGGCAAACATAAAAGTAAATATTGGAGCTTTTTTCGCAATACCACCTAAATCTTTAATGGTTTTAAATCCTGTTTGGTAATGTAAGATTCCTATAAGTAAAAACAATCCACCTGTAGCAATGGCATGGGCAATAATTAAGTATAATGCACCATTAATTCCGTATGAATTTAACGAAAAAACACCTGCTGCAATTAATGAAAGGTGAGAAGCCGATGAATAGGCAAACATCTTTTTGATGTCATCTTGCATTAATGCTGCAATTCCAAAGTAAATCAGTCCAAATACACCAATGAAAACAAAATAATCGGAAAAACCAACAAAGGTATCAGGGAATATTGGAATCATAAATCGAACGACTGCATAAACTCCAAGTTTTGCCATAATAGAAGATAGTAAAAATACTGCACCTGTAGGTGCATCAGAATAAGTATCCGTAATCCATGTATGAAATGGAAATATTGGAATCTTAATCATAAATGCTGTGAAAAATGCAAAAAATAGATACAGTTTTTCTGTTTCGCCCAAAGTAGTAAGTGTAGTTAAGTCATCATATTTAAAACTCCAATGACCAAACTCATTAAAAAATGCAACACCAAGATAAACAATGGCAACGAACATTAACAATGATCCACCCATTGTATAAATGGTTACTTTAATAGTTGAGAATACCTTGTTACCACTTCCGTATATACCAATGATTAAGAATATTGGAAGTAACATCATTTCCCAGAAAAAGTAGAAAAGAATGATGTCTAAAGATAAAAGTGTTCCAGTAACTCCTGTTTGAATTAATAACATATTCAACCAGTAACCTTTTGTTCTTCCTTCCCACAATAATAAATATGAAGTTGGAATTAAGATGGCAATTAACATTAAAATTGTTAAAGAGAAACCATCAATTCCAATATAATAATTGATTCCAAATTTGGTAATCCATTCAATATTTGTAACAAATTGCATCTCACCTTTTGGTTCGAAGTTTAAATAAATTTTCATGACTAGAATAAGCGTAATTATTGTTGTCACAAAAGCTATGTTTCTTACATCTTCAATTTTTGTCGTTGTAAGCATCAATATAAAGGCAACGAGTGCCGGTAAAAAAATTATAAAAGATAAAATAAGTGTTTCACTCATATTATTGTCCTAGTAATGTAATATAAACGTAAAATGAAATTGAACTAATACCTGCAAGCATATAAAAAGCATAATATCTTACATTTGCATTTTGAATAACAGCTAATTTCTTACCAAAACTGACGAATCCTCGTGCAGTACCCATTAGAAAACCATCTATGATTTTCCCATCAACAGTATCTACAAAGAAGTTACTCAATTTTTTAATACTTTTTACAAATAGAACATGATAGATTTCATCAACATAAAATTTGTTTCCAATTAATCCATCTTCAGTTTCTGGTTTAAATACATCATAGTTGTAGTATTTTTTATATGCTACAAAGATACCTAAGGCTGCAACTGCAATACTTGCAACCATCAATGCATATTCTGTTGCATGAGACATATGAAGTTTGATAGAGTTTAACTCAGCCAACCAAGAATCAATAAATGCTGAACCACCAAAGATTGCTGGAAAGTTTAAAAATCCTGCAAATATTGCACCAATTGCTAATACTAATAATGGGAAAGTTATTGTTTTATCAGTGTACACATAGGCATCTTCTTGACCATTTGGTGCTTTAAAAACAATAAAGTACAATCTAAACATATAGAATGCTGTTAAGAATGCTGTAAACATTCCAATTCCCCAAATTAGGTATTGCTCTTGTTGAAAGGCTGCTGCTAATATTGCATCTTTAGAGAAGAAACCAGAAAATGGAGGAATTCCTGAGATGGCGATAACACCGATTAAAAATGTTGCACTAATAATTGGCAATCTTTTTCTGTGTTGCGCCATCTTGAAAATATTTTGCTCATGATGGAGCGCGATAATCAAACCACCAGCACCCATGAATAACATTGCTTTAAAAAAGGCATGTGTAAATACATGGAAAAGCCCTGAACTATAAAATCCAAGTCCAACTCCAATAAACATATATCCTAACTGACTCATTGTTGAATAAGCAAGTATTTTTTTGATATCTGTTTGTTTGGTTGCAATGATTGCTGCAAATACAGCTGAGATAGCACCTGTATAGGCAATAAATAATCCAATTTCTTCTACACTTGCATATAAAAAGTGAAATCTAGCAACCATATAAATACCAGCAGTTACCATAGTTGCTGCGTGAATTAATGCTGAAATTGGTGTAGGACCCGCCATGGCATCAGGAAGCCAAACATATAAAGGTACTTGAGCAGATTTACCCATCGCACCTACAAATAGTAAGAAACCAGATAAAATTAGCAAATCATTAGAACCAAGGTGGATATTTTCTTTCATCACTGAAAAACTCAACCCTGTTTGATCTAGAGCGAAAAACAATGTTACAACACCTAAGATAAAACCTAAATCCCCAACTCTATTAACAATAAAGGCTTTGTTTCCAGCCATTACATTTGCACCATCTGTATAATGAAATGAAATTAAAAGGTAAGAACAAACTCCTACCCCTTCCCATCCAATAAACAATATAACAGGATTGTCTGCAAGTACTAGGATTAACATAGAAGCTAAAAATAGATTGAAGTAAGCGAAAAACTTACCAAACCCATCGTCACCTTTCATATAACCTACTGCATATATGTGAATCAACCAACCCACAAAAGTAACAAACATTGACATGAAAATAGATAGTTTATCACCAAGAAATTTCATTTCAATTGATAATTGACCAACATCTAACCATTGAAACAATGTTTGTTCTAAGTTCTCTCCTGTTTCTAATAGCTGTAAAAAGAGGCTAAGAGTCAACAAAAATGCAATAAATGGAGTTACTGTTCCAACGATTGCAAACAATTTTTCAGGGACTTTTTTAAATTTTATATGATAAAAATAAAACCCTGTATTTATTAATGCTCCAAAAAGGGGAACCAATATTATCCAAATTAAATAAGGTGTATGCATTATTCAACCTCTTCTTTAAGATCTGTAAAGATATCTGTATCTAGTGATTTTTTTGTTCTAAATAATAAAATAATTACTGATAAAAATATTGCAGCTTCAGCTGCAGCAATTGCAATTACCATAATTGATAAAATTTGACCATCCATATTAAAATGGTATCTGGCAAATGTAACTAAGAATAAGTTAATTCCATTTAACATTAATTCAATTGACATGTAAATTACAAAGATATTTCTTCTACTTACAACTCCAATAGTACCCAAAGAAAAAAGGATCATTGAAACGATTGCGTAACCTGTAAGACTAGCCATTCTTCACCTCTTTTTTAGGTCTTCTTTTTGCAAGTACTACTGCACCTATTAAGGCAACAAGTAATAATATTGAAATAAGTTCAAATGGTAATAACCATTCCAAATATAACTTCATACCCAATTCTTTAATTCCACCAAATCCATCTGGAACAATACTCATATCAGCATCTGGTAGTTGTGAGACTCCCTCTAATACAAGTAAGTTAATTGGTATCATGAAAATTACACCTAAAGTTACTAGAATATTTTTTCTAGGTTCTTTTGGCAAATCCTCTTCTCTTATATTTAAGAACATTAGAATGAATAAAATAATTGTCATAATAGCGCCTGCATAAACTATTAATTGCACCATAAACATAAAAGTTGCACTTAAAATTGCAAATAATCCAGCTACACTAAGTACTGAAATAAGTAAACCCAGTGCAGCATATATTGGGCTTTTATGCAGTAACATTGTTACTCCACCTGCAATGGCAAAAAAGCTTAATGCTAAAAATACCAAATCAATCATCATCGAAGTCCTTTGATCTTTCATTATTTAGTAAATATTCTTTATCTACTACAAATTCTTCTCTTGTTTTTCCTGTAAGAGAAAAAATACCTGTATCCATTCTAATTGCATCACAAGGACAAGCATCTACACAATAACCACAATAAACACATTCTAATAAGTCTATAGTAAACTTTTTAGGCATTTTTTCATCTTGACCATCAAATCGCTCTTCTGCTTCTATTTCTATACACTCTGCAGGACATGCAGTTGAACACATATAACATGCAACACATTTTACAGAATCATCTTCTCGTTTCGTAAGCCTGTGAACACCTCTGTATCTATCAGTGATATCATCAGGTTGAACCTCAGGATACTGAGTAGTTCTTAAGTTTGACGTATCTTTCAAGTTTTTAACAAAATGCTTGAATGTTGTTTTCATTCCTGCAGCTATTCCAGGAATATACAATCTATCTTTTAACGAAGATCCATGTCTTGGTACAGTTTTTACACCCATGATTAACTCCCAAACACAACAACAACTGTTGCTGTAATAAATATATTTAATATTGCTAATGGCAATAACACTTTCCAACCTAACATTTGAAGTTGGTCATATCTAAATCTCAATAAAGTCCAACGTACCCATATAAATACCAAACTCATCATGAAAAACTTAACTAAGAATGTTCCAATTTGTATTACTGCTGTTGCAATATTAATTCCATTAGTACCTAGTCCAGTTGTAATAAATAATACTAAAACAAGACAAACAGCACCTGTCATCATCCAAAATGCTCTTGATAGAATTTTACCTTCTCTTGCTCTTGAATCATTTTCATCTGCCCATGAGTAGTTTTTCTTCATCCATTTTGTTAATCCATATGTCATGTATACTAAGGACACTGCAATAACACCAAACACTACATATATATTTGATTGAATTGTCTCTGTATCTACCCACGGAATATGATAACCACCAAAAAATAGGGTAACAATGATTGCACTTGAAGCACTCATCGCTGCATATTCACCCACTTGAAATAGTCCAAATCTCATGGCAGAATACTCAGTATGATATCCAGCAACAATTTCACTTTCACCTTCAGCGATATCAAATGGTGCTCTATTTGCTTCAGCAAAGGCTGTAACAATAAATATTAATGCAGCCAGTGGTTGCATGATAATTCCCCATGCAGGTAAACCTATAGAAGTTCCCCCAATGGTAAAGAATTCAATGATTTGACCTTGGAACACAACCATATCATTTAAGTGGATTGTTCCATAGGTTACTAACATTGAAATAATTGATAGACCCATAGCAGCTTCATATGAAACAACTTGTGCCGCAGCTCTTACTGAACTTAAAAGACCAAATTTACTGTCACTTGAATAACCACCAAGAATAATTCCATAAGTTGCAAGTCCTGCATATGCTAAAAACCACATGATTCCAAGTTCAGTTGGAATGGCTTGCATCGTATATTCAAAACCATCAATAACCAAAACATCAGCAAAAGGGATAACAGCAAAGGTTAAAAAAGAACAGAAAAATACAATTGCAGGAGCTATTGTATAAAAGAACTTGTATTTAACATGTGAAGGAGAAAAATCCTCTTTAAAAACAAGTTTTAACATATCTGCAAAACTCTGAATAAGCCCACCAAGTCTAAATCCACCGATACTACATCTATTTGGACCAGTTCTATCTTGGATAAAACCTGCAACTCTTCTTTCCCACCACACCATTATAGGTGTAGTTCCTACTGCTAACACTACAGCTAAAAGTATATTAACTATAACAACAATAATTGATGCACTACTCATTGCATTCCTTTTTAATAATTAACATTAATTGATTCTAGTAAAGATGTAATCTCTTCACTTTGTTTGTCTTTTTTCATCTGTGATTCTACTTTTTGCGTTACACCTGTACAATTGATATAAGTTCCTGATTTTTCTAGAAATGACGCAACTGGAATTGCGATGTCAGATTTTTCACAAACTGGTGAGTTTTGTGAGAAAAATGATACTACTTTTTTATTTTCTAATAAGTCTAGTTGATTGTCAAAATAGCTATTTTCAAAAATTACTACTAAAGAAGCTTTGTTTAGTGCATTTTGAAATTCTTTTTCATCTTCACTAATACTAACTTTTTCATATCCTGCTCTATTGGCACTTCGATCATTTTGTTTTAAAATATCATCACCAAATGATTCATCAATGTATTGTGGAGCATATCCACTCACTGTTGCATTCATTTTCATTGCAGTTTTTTTAACTATTTCCATTTCTTCCAAACTCAAATTAGGTGAAATTAAAATTAGAGTATTATTTTCTTCTTTAATTAACTGTGATAATGTATCTTTTGTATCTTCTAAAGGTGTTTCAACATTAGAAATTAAAGATTGTTCAAATCTATTCTGTGTTTCATTTTTGTGACTTAGTCTACCTTCATCACAAATAAAATAACCATTTACCTCTTGGTTTTCTAAAGGTCTATATCTGTGTATTGTATCGTCTACATATTTTTCTTTTCTGTGATCAACTTTAATATTACATCCACGTGAACATCCATTACAGATTGCATCAAATGACTCCAAGAACCAAACTCTATGTTTAAATCTAAAGTCTTTACTTGTTAATGCTCCAACTGGACATAAATCAACTACATTCATTGCATATGGATTGTGTAATTTAAGACCTGGGAAGGTGTCAATAACACTGTGATCAGCTCGACTTACTACTCCCAATTCACCAGTTCCTGTGAATTGTGTAGTAAATCTAACACAACGAGTACACAGTACACATCGCTCTTGATCTAGCATTACATTTGCACCCAAGTCTACTTTTTTAAGCGCGTGATTTTTTTGAACATTTACTCTGTTAACATAAAAACCACTGTCCATATAAAAGTCTTGCAGTTTACACTCACCTGCTTGATCACAGGTAGGACAATCAAGAGGGTGATTAACAAGTTGCAATTCTAAGATATCTCTTTGAACTGCGTCAATCTTCTCACCTTTGGTATAAATAACCATATCTGGTTTAACTGGTGTATCACATGAAATTTGAGGACGTTTTTGTCCTTCAATTTCAACCATACACATTCGGCAATTTCCATCAGTACCAAAAGCTGGGTGATAACAAAAATGCGGAATTGTAATTTCTTCTTTTAAAAGTGCATCAATAAGTAAACTACCTTTTTCTGCCTCATACTCTTTATCGTTTATTGTTAGTTTTACTAATTCCGACATTAAATCATTTCTCCCATATATTTCATATTTTTTATTACTTACCTGTGTATAATTGTCTAGGTCTAGCAATTTTTGTTGTTGGATCTTGAACTAATTCAGACCATTGTGTAATCCAACCAACTGTTCTACCAATTACAAAAATCGGTGTAAACATTTCTACTGGAATTTTAAGTGCTGTTAAAATTACTCCTGAGTAGAAATCAATGTTTGGATATAAACCTCTATCTTTGAAGTAGTCATCTTTAAGAGCTGCTTCTTCAACGGCTGCTGCGATATCTAATAATTTAGAATCAAGATTTAACTCTTCTCTTAATTGATCTTGTAAACCTTTTAAAGACTCCGCTCTTGGATCTCTATTTTTGTATACTCTGTGACCAAATCCCATTAATCTAAAAGGATCATTTCTATCTTTTGCTTTTGCAATATAAGATGGTACATTTGCAACATCACCAATTAATTTTAATTGATCAATTACTTTTTCATTTGCTCCACCATGAGCTGGTCCCCATAAAGCACCAATTCCAGCAGAAACTGCAACATAAGGATGAGCACCTGTTGAACCTATGTTTCTAACAGAAGTTGTAGAAGCATTTTGTTCATGATCTGCATGAAGTGTAAATATTGCATCAAGTGCATCAACTTCTACTTGTTTAATCTCTTCATTACCCATAATTGTTCTTTTTAATTTCCCACCTGGGTATGCTCTCATCATGTATAAAAAGTTTTCAGTGAAGTATTTATCTACATCTGGATAAATTGCAGGAACTCCAATTGAGTTTCTGTATGCCATTGCAGCAATTGTTGGCATTTTTGCAACAATTCTTCTTCTCATTTCTTTAAATTGTACTTCATTTTTTAAATTAAGATGTTCTTTATAAAATGTAGAAAGTGCCATAACTGTTGACCCAATAGTTGCCATTGGATGTGCATGACTTGGAAATGCATCAAATATTTTTAAAATACCTTCATGTAAAAAAGATCTGTGTCTGATTTCAAGATCAAAGTCTTTTGAAGCTTCAGGAGTTGGTAATTTACCTCTCATCAATAAGTAACATACATCTAAATAAGAGTGTTTTCCAGCTAAATCAGCAATTGCGTATCCTCGGTGTCTTAATTCACCTTTTTCACCGTCAATGAAAGTGATTTTAGATTCACAACTTGCAGTTGAAGTGTAACCAGGATCATAAGTAAACATCCCGCTATCTTTGTAAAAGCTTCGAATATCAACTACATCTGGACCTCTTGTTCCACTTAAGATACCATATTCATATTTGTCACCATTTCTGTTATCTACCAACGTCATAGTATTTGCCACATTTTCTCCTTGATTTAGTTTTAATTAATTCTTGTTAAACTCAAGAATGAATTCGCTTCTGAATTTTTTCACTATACTGGTAATAATATCACTAACAGCAGGTGCAAAAACACAGATTGTTTTTCCATTCATTGTTCCACAAACATCTAAAATAGTATTTAAATCTTCTTCGCTCCCAGACCCCTCTAAAACGTTTTTTAAAATTTTATCAATCCAGCCTGTACCTTCTCTACAAGGTGTACACTGACCACAAGATTCATGGTGATAAAATTCTATTAGATTTTTTGCTACTTCGACCATATTGGCACTATCGTCAATGACGATCATTCCACCAGTTCCTAAAGTTGAACCAATATCCCACATTGATTCATAGTCAAGAACAGCGTTCTCAACTTCTTCGGCAGTCAAAATTGGACATGATGACCCACCAGGAATAAGTGCTTTGAGTTTTTTACCATCTTGCATTCCACCACCAAGAGTATTGATAAAATCAATCATTTTGGTACCAAATGGCAATTCATAAACACCAGGATTTTTAACTGGACCACTCATTGCAAATAACATGGTTCCAGGTGAACTTTTTGTTCCAAACTCTCGATATGCATCTGATCCATTTGCAACAATATAAGGTACTGATGCTATTGTTTCAACATTATTTACAGTTGCTGGGTTTCCAAAAAACCATTCACACTCTTTTTGATGTGGTTTAAGTCTTGGATGTCCACGTTTGCCTTCAAGAGATTCAATCAATGCTGATTTTTCACCACAAATATATGCTCCAC
>MAAC01008088.1_pt1 | contig 10513 bp, 8 predicted proteins | sample 1115981 | NCBI WGS metagenome assembly MAAC01 (sample SAMN04961126, study PRJNA320927) | seawater metagenome | isolation source: sample BD02T64 sea water enriched with oil for 64 days | place: USA:Gulf of Mexico | collected 2013-07-27 | reverse complement strand
GCCTTTGATAAAAACACCATCGTGAATGATTTGCCGCTACCGGTGGTATGCCAAATAACCCCACCTTTACGTGCTCCAAGGCGAGCACCAGACTCCTCAAAACATCCAATTCGCTCAACCAATGCCTTAATGCCAAACACTTGTTGATAGCGAGCCACAATTTTGCCGGCTTTTTTATCAAACAAGGTATAAAGACGCGCCATGTCTAACAACCGATCGGGTCGCAGTAAACTGACAATGAGTCGATCTTGATCAGTAACAGTCAGCTCACCCGCAGCAATTAAAGATAAGTATTCTTCTTTGGCAGAATCAGGCCGGTGGTTAAAAATGGCATTTAATTGCAGGCTGTTTAAACGGTTATTTTTAAGCCGTATAAACTCGGCTTCAATAATGTCTTCTTCCTTCCATGTAGCCCAAAACTTATCCGGTGTGCCGCAAGTGGCATATAAGCCTTCGTGCCCATTAATGGACAATAATAACTGGCTGTAGGCAAATAGATGGGGGATTTCAGTTTGGCCCTGGTTGCGAATTTGTTGCGAGATGGCCTCTACAACGCTTGACTTGTTTTCATGCTTTGAATCAGGGCGCTTAGCCTCAATTACCACCCAAGGCAAGCCGTTAACAAAACAGACGATATCGGGAATACGATTACCCGTCGCTTCACTGTTTTGCACAACCATTTCCTCAGTAAAGTGAAAGTGGTTGTTATCAAGCGTGTGCCAATCAATCAGCTGAATAGTAGGGGAGGATTTTTTGCCATCAATAAACTCAGTTACGCTTACGCCATACATCATCGCGTTGTAAAGTTTCTCGTTTGCGCCTCTTAAACCCTCGTTCATAGATGGGCTAAGCTCATGGGTTATTTTGTCGATAGCAGCATCAGACAATGCGTGTTGTTTACCCCCGAAAGGGAACGTTTGTTTAGCTAAAAAATCACGCAAGATAGGCAGCAGAATCACTTGGCTAGTAGAGCCACGTAAAGCGTCACAATCACTAGGGGGAATAAAGCTGTAGCCTAAATTTGAGAGTAGGCTTAAAGCGGGTAGCTTTGAGCTGGCCTCTTCTTTGAAATTTACAACGTCCTGTTGAGTAGTACTGTTTTTCATTTCCATATTGGGTGCTCTTGCCAATTTTCAGGTAATCCCATCGCAGCTCGCCAGCGTTTTTCTTCCGCAATAGGTACTAATAATTCATTCACTGAATTCGCCCAATCATAGCCGTTACCCGTTGCTCGTAATAAATGACGTAACATGAGCAAAATGTAAAAAATGCGATCATTACGGGGCGTCAACGGTGCAGACCATTCTTTTTGTTTGTTTTTATCTGGCCTAATAGCCAACTCGCGATTCCATAGTCTACTGTGGTGAGCGCAAATATTTCGAATATAAGTAAGGGTATGTAGCCAGTCACCTAAGCGTTTATGATGCAAATTAAAGTGTTGGGCGATTGCTTTTTTGTCTTCTACACCGGCTTGTTGATTGTTGTGTAAACCGTTGTAACCAAAAGATAAGGCACCTAACGACATGACCTCAGTCAGTAGCCAAATGGGGACAGTAGGGAAGCCATTATATTTGTGCTGGTAATGTTTTATAAATTCATCACGTGAACGATCTGTTTCACTTTCCAGCTTCGCTAACCATTTTCTATGATTAAAACTGGGGTGAAAATTGTTTGCATCCGTATGGCCAAACGCACCGTATTTGTGACCAATGTGGTAAGTAAACTGTGTTCTAACAGCAACCTCTATACGTTCAATAGCATCAAGAATAAGCCCACGCAGTTTGCGGTCAAATTCGTAAAGAGTCATTGTCGAATTAAAATCCGCCCCCGATTCAAAGTGGTTGGTAACAAGCCCCAACTGATTCCTTTTCCGGAAGGGATACCAGTAACCACTTAAGCGATAGTAACTAATAGACGATAGTTCTTTTAATGCTTGTTCTTTATCAAAGAAGCTCATGCCGTTCGATTCAAGGTGTGAAATCTGTTCCGAAAAGCTTAAGGCCGGTTTGCGATAAGATTGCTTAGGCACAATATTCACCAAGCACTTTTCGACAGGCAAAGAAAAACCGCCAAGGTTGCGCGACACCCCAAAGGGTACTAAGCGTGACGGTTATGTTGAAGTAATTATGGCTCTTGTTATTCATTTCGTCAATAACAGTTAAGTTTATTAGGTTTTTCGTGCATTCAAAAAAACCCATATCACAATACATCGCTGCTCTGTTCGACATAGCCTTTGGCTTGAATACTTCTTTTTATTTTTTCTAAAAAAGGGCTGTCTAAATCTATCGCCTCCCAGGATTGCTCTTGCGCTGAGTACACAAACCCAAATTTATTCTCAACCAAATGAATAAGTAGTTTGTCTTCTTGGAAAGGTGAGTAATCAAAGTCGAAACACTGGTGTTCGTTGATCTGACTTAATAACCACTCTTCAGTTTGAGCAAAATCACCATCACAGTATGAGTACGATGGTAAATACTCCCCCATAATAACTTCAGCATCAGGTTGTTTGATCGTTTTTCGTGCCAAAGTCCAATAGGGTTTTGATTTATCGATCTTTTCGCTGCAGATGCATAACTTAAGAGTTTTAGATATTTCACACATGTTCTGTCCTTTTAAAATAAATACCTTAAATTAAGGTACTAGATCTAATAACATTAATCACAAACATTTATTTTCCAAGTTTAAGTATCTGTATAACATTCGTTAAAATTTTAATTCTGCTACCCGTGCGACAATGATGGTGCCCTGAAAAATAATCATTGCACACGATTTCCCATTCTTTAGTTACTTCTTCGTCTTGCAGCGGAAATTCTTTCTTACTAGTGTTATCAACCATCCAAATCATCGCAGATATAGCATCAATATGCTCAGGTTGGCCATTAGCAATAGCAGGGAACCCTTTTTGCCCTAAAATAGAAGTGATCAACCTTGCGTCAATAACGTCTTCTGATAATTGAGAATGTATTTCTGGACAAAAACAGAAGAGAAACACCCCAAACACACGGAGAAGTCCGTGACCGAAATTAACACGGGGGTCTAAGCCTCTTTTATCAGTTAAAACCTGATAGACCTCCAAGTAATGTGTAAACGTTTCAACTTCACGCAATGACAATCGATTAATCTTTAATAATTCATCAGCAAACATTCTAATGGCATAACCATTCTTAGCTAACTCAGAGTCAGATAAAAGCTCACTATTATTAATTAGATTGGAAAAATGTACCTTGGACGAATACTGCTCATTATGGCCATTTTCAGAAAAATTGACGGGTAACGTAAAGCTAAAACCAATAAATTTATCAAGATAACGTTGGGCGTCAACGGTTGGGCCATAACAGTGATTAATTGATGCCCGCAATTGAGCTGTATTAGTAATCAAAACGAACTCTACGCCGTCAACATCAAAGATATGTTTAATGCTTTCTAGCATTGCCACAGCAAAGTCTGGGCGGCAGCGGTCTAATTCATCAACAAAAATGACGATTGGAGCCTTTTCTACCAGTTCAGTTAGTGCTGATTTTAATAACTCAATACTTTCGTTAGCATTCACATGGTCTTTTAATAATGCCTCCACAGCATGGTTAATCGCCTCATCACCAGCTTTTTTTAAATCACTTTCAAAGCCTTCCGCCAAGTTCGCGGTATCTTGCTTTAAGAGCCAACTGACGCCCGCCTTAAAAGTCGTTTTAACGCCAAAGCGTATGGCTGGCAAAGCCTTCTTTATAAGTCCCTCACGTTTTTCATCGTCCGGCATTAATCTTAAAATGGATGCTAATAACGTCATTAAAGGTTCGTCGGCATGATCAGCCTGAAACGCATCAATATAAACGGGCGTGAGGGCTGTCTCCTCGCTTTCCAGAAGATGGATAAGCTTGTGACAAAACTCTGTTTTACCTGTTCCCCAGCCACCATCAATAACCATAGGTGAAACAGGAATATTTGAGGTAAGAAGGCTTATTACCTTTTTAGCAATGGGTTCGCGGTTATATTCATCCCTAAAATCAAAAGTAAGCTCTTCGGTATGGTTGTGCATCTAGCTTGATTACCCCTTAGGCGGAAAAGGATCATTACCATGACTATCTGAACGTTGGATTTTCATATCCTTGCCATGTATTTGTAGCTCTGTTTCTTGGTTGCGGCTAATTGAGCGCCCTAATTGTTCTGCTTCTTTCTTAGTCGAAGCATGGTGACTAGCTTTTTGGCCTCCGTCCCTTTTTACTTGCCATCCACCGTCCTGGTGCGGCATTACTCTATGTGTATCTCGTTTAGTCATTTTTTAATCTCCGGAGTAGTTTATTTTGCTGAAGTTTGGACAAGGATTTCACTACTAGCTTTTCGCTATTTTTTTGTGATCCATCCAGCGCTGCGTTTGAATTGGAATATTTAATAGGCTGGCAAGTTGTTGCTTTTCTTTGTAACTAACAGGAAACATATAAGTATGTTGAATAACCATTTCTTTTAGGATTCTTAGGCAAACCTGATTGTTTTTTAATTCGTTAGCGCATTCAGCAATATTGTCAGTACTGAGTGATTTATTAAACTGCAGTTCTATTGCTTGTCTTATTAAACGAATTGCAGGTGTCCCAACATTTTTCTCTACTTCTTGATATACCTCCAAAGCTTCTTTTGACCCAATCGAAGAGGCTATTTTTCTAGTGATTCCGCTTATTACGCCATAAGTTAAATGTAAATACGCATTTTCAGCCTGTTTTTCAATCTCAGTGTCAGATAAATTAGGGTGTTCGGCCAAGTGCTTAGTAATTAATTTAATAATCTCTTTTTTAGCGGAATCTGAAATTTTTATAAAATACTCTAAGAAGCGTAAGCCTGCAAAAGCACCAGTTTTAGCTAGGCCTTCCATCTCATGGCGAGTTAGGTTTGCGTGCCTATTCCTGATAATCTGGCCGGCAATTTCCATTCCCTTGAATGTTTTATTGATATTCGCTAGGACGTCTAGAGGCTCGGACGCTTCTTCTTCGTCTTCTTCACTTCGTTCGATATCGTCGAGATGTTCATTATGCTTGTCCCTTTCTTTTTGTATTTCTCTTTGCTCCATAATCAATTCGGGGATTTCTTTCATGAAGCTTTCCATGAATATTAGCTGTGTTCTTTCTAAAGTTGCTTGCTCTTGGTCTTTAAATAGAGAGTTTAAGACCTGTTTTATTTCGTTGATTACCCACGAGTCTTTAGTATGGTGAGTAATGAAAATAAGTATATTGGCGAAGTCCTCTCGGTGTAATTTTGACAGTAAATCATCAACCTTATTTTTTGTTTCATCGCTATCGCTGTACGATTCCGCTATTTTTTTACCAACAAAAAAATAATAAATGTACGGGTATTTGAAACCAGTCTTGCAACCAGTTTCGCTAAGGATTGAGTGACCTACAAGTTTTGCTATTACGGAGTCCTTATTAATGGCTAGATACTTTTTATTGTACTCAATGAAAAACTGCTCTAGCTCGGATTTATTAGGGTTGGATTCACTTTGAAAAATCAGCCATGACAGCTCTGTTAATACGTTTAAGTATTTATTGAAATCTTGTTTGTTGATTTGAGCTTTATCAAAGGATTGATATATTAGTTGTTGGTAACAGTGTCCATATGAAGTTAATTCAAGATTGTGTTGAGTGTTAGCCTCAAACATCTGAAGAAGCATTAAGATGTAAACAGGTTTTGGGGGGACAATGTTTTTTTTGATAATAATGTTTAGATATGACTTAAATTCGTTGCATTGAGAATACAACTCAACCTCACTAATACTCTCTTCAACTCCTAGCGAAACCCATTTCTGAACAAGTTCTTCACGCTTTTTATTGCCAAGCCCAAGCAATTCAACACGTTCATGTTTATTCAATGAGGGGGTGTCCCCATAAATATAATTGTAAGAGCTATGGTAGGTTATGTAAGTTATGTCTGTAATATTGTTTATTTCTTCTAAGAATAGGTTTTGATATTTATTGTTCAGGCTGATTTCATCGAGATTATCAATTAGAACAACCCCTTTATTACTGTTTTTAAAAGTATTGAAATCAAGGTTGTCATATTGCTTTTTTAGTAACTTGGTGATTTCTGCTTGAGCATTTGCTTTTTTAATGCCTGCTGCGTCAACGTAAATAGGAAAGAAATTCTGACTTATCAGCTCATCAAAAAGATATTTGAGCAGGGACGTTTTGCCCTGCTGGTCTTCTCCTGAAATAATAAAATGCCCTTTTTCTTTTAATAGAGAAACTGCGCTTTTGATATCCACCAGAACAGTTTGACTGTCATGTTCGACATCTGGGACGACATAAACATCTTGTAGGTTAATTCGATTTACTTTTCTGTGAGTCAGTACTATTTCTGTGTCTGATAACCAGGCTTTCGTTTCATTGGAGGGCCGAGGCTCAGGTGCTATCACTTTTAGTACTGACTTTGAAACAGGTTGAAATTCCTCCATGTGTGATTTAATTCCACTGATCACATTGACCCATGCTTCATCATTATTATTCCATGACGATACAGCTTGAGCACCTTTAGGTAACCCTTGAAGCTTGGATAGTTCGGAGTCGGACCATTCAACAGGTCTAATTACTATTGGAATTAATTGGGCTAGGCCTTTGCTATGCATCTCTAGGGATTTTTTTACTTCAATGCCCATGCAATACTCAGAATTCATAAATGAAGAGCTTATAAGGAATAATATTAAGGTTGAAGACTCTAAGTTATTTGATATTTCATCACTCCAGTCTTTCCCGGGGGTGATTTTTCTATCATTCCATTCGCTAACTATATTTGAGTTTTTTAATACGGCCATGTGCTCGATTAATTCGTTCTTATAGTCTTCGTCCTTATGCGCATAGCTAATGAATACTTTGGTGCTCATGCTACTCTCCTTGTTTTATGATTGAGACTCTACGTTTACCAGTTAGTAACTGCTGCATTAACGCTTTTTTCTCTTGTTGTAAGTCAGCGAGTTGTTTTTCAAGTAGTACTATTTCTTTGTCTGCATTGGTTAAAACGTTTACAATTTTTTGCTGCTCTTCCAGTGAGGGGAGTTTTAAAGTGAAGTTTTTTACCATTGCTGCATTTAGATTTGCCTGAGTCCCTTGCTGTCCCTGTAGTTTTATCTTTTCTTTTAAAGAACCTAAATAAAAATATAGGAACTCATGATCTAGGCACTTGTTAGGCCTAATGCCTAAAATTGCTTGCGAAGAAGAGAGTTTTACTTTTGCAATACTACACTCACCAATAGAAGCATACATTGCATATAACAATGTATTTCTTGGGTATATTCGAGCTGTGCTATTAACCAAACCATCTTGGGTTAAATATTTATTTGTTTTGTATATCCACTTGCCATGTTTGGTCATGTCAGCAATGGATACCCACGGAATATCTCCACCATAGTATTCATCTACTGATGATTTTGGCGTACCACCACTATTTATATTACTTACATTACCTAGTGTTACGTCTTCCCACTCACCCTCAAACGGTCTACCTGATTCATCTAGCAGGCGCTTTTTACCTGTGAGCAGTTGTTGCATGAGGGCTTTTTTCTGCTGTTTGCTGTTGTCGATTAGGCGCTCGGTGGTGCTAATCGCTTTATCCCAAGTGGATAGGATTTTGGCGATTTTTCGTTGTTCAGAATAAGGTGGGATAGCTATGTTTAGTTTTTTGAAGTAAGGCAGCCCAATAGTTTTTATTGTTGAACCAACGGCTTGTCTTTCAAATTCAGCTTTGTGTAACTGCAGCCAGTTGTATAGAAACCAGCTATTTATGTTTACTTTATTATCACATTTCCAGGCAATAAAATGCTGACTTACAGCCATAGGTTCAACCATTACCCCGCTTTTACCTATGCCAGCATCACGTGAAAGAACAACGGTTTCAGCAGGGTGAAGCTTTGCCGAGCTATTGTTTATGCCCTCCAATGAAATTTCTTTATCCGTTTCATATACATATCCACGATCCAACTTAGAGGAGTCAGATAATGAAATCCATTTAATACCACCACCCCAATATTGAGAGTGAGATTTGCTTGGTGTGTGCCCGCTGCATCTCTCCGTGAAGTTATCAAGCAGTCCATAATTCCAGCCGTTGGGGATATCTTCTGGATCTAAATTACGAGCCATAACCCAATTCCTTTAGATAGCTATCCATTTCTGCTTCAAGGTTTTTAAGCTCATTTTGTAGCTGTACACGTTCCTTACGTACGGCCATTAAATCAATCTCAGCTTCTTCTTCAAAGGTATCTACATAACGCGGAATATTGAGATTAAAGTCGTTTTCTTTGATTTCATCAAAACTGGCTAGGTATGAGTATTTGTCGGTCGTTTCACGTGCTTTATAGGTATCTATTATTTTATTGATGTTTTCAGGTGTTAACTGGTTTTGGTTTTTGCCTGTTTTGAATTCTCGGCTGGCGTCGATAAACAACACCTTGTTATCTGTTTTTTGTTTTTTAAAGATGAGGATGGCTGCGGGTATGCCTGTTCCAAAGAAGAGCTTCTCTGGTAGGCCAATAACGGTGTCGAGCTGGTTTTCTTCTATCAGTTGTTGTCTGATTTTACCTTCTGATGAACCCCGAAATAACACGCCATGAGGCACAACAACACCCATTCGGCCAGTGTTCGGTTTGAGGGTTTCTATCATGTGGCTGATAAAGGCGTAGTCACCCTTTGTTTTTGGCGGGATACCTCGACGAAAACGACCATAAGGATCATTAGCGGCATCTTCATGCCCCCATTTATCAAGCGAGAAGGGTGGGTTTGCGGTGACCACATCAAAGTGCAATAAGCCGGTACCGTTTTTGTCTTTAAGCAAAGGGTTACGAATGGTGTCGCCCCATTCAACACGGTGGTTGTCTTCACCGTGTAGGAACATATTCATTTTTGCTAGTGCCCACGTAGAGCCTATCGCTTCTTGGCCAAACAGTGCGTATTTCTTTGAACCCGAGTTTTTACGTACCATCGCGCCACACTTCATAAGCAGTGAGCCTGAACCGCAGGCAGGATCACATATTTGATCGCCTTCTTGAGGCTCTAAAATGGTGGCGAGCAGGTCTGACACTTCGGGTGGTGTGTAGAACTCGCCCGCAGTTTTGCCGCTGCCCGCTGCAAAGTGTTTTATTAGGTATTCGTAGGCGTTTCCAATAATGTCGAGAGTTCCTACGCTGCTAGGGCTTAAATCTAGAATGTCTTTGCCAAAGTCTTCTAATAGGTGGCGTAGCAGGTCGTTCTTTTGTTTTTCTGGACCTAGCTTGTCGGTATTAAAGCTGATGTCTTGGAATACATTGCGTAGCTTGGAACCGTTTGATTCTTCTATAGTATGGAGTGCTTGGTCAATACGTTCGCCATTACCAGGCTGGTGTCTGGACTCGTATAAGTCCCAAAAGCTTGCGCCGTCTGGCAGTACGAAACGTTGCTTTGCCATCATGGCGTTGATAAGTGCCGGGTTATCCCCATGTTGTTCGACTAACTTTCCATGATCATCTTTATAGACATCGGAAATGTATTTTAAAAACAGCATCGTCAAGATAAAGTCTTTGTAGGTATCTGAACTGATAACGCCTCTAAAGGTATCGCAGGCTGACCAGACGGCCTTATTAATATCATCTTGGTTAAGTTGGGAGTGGGGCATGAAAATTCCTTTTATATAAAGTTGATTGAGGGTAGCTGATTACGCTGATTGATGTAAGTCAATTGCTAGGGCGTCGATCTGTTGTTGCCGGTTGTTGATCAGCTGGTGAAGTATCTTTTGTTCTTTTATTGCGGCATTGTGAAACGCTACAATTTGTTTCTGTTTGGCTATAGGCGGTATGACCAGTGGTGTGTCCTCAAGTACTTTCCTGCGAATGCTGACGTAGTGAGTGCCTTCGGCCGAATTTTTGAAGTATTGTTGTGCAATCACTTGGTTTAGTTGCCAGCTAATAAATGCAGGAATGACATGCCCTGTATTTTTGTTATTTACTTGGATGACAAAAAAGTGAGGGGAGCAAACAGAGTTATCTGGAATGTTTTGCATCAATGTTGCAAAGTGTCTGGCGCCCTTTATAGCGAACAAAATGTCGTTTTCTTTTAGATAAACAGGTTTCTTTTTGCTGGTGAGAGCTGTTTTTGCAATTTTTTGCTTGTCTACTTCCCCGTACTGATTAATGTCCCTTATCTGAATGGCAAAGGTATCTGCGTCATCACTTGGGTTAATCGAGCCTCGGAAAGGGTGGCCTGGCTTTATATCGGCAATGTCAATGAGTGCGGTGCTTTTCATGGTGGTCTTTGCTTTATTTAAGGCAATTAATTTACCGTTAATAAAATATTAATTAACTGGATATTAATGTACTTAAAAGAGTAGTTGATGTCAATTATAATATGCAGTAATAAAATACTGTTAATAAATACTTGACAAGACTTACTGTTATTCCTATAACTATGCAGTAATTGAATGATGCTAATTACAAGATATTTGAAGTTTATCGCAAGGGGATTTGCCTTCATAGTTTCAATAAAGTGTTGATCAAGAATTTTTTATTTAA
>MAAC01012143.1_pt1 | contig 10514 bp, 6 predicted proteins | sample 1115981 | NCBI WGS metagenome assembly MAAC01 (sample SAMN04961126, study PRJNA320927) | seawater metagenome | isolation source: sample BD02T64 sea water enriched with oil for 64 days | place: USA:Gulf of Mexico | collected 2013-07-27 | reverse complement strand
AAAGAGCTAAGTATGAAAACATTATCGAGTAAAAAGTCGAGTAAAAAGCAGTCGCAGCTGATTAATGAATTAACACAAATATCTACCGAGAATCAGAATCAAGATACTTTAGATATTGATTTACTTGATGCGCAAGGCATACTAGAAAAAATAAATAATGAAGATCAAAAAGTAGCCGGTGTTGTTAAGCGTATAATCCCGCAAATAGCCCAAGCGGTTGACAAAATTGTCACCGCGTTTGCTCATGGCGGGAGATTAATTTATATCGGTGCCGGTACCAGCGGTCGTTTAGGTATTTTAGATGCGGTTGAATGTCCGCCAACGTTTAGTGTCTCAAACAAGCAAGTGCTGGGTATTATTGCCGGTGGCGACAAGGCTATTTATAAAGCGGTAGAAGGCGCTGAAGATAATCAACTCTTGGCGATTGAAGATTTGAAATCAGCAGATTTATCTAGTAACGATGTACTGGTTGGTATTGCCGCTAGTGGCCGAACGCCTTATGTTATTTCAGCGATGAATTATGGTCAATCTATCGGCGCGACCGTTGTCGGAGTCAGCTGTAGTTATAATGAAACATTTGCTCAGGCCAATGATATTAATATTTGTGCTGTTGTTGGCGCTGAAGTATTAACAGGCTCAACTCGAATGAAGTCTGGCACAGCGCAGAAATTAATCTTAAACATGCTCAGCACCGCGAGTATGATCCGCTCAGGCAAAAGCTATAAAAACCTAATGATAGATGTTAAGGCAAGTAATGAGAAATTATATGCTCGTGCAGTGCGCATTGTTATGCAAGCCACAGACTGTGATTATGACAGTGCAAAACAAGCGCTAGAGCAAGCTGAAAATAACGCCAAGCTTGCTACCTTAATGGTATTAACGGGTATGTCTGTAGAGCAGGCACGCGTATCGTTAACAAAAAATAATGGTTTTTTACGAAAAGCGGTTCAGTAAACGAGAATAAACTAAAAATTAATTAAAAGATTTTATTATGCGTCCCACTTTTCAAAAATTGTTAACTCGTTGTGCCACAGTTATGTTGGCTACATTATTATGCTCCTGTACATCAACAGAATATGCCAACAAACCTTCATCTGAACAACATTTTGAGCTTTCAACAAAGAAAATAATAGTCGGGGCTGAGCAAACTTTTAATTACTTACCTATGTTGCAAAATAAACGCGTCGGTTTAGTGGTTAACCAAACATCAATGGTGGGTGATCAGCACTTAGTTGATAGCCTTATTGCTAATAAAATTAATGTTCAAGCCATTTTTGCCCCTGAACATGGCTTTCGAGGCGACTATGATGCGGGTGAGAAGTTTAGCTCGAGCATTGATGAAAAAACAGGCGTGGCACTGGTTTCAATCTATGGAAAAAATCGTAAGCCATCAAATGATGTTTTGGCAAATCTTGATGTCATTATTTTTGATATACAAGATGTGGGTGTGCGCTTTTACACTTATATCAGCTCAATGCATTATATGATGGAGGCCGCTGCTGATGCAGGTATTACGTTTATTGTTTTAGATAGGCCAAACCCTAACGGTGCTTTTATTGATGGACCGGTATTAGCGCCAGAGTTTAGCTCTTTTGTTGGCATGCACCAAATTCCCTTACTGCATGGTATGACCGTGGGTGAATTGGCGTTGATGTTTAAGGGAGAAGGCTGGCTTAATAGCCAAGCTGCGCTAAAGTTAAAGTTAAAGTTAAAGCTAAAGGTCATCAGTGTTAAAAACTATCAACGCACTATGCTTTATTCATTACCGGTAAAGCCTAGTCCTAATCTACCCAATGACACTGCCATAAACTTATATCCCTCGTTAGGCTTTTTTGAAGCAACACCAGTGAGCATTGGCCGAGGTACCGCTTTTCCTTTTCAGGTGATCGGACATGATAAAGTATCTCTGGGCCGCTTTACTTTTACACCAATATCTACCCCTGGCGCTGCTTCTAGTCCTAAATTAATGAACAAAGCATTACAAGGGCAAGATTTGCGCCATAGCCAAGTACGAGGGTTAGATCTTAGTTTTATTATTAATTGGCATGATAAATTTAAAGCACAAGGCCATGAATTTTTTACCCGTGCTAGTTTTATGGACAAACTCAGTGGTACTGACAAATTACGCCAAGCCATTGTTGCAGGAAAATCAGCAGAAGCAATTAAAGAAAGTTGGCAGCAAGGGTTAAAGCAATTTAAAGCACTTAGAAAACCTTATTTGCTATACCCAGACTTATAGCCATGCAGCGTTAGTCAACATTAAAGTGAAAATTATATGAACCTGTTAGCCAGTAATATCTTAAACCAAATAACATTTTTAGCGGTAGGTTTACTATTAACTAGCTGTACATCAAGTACTTTGCCCATAGAAAATATCCATGGGGAAACTCCCGTTGCGATAGCTAAAAAAGGTCAAATGGATGAAGTTTTTCCTCAAAAAGATCGTAGCGACAGAGAGCTAGTTAACGATCGCGCGTTTTTTAAAAGCTACCAAGGGCGTGGTGGCATTATTATCGATAACCAAGACGCTGTGTCGGCAGATATCTATATAAATGGTGAAAAAATTAGTATCGCTGAACCGCTACAAGCCTATAACAGTTATCAATACAGTTTAAAAAAGCGCACTAAAAATGGTGATAACACCTTTAGAATTGAAAATATTCTCCCTGAAGGGGCAAGTTTAAACGTTACTATTCCTTATCCACAGCTTGAAAATAAAACCGAAAAGTATAAGCAAATCTTTAGCAAAGTTGATGCCTTGATCAATGAAGATATTAAACAAGGATTTCCCGGAGCGGTCTTGGTGGTAATCAAAGATGGCCAAATCGTCAAAAACACCGCGTATGGCTATGAAAGAAAGTTTGCGGATGGCGGTGAGCTATTAACCGCGCCAGTAAAAATGAGCACAGATACTTTATTTGATATTGCTTCAAATACTAAAATGTTTGCCACTAACTTTGCTTTGATGAAATTAGTGAGTGAAGGGAAATTAGATGTCAGCAAACCAATAAATTATTATTTGCCTGGCTATCGGGGCGTAGAGCGTGATTTACGTACCGTAAAAGATATTCTTACTCATAATGCGGGTTATGCACCCGAAGTGAAGTTTTTCACCAAAAAAAATAAATTAGGCGCTGATTTTTTCTCACAAGAGAGTAAACGCACAAAAGCATTGATACTTACTAAGGTGCCGTATGCTGTTGGACGTCATAGCAAGCGTATGTATAGCGATACGGATTACATGTTATTAGGTATGATCATTGAAAAAATAACCAACATGCCTCTTGATGTCTATACCGAATATAGCATCTACCAGCCTTTAGGTTTAATAAACACTTTATTTAATCCGCTGCAAAAAGGCTTTAGACACAATCAATTTGCTGCCACTGAAATTCACGGCACAACGCGAGGAAATCGTATCAATTTTGACAATGTTCGCACTTATGTTTTACAAGGAGAAGTGCATGATGAAAAAGCTTACCACTCTTTTGGCGGAGTAGCAGGCCATGCGGGCTTGTTTTCTACCGCTAAAGAACTAGCAGTATTAGCACAAGTGCTGTTAAATCGTGGTGGTTATAAAAATAAGTCGCTATTTTCAGGTGAAGTGATTGACCAGTTTATTAAGCCTGATGATGGTAATGGTAGCTACGGCTTAGGCTGGCGACGAGCCAATAACGGCGATAGAAAATGGCACTTTGGCCCTTATGCTAGCGCTTCAGCTTATGGTCATACAGGCTGGACAGGCACAGTGACCGTTATCGATCCAGAGCATGATTTAGCGATTATCTTACTCACTAATGCTCGTCATAGTGAAATTGCAGGTGATGACAAAAACTATCATTTTAAGGGTAAGGAATTTGAAACGGGTAAATACGGCAGTGTAATATCTCTTGTTTATGAGGCGGTTTTAGATAGCAGTATTAAATAGTTAAGCTCAGGCTTTTAGAGGTTATATTCGTCATATAACCTTGCGCTATAGCACTGCGAAGTTTTAGACATTTTCTTTTTACAAAGTCTAACAACAGTCCTAGAAAAGGTTACCGCCATGAATACTTTAGGGCAAAAAAAGAAAATGCATTATTAATATTGGCTTCATCTATTACAGCAGACATTGAGCAGACCCTAGGCAACTTTTTTGAGTTTATATAATGGTGACAACAGAAACTCTCGAAGCTATACTGTTGACTTCATTAACATATTAATTTGAATGTATTTAACTATGATCAAATCATTTATCCTGACACTTAGCATACTTTGCTTTACGCCATATTCCTTTTTACAGGCGCAATCGTTTGATGAGCGCTTTCAAGACTGTTTATTTAAAATAATTAAAACCGCGGACAAAAATAAAACCTTGCAGCAAATAGAAGATGACTGTGAAGAAAAAATTGCTAAGCAAGCGCTTGGCACTGAACAATTTGGCGCTATCTCTAAACGTATGATTAAAGAAAGGCAGACCGCATTTGATCCTTATGTTATTACGCCACATAAAATGAACTACATTTTACCTGTTACCCTGACGGATAATATTAACCAAGAAGCCTATGACAGTTTCTCAAATTGGGCTGAACACCTTAGGGATGTTGAAGCAAAGTTTCAAATAAGCCTGAAAGTGCCTTTAACCACAGGCAATCTATTAAACAAAGGAGATCAACTCTTTTTTGGCTTTACACTTGAGTCATGGTGGCAACTTTATAGCGAAAGTATTTCACGCCCCTTTAGAGAAACTAATTATCAACCTGAAATTTTTTACTTTACGCCAATGGATTGGCACCCGTTTGACAGCAACTCTGGCGTTTCTTTTGGCTTTGAACATCAATCTAATGGTCGCTCACAACTCATTTCTCGCAGCTGGAATAGAATATACGTTAACTTTCTTTTTGAAAAAAATAATTTTGCCTTATCGTTTCGCCCTTGGTATCGAATACCCGAAGGAGATAAAGTTACCACACTTAGTGCCACAGGTGATGATAACCCCGACATAGATGACTATATGGGTCACTTTGAGCTAGGTTTAGCTTATGATTGGCGTCAAGATTATGAAATATCTATGAAGTTACGCGAAAATTTTGCTCGTCACCACGGCGCAATCGAGCTTGGATTTACCTTTCCTTTATGGGGTAAATTAAGAGGCTACGCACAATACTTTAATGGTTACGGTGAAAGCTTAATTGACTATAATCATAAACAACAGCGCATTGGTATTGGCTTTGCTTTAACCGATATTCTTTAAGTTTTATCGCCTCTTAGGGCATAGTTATGCCCTAAGCAAAGCTACTAGTAATAAAATAGTATTAATATTTCATTGCTAGTATTAATCCACCACTAAAAAATTAATTCTGTCATGATATACTCAAGCTAACTCACCACTTTGTATAGAAAAATTCATGCTACCTCGTATTGATCATCAAACGCATCTGCCTCCACTTTATGACAACTTTCAAAATACATTAAAAAGCCGCAACTTTACCGGTGATATTAGTGCTAAATACAGTGCGCGTCTTGCTGTTGCCACTGACAACAGTATCTATCAGCAATTGCCACAGTTAGTGATTAATCCTCGTACTCAGCAAGATATTATTTTATTAGCTCAAACGGCGAGTGAAGATGAATATAGCGAAATGAAATTTAGCGCTAGAGGTGGTGGTACAGGCACCAATGGCCAGAGTTTAACGCCAGGCATTATTGTTGATTTATCTAAGTACATGAACAAAGTCTTAGCCATTAATGTTGAAGAGAAATGGGTAAAAGTTGAAGCGGGTGTGGTTAAAGATCAACTTAATGATTTTTTACGTCCGCATGGTTTCTTCTTTGCACCCGATTTATCAACCTCTAACCGCGCGACCATCGGCGGTATGATTAATACCGATGCTTCAGGGCAGGGCTCATTAGTTTACGGTAAAACCTCAAATCATGTTTTAGCACTTGAGTCAGTATTAGCTAATGGAGAGGTGTTAAATACTGAGCCGATGACGCTAGCTCAGGCAAAAGATTTGGCTAAAGAAGAGAGTAGTCATGGTCAAATAACCAAACAAGTGCTTGCTTCAAGCCTTGATAACCGAGCCCTTATTTTAGATAAATTTCCGCGCTTAAATCGTTTTTTAACCGGTTATGATTTAGAAAATGTTTTGCAAGGCCCAGATGGCGAAAATACTGAGCTTAATACCTTTGACCTGAGCCGTTTGATCACTGGCTCTGAAGGCTCGCTGGCTTTTGTTTGTCAGGCAAAACTTAATATTACTCCTATTAGCCCAGCTAAAACCTTGATCAATATAAAATATGATAGTTTTGACTCAGCGCTGCGCCATTCGCCTTTTTTAGTCAATGCAAATGCGACGTCAGTTGAAACCATCGACAGCAAAGTATTAAACCTTGCCAAGCAAGATATTGTTTGGCATAGCGTCAGCGACCTAATTACCGATGTGCCTGATAAAGTGATGGATGGCATTAATATTGTTGAGTTTAACGGCACAAGCGTAGAGGCACTCGCTGAACAAGTTAAAGAGCTAACCCAAGGTTTAGATGAAACGATAGCAAGTGATAACACAGGTGGCGTTATTGGCTATCAGCTTACCTCTGATTTAAGCAGCATTAATAAACTTTATGCTATGCGTAAAAAAGCGGTAGGGCTGCTCGGTAATACTGATGGTAGTCAAAAGCCATTAGCCTTTGCTGAAGATACTGCGGTGCCGCCAGAAAATTTAGCCGATTTTATTGTTGAATTTAGAGCCTTGCTTGATAGTTATAACTTGCATTACGGTATGTTCGGTCATGTCGATGCGGGTGTTCTGCATGTTCGCCCAGCCCTTGATATGTGCGATCCAGAACAAGAGAAGTTGTTACGTACCTTATCCGATAAAGTGGTTAAGCTGACTGCTAAATATGGCGGATTAATGTGGGGGGAACATGGCAAAGGTTATCGCAGTGAATACGGACCTGAATTTTTTGGTGAAACGCTCTTTACCGAGTTAAGAAAAATTAAAGCCGCGTTCGACCCGTTAAATAAAATGAACCCGGGAAAAATTTGTACGCCCATTGATTCAAGTGAATCATTAGTTAGCGTTGATGATACTAAACGCGGTTTTTATGACAGGCAAATACCTGTCAAGGTTAAAGATTCATTTAACGCGGCGATGGACTGTAACGGCAATGGTTTATGTTTTAATTATGATGTCGATAGTCCGATGTGCCCATCGAGCAAAGTGACTAAAGACAGACGTCATTCACCTAAAGGTCGGGCAGGATTAATGCGCGAGTGGTTACGATTGCTAGAAAAACAAGGAGTTGATGTTTTAGCACTAGAGCAAAACATCAACGACTGGTCTATTAAAAAAGTACTTAATAGTGCCTTTGAAAAATTCAAAATAAGTCGTGTTGATAATAGCGGTGATTTCTCTCACGAAGTCATGGAAGCCATGCAAGGCTGTTTAGCCTGTAAAGCCTGTGCTAGCCAATGCCCAATTAAAGTCGATGTGCCAGATTTTAGAAGTCGTTTTATCAATCTTTATCATTCACGCTATCCTCGACCGTTAAAAGATCACTTAGTGGCTAATGTCGAAATATTAGCACCGTTAATGGCAAAAGCGCCGAAACTGGTTAACAGTATTTTAAGCCTGAAAGTTTATGACAAGTTATCTGCAAGCACCATTGGCTATGTAAATACGCCATTACTCAGTGTGCCCACGTTAAAAAGCGCGGTGAAAAAAGCCGGCTATTCAGGTTTTGATCTCGCTAAGTTAAAAGCGTTAACCACAGAGCAACGCCAAGGTTATGTACTGATAGTGCAAGACCCATTCACCTCCTTTTATGATGCGAAAACAGTGCAGAGTATGATGGCGCTGATCAAAACATTAGGGTTAGAGCCAATTTTATTGCCCTTCAAACCTAACGGTAAGGCGCAACATGTTAAAGGCTTTTTAGCGCGTTTTGCTAAAACAGCAAAATCGGCCAGTGAATTTTTAAATGAATTAGCACATTTAAATATTCCTATGTTAGGTATGGATGCTTCCATGGTGCTTTGTTATCGCGATGAGTATACAAAAACACTCGGTGATAAACGCGGTAGCTTTACGGTGCAATTAGCGCATGAGTGGTTATTGTCATTTATCCAACAAGACCAAACGTTTAAGTCTGATGCTAAAGACAAACAACAAGCGTTTAAGCTATTTGCCCATTGCACTGAAAAAACCGCCCTCGTTAATAGTGAGAATGAATGGTTAGCAATATTTAATCATTTTGGCTTAACGTTAGAAAAAATTAGTGTCGGCTGTTGCGGTATGGCGGGTACTTATGGCCATGAAAAATCAAACCTAAGCAATTCAAAAAGCTTGTTTGATTTAAGTTGGCAGCCAAAGCTTGATACATTAGCCGCAGAGCAAATATTAGCGACTGGGTTTTCGTGTCGCTCACAGGTAAAACGTTTTACTGAGCTTAAGGCCAGACATCCTGTTGAAGCATTAGTTGCCGCTTTAAAATAACCTGATAAAGTATAACTCTACTGTATAGCTTATTTATAACTTACTTTATTACTTATTTATTACTAACTCTATAACCTAAAAGGATTTAAGATGAAAAGACAGTTACTTGCGTTAGCCGCTTTATCCGCACTATCCGCATTATGCTCATACGCACCAGAAGCGAATAGTTTAGAAGTATTTAACAATGATAAAACCGCTTTTAATTTCAGTGGTAATTTAGCGGTTTATTATTTAAGAAATGATGAACTTGACGAAGTTAATGATGGCTTTTCGCGTTATATCTTTGATATATCCCATAACATGAAAGATGACTGGCAAGCGGTCGCCAAATTAGAGTGGGGCGTACAAATATCTAATACTAATAATCAAATTGTGGTTAATAACAGTGGCTTAACAAGCACTGGCCCTGCGGATGACGTTATTTGGCTACGTCAAGGTTTTGTCGGTTTTGAACATCAAGATTATGGCCGCTTTACTTTAGGTAAGCAGTGGGGTGTTTCTTATGACATAGGCGGCGTAACTGATTGGTTTGAAATTTTTGGTGGTGGTGCTCAAGGCACTTATAATTTTGGCACCGATGGTGGCTTTTCAGGCACGGGCCGAGCAGAGCAAGCATTACAATATAGAATTAAACATAATAACTTCAGCTTTGCGGTGCAGTATTTAGCTTCGAGTGAAGAGCTTAATGTGCATGGTGAAAATGGTACGGATTTCTCAGCAATTCTAAATTTCTCAGATTCTTATGGCATGTCAGTGTTATATAAAGCGCCGTTAGATATTGGCTTGGGCATAGCCTATAACAAAGCTAAACTTAGTTTAGGAGCTAATGGCGAAAGTTCAAATAAAATTGATGACGAACTAATTTCTGCGTATATCACTTATCGACAGTACGACAACCTTGGCTTGCATGTTGCGCTTGTTTATACCGACATGACGAATCATGATATCAATGATGTTGGAAAAATAATGAACAAAGCCAAAGGGCTTGAGTTGTTTTCAGAGTACCGCTTTGAAAATGATATTTCACTGATTTTAGGTTATATTTCATTAAAAGATGACTCTAATACGCTGTTAGGATCTGACGGCACTTATCATAAGCAATATACTATCTTAAGTGCAAAGTATCATTGGGATGAAGACTTCTACCTTTTTATCGAAAGTAAATTTGATGACTCAACACTTTCAAACCAAAGTACTGATTTAGCTGAAGATGCGACTGGTATTGGTATGATGTTTACTTTTTAACTAGGTTTTAATTTGATGTTAACTTATGTCTGAGCAAAAATTAATTAAGCTATTAAAAATATCCATTGGCATCGGCTTATGTTTATTGCTGCTCGGCATTTATTTACATAATTTTAGTGATTATATTGAGTCGTTAGGTGTTACGGGTATTATTATTAGTGCCGTTTGCATTGCCTTTGGCTTGGTATTTTCCTTGCCGACCAAGATGTATTTAACCTTCATTTTAGTGAAGCGTGAAAGTGAACAACAATCGTCAACAAAAGAAAAAGACTAGCGCTTAACTTAAGACAATACTAAATGGCTCTGTTGGCTTTAAGTGTTGCTGCGCGAACAAGCAAGACGCGTAAACCCTTCCATGGGGCTCTACACAAGCATCCATGCTTGTGAAGCTTGCTTTTATCACATCTGCAAAACTCAATATAAAACAAGTGTTTGAGTCTTTAACAACAATTGGCGGGAACAGAGCCTACTAAATAATTGCCAAATCCCGAAAATATCCCCCTAAAAGTCACTATTTACCCTACATAATTCTTGTTTTTCATGTAAAATTATCCCCATTTTTTAAGTCTATTTATTGAACGGCAATTTTGCCTTTTCACCAAGGCTGTTTTTAGTCCCGTTTTTAGAGGAAATCATGAGTTTAGACACCACCACCATAGATGATATTGTCGTTCAGGCGATAAGTGCTATTAGTGAAGCTAGCGACCCTAATGCACTTGATCAAGTGCGCGTTAATTTTTTAGGTAAAAAAGGTTTATTTACAGAGCAAATGAAAGGCTTAAGTAAATTACC
>MAAC01015551.1_pt1 | contig 10515 bp, 10 predicted proteins | sample 1115981 | NCBI WGS metagenome assembly MAAC01 (sample SAMN04961126, study PRJNA320927) | seawater metagenome | isolation source: sample BD02T64 sea water enriched with oil for 64 days | place: USA:Gulf of Mexico | collected 2013-07-27 | reverse complement strand
ATTTTTCAAGGTTCTTAACTATGGCTTTAGGTTCTTGTTATGAAATTGAAACCCAACTTTTAATTTCTAATGATTTAAATTTTATTTCAGAGACCGATTTAAACAAACTGCAAGAAAGCTTATCAACTATAATAAAAATGATGTCAAAATTTAATTCAACATTAAATTAATCTTGAAAATCTAATTATCCAACAATCAAGCCATCTTATTTATGAACATTTTACATCTAGATACCAATCATCCATTATTACTTAATCAGTTACAAGAATTAGGTTTTACAAATGATGAAGATTATTCAAGTTCAAAATCTGAAATTGAAAACAAAATTCATGGCTATGATGGAATTGTACTTAGAAGTAGATTTTCTATTGATAAACAGTTTCTAGACAAAGCAACAAACCTAAAATTTATTGGCAGAGTTGGCGCTGGATTAGAAAATATTGATTGTGACTATGCAGCACAAAAAGGAATCTATTTAATTTCTGCTCCAGAAGGCAATAGAAATGCTGTAGGTGAACATAGTTTAGGGATGTTACTCTCACTGTTCAATAAATTAAACAAAGCGGATAGCGAAGTTAGAAATGGAAAATGGTTGCGAGAAGAGAATCGAGGCATTGAACTAGACGGAAAAACTGTCGGTTTAATCGGGTATGGAAACATGGGGAAATCTTTTGCGAAAAAACTACGCGGTTTTGATGTTGATGTTTTATGTTACGATATAAAGCCAAATGTTGGCGATGCTAATTGCACCCAGGTTTCTTTAGAAGAGTTGCAACAAAAAGCAACTGTATTAAGTTTACACACACCAGAAACAGCAGTAACAACGAACATGGTTAATGAGCATTTCATCAATCAGTTTAACAATCCTTTTTGGCTGATAAATACCGCAAGAGGAAAATCTGTAGTTACCAAAGACTTAGTTTCTGCTTTGAAAAACGGAAAAATAGTAGGTGCTGGATTGGATGTCTTGGAATACGAAAAAAAATCTTTTGAAAATTTATTTACTACAAAAATGCCAAAAGCGTTTCAATACTTAATTAATTCTGAAAACGTATTACTGTCTCCACATGTTGCTGGCTGGACTATTGAAAGCAAGCAGAAATTGGCACAAACAATTGTAGATAAAATTAAACTGAAGTTTCACTAACACATGCAATTATGAAAAAAAGAGTTACAGGAATTGGAGGGTTATTTTTTAAAACAGAAGACCCAACAGCAACAAAAGACTGGTATAAAAATCATTTAGGGTTTAATACTGATGATTGGGGTTGTACCTTTTGGTGGAAAGACGAAAAAGGGAATAAATGCTCTACACAATGGAGCCCTTTTAGCAAAGACACCACCTATTTTGCGCCTTCTAAAAAAGACTTTATGTTTAATTATAGAGTTGAAAATTTAATTGAATTATTAGAAGAATTAAAAAAAGAAGGAGTCACTGTTATTGATAAAGTAGAAGAATATGACTACGGAAAATTTGGTTGGATTGTAGATTTAGACGGAAATAAAATTGAGCTTTGGGAACCAAAAGACGCTGCTTTTTTGTAGTTTTATAATTCAACCAATTAAAAATAAAAAATGCAAGTAGTAGACGAAAACGGAAACATCATAACAAACCAATCTAGCAAAAGAGTGGTCGCTGGTATTTTAGGAATCATTTTAGGTCCATTAGGAATTCATAAGTTTATTTTAGGATATACAACTGAGGGTATTGTTATGTTGTTATTAACTATTGTAACCTGCGGAATAGGCGGTTGGCTAACCGGGCTAATTGGATTAATTGAAGGCATTATTTACCTAACAAAATCTGACGAAGATTTTATTCAAATATATCAAGTAAACAAAAAGGGTTGGTTCTAAATCAATTCTATATAAAACAAAAAAGCCAAACTATTAAGTTTGGCTTTTTTGTTTTACTTCTTTTGCTTCTTGAGCTTCTGTTGCTTTCCGTTCCAATTCTGCTTGAAACTCTTCCATTACAGGTTTTACAGTGCTATCTGGGATATCAGAAACTCTAATATACATTAATCCGTCTACGGCATCGTTAAACTTTGGATCTACATTAAATGCAACCAACCGTGCATTTTGTTTCACATATTTCTTAATTAACACCGGAATTCTTAATGCTCCCGGTTCAATTTCGTCAATAATTTTATCAAATTTTTGCATGTCTGCTTTGGTAGCATCAAAAACAAAATCTTTGTCGGCATCTTTTAATTTTACTTTAAACTCTTTCTTTGGAAAAATATATTGAGCAATATAAGGGTCATAATAATGAGACTTCATAAACTCAATCATTAAAGATTTTGAGAACTCAGAAAATTGGTTGCTAATGCTTACACCTCCCATTAAATATTTATATTCAGGATATCTTAATGTAACATGTACAATTCCTTTCCAAAGTAAAAATAAAGGCATTGGTCTTTGTTGGTATTCTTTCACAATAAAAGCACGTCCCATTTCTATGGTACCTTCTAACATGGAATACAACTCTGGTTCGAAACGAAATAAAGTATGTATATAAAAACCTGAGATTCCATATTTTTTATAGATGTCTTTCCCCAATCCCATTCTATAGGCTCCAACCAACATTTTTGCTTCTCGATCCCAAAGCAACAAGTGATGGTAGTATTTATCAAAAGTATCTAAATCAATAGACTTATTTGTTCCTTCACCAACATCTCTAAATGTTATTTCTCTTAAACGCCCTATTTCTTGTAACAAATACGGAATCTCTTTAGCAGCTGCAAAAAACACTTCGTAATTTTTACTCTCTAATAAACGACTATCAGTATCTCTTAATTTGTCAATCTCTTTGGTAAAGTAACGCACGTTTTTCTGAGAAATAATCTCTTTTGGCGCTTTCGGAATTTTTAAGTTCTTAGTTGATAGAATATTCTGTGCCTTTTTCTCAAAAGGGTTTGCCAACATATATGTTTTCTTTCTGATAAATTCATAGAAAGAAGGAATGTCTTCATAGGTATTTTGATCCTTTACCGAAATAGGTTTTCCGATACGAACTTTAATAATCCGATGCTTTTGCGATAAAATCTCAGAAGGCAATTTAGCCGTTCTAAACGTATCACTTATTTTAGATAACACATAAAATAAGTTACTATTCTTAGCATGAAAGTAAATAGGAATAACAGGAACATTTGCTTTTTTAATTAACCGAACAGCACCGTCTTCCCACGGTTTATCTACCATTAATTTACCATCTCTATAGGTAGAAACTTCACCTGCAGGAAAAATCCCTAAAGGATACCCGTCTTTTAAATGCGTTAAAGCACTTTTAATTCCTGCAATACTAGATTTAGCATCCTTATGGTTTTCAAAAGGATTTACAGGCATTATATACGGCTTTAAAGGATCTATTCTATGCAATAAAAAATTAGCAATGATCTTATAATCTGCGCGTTGCTCTAACAATAATTTCAATAGTAATATTCCATCAATTCCTCCTAATGGGTGATTTGATACTGTTATAAAAGGACCTGTTTTTGGAATTCTTTTTAAATCTTCTTCTGGGATTTCAAATTCGATTTTAAATTCTCCTAAAAGACCATTTAAGAAATCTAAGTCTGATTTATGCTTGTGGTTATTATAGATTTTATTAATTTTAGAAATACGTAAAACCCTCATTAACAACCACCCAACAAAAGTCCCTAAAAACCCATATTTGGATACGCCCAATACATTAGCAATCTCTTTAGATGTAACTAAACTCATATATTCAAAATTGACATAACTACAAACTTAATATAAAATTACTAGTTCACATAATTATTTTTTTCTGCAATGGCCAATTGCACGATCTCTCTACTTGTTTGTTGCAGCAATACATCTCCTTTTCTTTGAATAACTTTAATAGAATTATCATCGAAGTGCCTCACTGTAAACAAAGTAATATTGGTATTATACTTTGCTTTAAAATTTGGGTGGAGTTTTTCATAAAATTTAGAAAAATTTCGATACCCATCTTCTAAACACACGGAGAAGCTAATTGCAGAGTGCTGAATCAGATTCACTTTCAACTTAAAATCATGTAATAATTTAAAAATAGCACTAATGTTTTCTTCCACCATAAAAGAGAAATCATTGGTAGAAATAGATACTAAGATTTGATTTTTCTTTACTATAAAACAATTAATATTTGGCTGTAAATCTATTCCTTTACTCACTTTTGTTCCTGAGTTTTTTAGATTTTTAAAAGAGCGCACATATAAGGGTATTCTTTTATTCTCTAAAGGTTTTATTGTTTTAGGGTGTATTACAGATGCTCCATAAAAAGCCATTTCTATCGCTTCTTGATATGAAATATTTTTAAGTAGAATTGTCTCATCAAAAACCCTTGGATCCGCATTTAAAACACCATCCACATCTTTCCAAATGGTAACACTTTCTGCGTCTAAACAATAGGCTAATATTCCTGCAGTATAATCAGACCCTTCTCTTCCTAAGGTAGTTGTATGGTTCTTGTTATCACTACTTATAAAACCCTGAGTTATATACAGCGTATTTGAGTCCAGTTTTTCTAAATTTGATGTTGTTTCTTCCCAGTTTACGGTTGCATTTCTATAATTTGAATCCGTTTTTAGTATCGTTCTAATATCTAACCATTGATTAGAGATCTTTTCTTTTTCTAAAAATGAGCTGATAATTTTAGTTGACAACAATTCTCCATAACTAACAACCTGATCATACACATAATCGTAATCCTTAGAAGTGTTCTGAATTAAAAACCCTTGTAAATTGTCAATCAACCTCTTTACTTCATGAAAAATAGGATGCTCATTTTCAAACAACTCTTTTGTAATTTCGGTGTGATATCCCTCTATGTAATTCAAAGAATTTTTCAAATTTTCCTTTTCATATAAATAGGAGTTCACAACTTTTTCAAAAGCATTTGTCATTTTTCCCATTGCCGAAATTATCATCATGGTATTTTCTACACCTTCTGTATCTAGAACGTGTATCAAATTTCGAATTCCTTCAGCATCTTTTACGGATGCTCCTCCAAACTTAAAAACTCTCATTTATTCTTCAATAAAATTTTTCAATCCTTTTTCTCTCATATGAACTACCTGCCAATCTTCTAACACAGTTGCACCTGTATTCTCATAAAAATCTATTGCATTTTTATTCCAACTAAGCACATCCCAAACCACTCGTTTGGCTCCAAAATCATATCCGTATTTTAACACCGCTTTGTAAAGTGCAATTCCTGCCCCAGAGCCTCTTTTGCGTTTAGTCACAATTAAATCTTCTAGATGTAAAACCCGGCCTTTCCAGGTAGAATATCGTTCGTAAAACAACGCCGTGCCAATAATTTTATCGCCGTCTAAAGCAACAAATGTTTTGAACTTTGGTGTCTCAGAGAACCCGTCGTTGATTAGATCTTCAACGGTAATTTCAACCTCATTTGGTAGTTTCTCAAATTCAGCCAATTCAACAATCAATTCAAAAACCGAATTCATGTCTTTTTTCTCTCCTTCTCTAATGATAAAATTCATAATAATTCTTTACGTGAAACAAATTTAAACGATATTTGTACAACTTTTACATTTATTTGTTATGAACACAAAACACATGACTCTTGGTGAGTTTATTATTGATAATCAGAAGCATTTTAAATATTCTTCTGGTGAGCTTTCTAGACTTATTAATGCAATTCGATTGGCTGCAAAAGTGGTAAATCACGAGATTAGAAAAGCAGGTTTAGTAGATATTACTGGTGCTTCAGGTGATGTTAACATTCAGGGAGAAACACAACAAAAGCTGGATGTGCTTGCCAATGATTTATTTAAACATACCATTATCAATAGAGAAATTGTTTGTGGTATTGCAAGTGAAGAAGAAGATGATTTTGTGGTGGTTGAAGGAAAAAACAAAACAAATAGCAATAAATATGTCTTATTAATGGATCCTTTAGATGGGTCTTCTAATATTGATGTAAACGTCTCTGTTGGAACTATTTTCTCAATATATCGAAGAGTTTCTCCAGCAGGAACTCCAGTTACAAAAGAAGATTTCTTGCAAAAAGGAAGTGAACAAGTTGCAGCAGGTTATGTCGTTTATGGAACCTCTACAATGATTGTTTTTACAACAGGTAAAGGTGTTCATGGATTTACCTTAAACCCTGCCATTGGAACGTTCTATTTATCACATCCAAATATTCAACATCCAAAAGACGGAAAAATATATTCTATCAATGAAGGAAATTATGTTCACTTTCCTCAAGGCGTTAAAGAGTATATCAAATATTGTCAAGAAGAAAAAGATAACAGACCTTATACTTCTAGATATATTGGTTCTTTGGTTTCCGATTTTCATAGAAACATGATCAAAGGAGGTATTTACTTGTATCCAACTAGCGCTATTGGTCCAAAAGGGAAATTACGTTTATTATACGAGTGTAACCCGATGGCCTTTATAGCAGAACAAGCTGGAGGGAAGGCCACAGATGGTTATAAAAGAATTATGGATTTAGAGCCGACTGAATTACACCAACGTGTTCCTTTTTTCTGTGGAAGTACAAAAATGGTTGACAGGGCAGAAGAATTTATGGCAAAGTACCCTGAAGACGCTAATTATTAGTCGATAAGTTTTCTTTATAATTCTATAAAAAATCAAAACAAACTGCTGTTGCTCATAAAGAAATTTTCAGCTAAATTTGTAAAAGAAAAATCAGGAACAAACTGATAAACACTAAATTAATCTTATAAAAATATATAATTATGGCTTTTCAATTACCAGAATTAGGTTTTGCATACGATGCATTAGAACCAAATATTGATGCTAGAACCATGGAAATTCATCATGGTAAACATCACCAAGGATATACAAATAACTTAAATAATGCAATTGCAGGAACTGATTTAGAAGGGAATTCTATTGAAGCTATTTTAGGGAGTTTAGATATGGATAATAAAGCGGTTAGAAATAATGGTGGTGGTTTTTACAACCATTCATTATTCTGGTCAGTAATGAATCCTTCAGATAAGGGAGAATTGTCTGGAGAATTAAAAGCAGCTATTGATGCTCAATTTGGTTCTGTAGATGCTTTTAAAGATGCTTTTTCTAAAGCGGCAGCTACTCAATTTGGTTCTGGATGGGCTTGGTTGTGTGTTGATAAAGGAGGAAAAGTTTCTGTATGTTCTACACCAAATCAGGACAACCCATTAATGCCAGGTGTAACATGTGAAGGAACTCCAATCTTAGGATTAGATGTTTGGGAGCATGCCTATTACTTAAACTATCAAAACAGAAGACCAGATTATATCAATGCATTTTTTAATGTAATTAACTGGAATGAAGTTGCAAGACGTTACGCTGAATCAAAATAATTTTTTAGCGATATAAAATTAAAAAGCACCTCTTTCGAGGTGCTTTTTTTATACTGGTTGTTTTTGAGTTCGTAAACTTTTCATTCGTTCTTCAAAACTAGTTTCCTTTAAAGGCAAAATAGCCTCTTTAAATAGATTCATTAAATCTTCTGAATGCACATCCGATCTTTGTTTTATGATATTAAAATAAACAAAAGAACTCCATAAAACTGCTTTCAATTCCGTTTTTGCTTCATTCCACATTCTAATTTCTACCCACAATGCCTTTTCGTTGTATTTAATTAATTGAGAATCTATGGTTACAGTCTCCATTAAATTTGCCGGTTTCACATAGCCAATTTGATGCGTACCAACCACCCAACTCTTGCCTGTAGCTTTTCCGTGTTGATAAATATCCAAATCGTAATTGACAATTAATTGATCTTCTCTTGCATTGATTAAATAATTAAAATACGACGCATTGTTTAAATGATTAAACGGATCGCAATCTTGAAATCTAATTTTTGTTTTGCTTTCTAAAATTTTTGGTAAACTCATAATGACATATTTTATACCAATTGGTATATTTTTGATTAAAAAAATAGTTTATATTAATTCGTTGTGTATTATTTGGTTCATGTATACTGCCAAATCTTTCATATAATTTTTATCTTCCATAATATAGGACATGTAAATTGCACCTTCTATCATTGCAAAAAAACGTTTTGCATACAATGTACTGTCTACAGCGTTTTTAATTTCTTTAGAGGCCTTACAACTTTCAATTAGCTTGGTAAACCTTTCTAAAATTCTTTCATTATAAGATCTAACTTTGGCGATGATTAATGGGTTATGATTGTTTGCATCTACACCTGTATTTAAAATAGGACAACCACCTAATTTTCTATTATACTCGTAATAATTATGGTAAAAGGTTGCAATATTTAGCAATTGTGCTAATGGTGTTTTACCTTGATTTACATGCGTATTTAAATCTTTTAAGATTCTTCGTACAGAAAATTGAAAAACTGCAATCGCTAGCTGCTCTTTGTTTTCAAAATTACCATAAATAGCTCCTTTTGTTAAACCTGTAGCTGCCGTAATTTTAGACAAACTCATTGCCGAATATCCATTTTTATTGAATATTGGCGCAACAGTTTCTATAATAAACGCTTTGGTTTTTTCTGATTTTGACATGTAAACAACTACAATTAGGTCACAAATATACATAAATATACCAATTGGTATATTAACTTTCAAAATAAAAGCAGATATACCATCTGCTTTTATTTAATTAATACGCTCTTTTATCGCTTCCTTCATAGAAGTTAATAAAGGCTTCGTTTACTACTCTATGACCTCCATCAGTTGGATAATCACCTGTAAAGTACCAATCACCTAAATTATCAGGACAGGCGATGTGTAAATTATCTACAGATTGATAAATTACTTCAATTTCTGCAGTAATATCATCTGTCTTTAACATTTGAGCTGTCTTTTTAGATATTTCAACTCTCGTAAAAGGTGCGTAAATTTCTTTTACAAAATTTACAATTTCAGCATCTTTTTTGCCCCTTTGTGCAATAGACTTGGCATATACTTCATCTACAATATGATATTGATTTGTGTCTTTTAGCAACTCTAATGCTGCTTTAAAAGCGATAAAATCTCCAATTCTAGCCATGTCAATTCCGTAACAATCTGGATAACGTATTTGAGGAGCTGAAGAAACAACAACGATCTTTTTAGGATTTAATCTATCAAGAATTTTTATAATACTTTTCTTTAGAGTAGTTCCTCGAACGATACTATCATCAATAATGACCAAATTATCAGTTGATTTTACAACACCATAAGTAACATCATACACATGAGCTACTAAATCATCCCTACTGCTATCATCGGCAATAAAAGTTCTCAACTTTACATCTTTAATGGCGATTTTCTCAAACCGAGGTCTTTCAGATAGAATTTCTGTGACTCTTTCTGCAGATAATTTCCCACCTCCAGCTAATATTTTTTCTGTTTTCTGATGATTCAAAAAATCTTCTGCTGCTTCTGTCATTCCGTAAAACGAAGTTTCTGCTGTATTTGGAATAAAAGAAAATACTGTATTTGAGATATCATTGTCAATAGATTTCAAAATCTGAGGAAATACCAACTTCCCTAAATCTTTACGTTCTACATAAATTGAAGCATCACTTCCTCTTGAAAAATAAATACGTTCAAATGAACACGCCTTTTTAGGTTTTTGTTCTAGTATTGATTGCACCGATGTCTCTCCGCTTTTTTTAATAATCAACGCATGTCCTCTGTCCAATTCTTTAACCTTATCTATATCAACATTAAATACCGTTTGAATTACTGGTCTTTCTGAAGCCACTACTACAACCTCGTCATCTTGGTAGTAATATGTGGGTCTAATTCCTGAAGGGTCTCTTAAAACAAAAGCATCTCCATGCCCAACTAAACCAGCCATTGCATATCCTCCATCCCAGTTTTTAGAAGATCTTTGCAATACCTTTTGTAAATCTAAATGCTCTTCAATAAAAGGAGAAGCATCTTTTTTATTGTATCCTTTTTCTTTCGCTTTTAAATATAAACTAGAAACTTCTTCTTCTAAAAAGTGTCCTATTTTCTCCATTACAGTTACGGTATCCGTAAACTCTTTTGGATGTTGACCAAGATCTACCAATTCGTCTAACAATTGTTTAGAATTGGTCATGTTAAAGTTACCTGCAACAATTAAATTTTGATGCTTCCAATTAGATTGACGCAAAAATGGATGTACACTTTCTATACTGTTTTTACCAAAAGTACCATAACGTACATGTCCTAAAAACAGATTACCAACATAAGGCATGTTTTCTTCTTGCCAAGAAACGTCGTTTTTTTTGTCAGGATTCTCTTCTAAAACACCATTCAATCGCTCGTTAATTTGTCCAAATATATCTTGAATTGGTTGCGATTTGTTAGAACGTACTCTACTAATATATCTTGTGCCTGGATTTACATTAAATTTTACGCTGGCAAAACCCGCTCCGTCTTGACCACGATTGTGCTGTTTTTCCATCAACAAATACATTTTGTTAATTCCGTAAAACGCAGTGCCATATTTATCTTTGTAATACTGTAATGGTTTTAATAAACGAACCATTGCAATTCCACATTCATGTTTTAAAGCATCACTCAT
>MAAC01018136.1_pt1 | contig 10526 bp, 9 predicted proteins | sample 1115981 | NCBI WGS metagenome assembly MAAC01 (sample SAMN04961126, study PRJNA320927) | seawater metagenome | isolation source: sample BD02T64 sea water enriched with oil for 64 days | place: USA:Gulf of Mexico | collected 2013-07-27 | reverse complement strand
GAATGGCCTTTCGTTACATTGTCAGGATCGCTCTTTATTCAGATCCCTAGGTTCATCTGACGGTACAGATGGCCCTCTAAGAGGAGGGCAACTCTTTCGCGCAACTTCGTGTCGCACTTAAGGTATTTGCACTGACGGATTTTCACACGGCGATTTTTATCACTATTAAACTGTCTTATGCCAGCTTTGTTGGCCCCACTTTTATCGATGTTGATCAGACCAGGCTTACCATTTCTACCGATGGCTTTACTAAAGAAACGTAGAGCTGCCTTTGTGTCACGCTTAGCAGTGAGTAGAAAATCAATGGTATTGCCTTGCTTATCGATGGCGCGATAATAGTATTTCCACTCACCTTTTACTTTAAGATACGTTTCATCCATTCGCCACCGATCACCGGGCCGTTTCTTCTTTATGTGGAAGGCCTTTTCCAATTTAGGTGCGTAGTGAAGAACCCATCGATTCAGTGTACTATGATCAATTCTCAGGCCACGTTCTGCCATCATTTCTTCAATGTTTCGATAGCTGAGTGAATATGCACAGTACCAACGGACACACTGAAGAATGATCGATTGAGGAGTGTGTCGGCCTTTGAAGGTGATCATGCATTACTCTGTTTGGTATGATATGGAAAGATCATTCTATCATGCGGCTCTCTGACATCACGGGATGCGACAGAACCAAATTGGGCATATAACCTATCAGTCACAAAAGGGAGGGCTAGTTACAAACTAACTACTGACATATAACAAAAACCTGTGATATTTTGCAGGAACAACAATTAATAAGAATAACAAACAATAATAATACTATTAGGTGATTCTCATGAGGTTCTTAGGAAAAAAACCTTCATTAACAACGATTTGTAGCTCTCTTCTTATGAGCTCTGCCATTACAGCCTCTACTTTTGCCGTTTCTAATGTTGCTGTCGCTGGACCTGATTGGTCAAAGGCGCCAGTTTCCCGAATTATCGTAAAATTCAAAGCAACGACCGGTGCTAATGTTCAAGCTCGGGGTGCGATGACCCGTAGCGTGTTAACGGTTGTTGCCGAAAAAACGGGTGAATCACTGACGACACTACGTGGCATGACAAACGGAGCCCAGGTAGTAAGTTTGGGTGGGAATCGATCGTTGCAAGAAGCCCAAAACGTTATTAAACACCTTGTGACCGACCCTTCGATTGAATATGCAGAGCCTGATCTCTTGATGGTGCCAATGGCTGCACCTAATGACCCGATGTATGCCGATCAGTGGCATTATTTTGAGGCCACAGGTGGTTTGAATGTGGAAACCGCATGGAGCTTGGGTGAAGGCGAAGGTGCTGTTGTCGCGGTATTGGACACGGGTTATCGCCCTCATGTTGATCTTGTAGGCAATATTCTTCCTGGTTATGATTTTATCTCTGTGGCGTCCATGGGTAATGATGGTGACGGTCGCGATAATGATGCGACAGACCCAGGTGATGCAATGGGCGTTGGCGATTGTGGCTCAGGCTTTCCTTCAGAAGAGATTGCAAGCAGCTGGCATGGAACCCATGTAGCGGGCACTATTGCCGCGATAGCTAATAATGATATTGGTGTTACGGGTGTTGCGCCTAAGGCAAAAATTGTCCCGGTTCGTGTTTTGGGCAAATGTGGTGGGTTTACTTCTGATATAACGGATGCGATGTTGTGGGCTGCGGGTATTTCAGTTGATGGTGTACCAGTAAATGAAAATCCGGCCGATGTGATTAACATGAGTCTGGGTAGCTCGGTACCTACTTCCTGTAGTCAATCCTATTCCAATGCGATTGCTGATGCGCGTAATGCTGGAGCTGTGGTGATTATTGCCGCAGGTAATGATAATGCGAATGCAGATACCTATCCTCCAGGAAATTGCCCTGGTGCGTTTACCGTTGCGGCTAGTAACCGTTCAGGTGGTCGAGCTTACTATTCTAATTTTGGTTCTGTTGTGGATGTAGCTGCACCGGGTGGTGCGCAGTTTTTTGCGAATGACTCGAATGGCGTTTTGTCGACATCCAATGCAGGCGCAGATGGCGCGACAGCAGATAACTACCTTTATTATCAAGGTACAAGTATGGCAACACCTCATGTTGTTGGGGTTGCTGCGTTATTATTTGGTGCTAAGAGTGATATAACTGTAGAAGAAGTTGAGGATGTTTTACGTACCAGTGCTCGGGCGTTTCCTGCGAGTTGTACTGGTTGTGGTACGGGAATTGTTGATGCTGACCAGGCGTTAAATCTAGCACTTGGTAATATTCAACCGGTTGACCGTGCGAACCTCGCGTTAACACTAACGGGTGATAACGGTAAATTTAAGAAGTCAGCAGAAAATCCCGATGTGGGTACGATTCAGTATATTGCGACAGTGACGAATAACGGTATTGATGCCGCGACCAGCATTGTATTGGAAACGGTTTTTCCGGATGACGTGACGTCAGTGACTACTACCTCGGATACTATTGAGTGTGATGTCGACGCAGTAACATGCCAGGTAGGTGGGTTAGCAGTAGGCGAGTCATCAACAGTGACATTTGTTGCAACCACTGGAAATAAGAAATCTATGTCATTCACTGGTAGCGTGTCTAGCGAGTTATTAGACCCTGATACTAGCGACAATATTGTGATCAAGAAATTTGGCGGCGCATTGGGCGCATGGATGTTGTTGATGTTCTCGACGGTATTAATGAGACGTCGCATCAAATAGTGGGTACTTTCCCGTTGTCTGTGAACAGGCTGGTTAGGCAGCGGGAAAGCAAAAGCTTAGTTGAGAGCCGACTTTTATCGGTTCTTCAAATCGAACACCAAGGCCTAATAAGCGAACGGGTTTATTGCCTCGACTGAAGGCTTCTTCACAAAGGGCTTGATAGGTATTAAGTTGAGGCTCTTTTACACGAGGCTCAAGGCAGCGCTCAATGGTTGTTTGCGTAAAATCATGAAACTTTATCTTTATAAAGGCTTTTTTTATGGGGTGTTGACTCGATTGTTTAGTGAGTCTGCTTTTCATCTCACGTTGTAATTCGGGTAGTTTTCCTATGCATTCTGATAATGCTCGTAAATCTTTAGAATAGGTGTGTTCAACGCTAAGGGATTTACGAAACCCCCTGGCCTGCACCGGACGATTATCCATGCCATAGGCCAGCTGGTGAAGTCGTTCACCAAACACCCCTAAGTGCTTAGAGAGTTCAAAAATGCTATGATCTTGAGCGTAGTTACGCACGTCATTGCAGGTGAAAATCCCCATTCCCGCTAGTTTTTTTTGTGTGGCTTTGCCAACCCCCGAGAGTTTACTAACGGGCAATGCTTGAACGAACGCATCAATCTCTGTTGGTGTAATAATGAATAGCCCATTAGGTTTATTCCAATCACTGGCAATTTTGGCAAGAAATTTGTTGGGTGCGATGCCTGCAGAGACGGTAATACCTACCTCTTTAAGTACCTGAGATTGGATTGCTTGAGCCATGAAGGTGGCGCTCCCCTTATAACCTTGTTGACCGCTTACGTCTAAGTAGGCCTCATCCAATGACAGAGGCTCAATGGTTTGAGTGAATCGCTTAAATATTTGCTGGATCTGTTTAGAGGCTTCTCTATAGCGGCTCATCCGAGGGGGAACAATAGTGAGGTGAGGGCACAGGCGCTTTGCTGTAGAGGACGCCATGGCGGAATGAACACCAAATTCTCGCGCTTCATAATTGCAGGTAGCGATAACCCCACGACGGTCAGATTCACCGCCAACGGCGATGGGTTTATTGCGCAAATAGGGGTTATCTAACATCTCTAGTGATGCATAAAAGCAGTCGCAGTCAACGTGGATGATTTTTCGAGAGATTTGTTCTGATGGGCTGAGGGTATAGGCGCTCATGGTTTTTGTTGTATTTAAGAAACCGGATTACGCCTAGTATAGTGTGTTGCTGGTTGTTTGTACAGTCATGGGTTTTTGTACAGTGCTTGCGGTGTGTTTGTTCTGGGTTACTTTTTGATAGATGCCTGTTCCTTAGCGATCAAAAAATTGGCGATAGTCAGTAGCTCTGATGCTCTTTTTATACTGCCGTTGTTAATGGCGTATTTCCCGTTCACCACTAATAGCGGTGTACCTTTTAACTGTGCTTGTTGCATCTTCTTAGCTGCTTGACTCAGTTGGCCGTTAATTTTGAATCCATTTAATTGAGCGTAGAAGGCATCCTTGTCAAGCCCGTAGGGTTGAAATGCGCCAGCAAGCGCTTCTTTGTGTTTTTCTAGGTCTTTTTGACCATGTAGCCCCATGATGACGCTAAACAATTGTGCATGAAGTTTTTCTGCATTTTCTAGCGTTTGTGCTACGAAGAATGCTTTAGCATGCAGTTTCATGGTGTCATTCCACATTGCAGGGGACTGCTCTAGAGATACGCCGGCAGGTTTTGTTTTATCCCATTGGTGAAGTAAGGGTTCAAAATTAGCGCAGTGAGAGCAGCCGTACCAAAAGAATTCAGTAACAACGATGTTATCTGAATTGTGTGTGATTGGATCTTTCAGCACGCTGTAATGAACACCTTCGCTATAGGTTTCATTATTTGATGTGTCGGATGAGGCACTCTGGGAGTTGGAGGACGTATTTGTATTGTTAGAGCTCTTGTTGTCAGAATTGGAGTCGTCAGAACCGGTATTGTCAGAGCAGCCAACCAGAGAAAGGCACAGTAGAGAGCAGCAGAAAAGGGTGCGTATAGTTGAAGTGAAAATAGTTGTTTTGAATATTGTTGACGTCGTCATGGTAAGCATCCGTTGATTTTTCGGTCAGAGTTGTAGTCAGGGTTACGGTCAGGGTTGCGATGTGTTGATAGATTCGTTGTAGCTTACCAGAAAATAAAAAGGGGCTGATAGTATCCGTTACTATCAGCCCCTTTTTATTATGCGTTTACGTGTTATTGGTAATTACTTACCAGTAACAGTTACACAAGTTTCACCAAAGAAAGGGTAGAAACCTTTTGTGTGGTAATCAGCAGAAGCAACAACAGTGATGCCGCCAGCAGCTTTAGCAGCTTCAATTGACGCGTCGCCAGAGTTGACTAATCCAAGGATAGTGTTTGCACAAGAAGTACCCGTCTTAGAACCTGTCTCGCCAGTTGCAGTGATAGGGCCTTTAACATCAGTGATAAGTCCAACACCTACAGGTGATGGCCCAGTTGCACAACCAGATAATAGTAGAGTAGTTGAAACGGCAGCTGCCAATGCTAGTTTCTTAAGCATGTTTAATTCCTTTAAATAATTAGTGAATGCCGAACACGAGTGCTGGCTGTTATATTTGCAGTTTTTAGCAAACTAACCTGAGTATACGGTGGAGGGAAGTAAGGGCAAGTAAAAAGAGAGGGTAACGGGGGGTATTAAAAATATAATCGATTTATCTGTCTGTTTTGTGAAAAAGAACATTATTTCTTTATGTAGAGTGTGTCTATCATTTCGGTGGCATTATGCTATGGCGATGGAGTGCTTATAAAACGCCCCTCTCGAAGTGTTTGTTTTTTGATCGCTAAAAGTTTTTATTGGATATTTATAACGTTCTTTTCCGGAATAAGCTATTTGCGTTTACCAAATTTAATAAGTTGGTAAGCGATAGCCATTTTCAATTTTAGTGCATAACGTTTGCTTGTGTGTAGCAATCCTTTTAATGATGCCTTATTGATCGCTAATGCAAAGGATAAAACGATTGTAGTGATAATAAGTAAGATATGGCTGGCAATATCGTCAGGGGATTCAAAAAAGGATTGAGCGCCAGCGGCACCAAACAACACAAACGCTAGGGCTGCGCTTAATGTGTCGTTATTTTTTAGGCTGACATAGGCTTCTTTTAACTGGTTAGTAATATACCAGGTCATTGCCCCTGCAAATAGTATCAGCAAGTAAATCGATAACATTCTGACCATATTAGATTCCGCCTACTCAATTCTCTAGCCATGGCAGCGTTTAAATTTTTTACCGCTACCGCACCAACAGGCGTCATTTCTTCCTGGTTTGGATAATGGAGGGTCATTTGGTGCCTTGTGATCTCCATCTAAGTAATACCACTGTTTGCCCTCTTTGACAAAGCGGGATGTCTCAGTGAGCACTCCAGGTTTGTCGTTTTCGATATAATGAGCGCTAAAGGTAACAGTGCCTTGATCGTCTTTGCTTTGACCTTGGTGGTGTTGAAGAATACGCAGACCTGTCCATGTTGTTTCTTGGCAGCTTTGTTTTAGGTGCTGAGGGCTATCTAAGGCGCGGGTGCTGGAGTGGCGCGTGTTTAGCAGATACGTTACATCAGCGTTAACAAACGCACTGTAGCGGGAGCGCATAAGGTGCTCCGCTGTAGGGGGGGACTTATCTCCAGCATGGAATGGTTGACAGCATTCTTTATAGAGGAGGTTGCTTCCACACGGGCAGGTTGCTGTATTCAATGAACGGTGCTCAGAAAGCTGCCGATAGCACTTGCCAGTGCTTCTGATCGTTTTGGGGAGCGAAATGCTTGGCGTACACATTGACCAATAGTGGGCATAAATAGCACATCAGTGAGTACCTGATTAAAGGCTTCTTGCCCTGCATCATTGGTTGCAAGCGCTTCTAAGAATAATAATGCGACGCTTTCATCGGTCAGACTACTCCAGGCACGGCCACTGATCGCAACCAGTATCTCTATGGAAACGGGCGATGTTTTGTACGTGGTTAAGATATCAATGATGCACTGTTTTTGGGTTTGTTTATCAACGCTGCCCGACAGTGCCCGAATAGCAGCGGCAAGTGTTGCATTGTCTTCAGCATCGGGTTTTGCACAGCTCATCACCACCTGGCTAAGGGCGTGATTAATATTTTCATTTTCTAAACCGTGAAGTAGCGGAATTTTCACTTCACTAGGGAGTAGTGATAAGCGTTTTATTAATGGGCCATTAATCGACGGTTCATCACACCGGGCGCACAAGTCGGCGATGCCCTGAAGACCAATATGCTGCCATTGTGAAAATTGCTCAGGTTGGTTGAGGTATGTGAGTACGGAGGTGAGGTATTGGCTGGCAGGTTGTTTTAACTCAACCAGTGCTTTGGCATGAAAGGTAGCCATTTTGTCTTGGCGAGGTGTGTAGCTCCAAGGGTTATCTTTAAGCTCACGACTTTTTTGAGCGTGCGCTGTTTGCTCGGAACCTTCTTGATGGTCTTGATCCTCTTGTCGGTTATCGATAATGGCGTCGCCTAACTGTTCTAGGGCTCGGCGTAAAAAATCATCGCGTGCAGCGAGGCTTAAATAACCTTGTTCATCTAAAGGGAACTTTAAAAACCAGATGTGGTGCTGTTGGGTATTTTTGGGATCCCAAAATAATACGCCAAACCATGCGTGGCGCTGCAGAGGGTAGGGATACGGTACTTGGGTGGTTTCTATCTTTTCAAACAAAGACTTGTCCATTTTAAGTACTCGTCTCCCTAAGTCAAAGAAACGGTATTGCGCACCGGAGGCCGCTAAAAATTCTTGCAATGTTTGGATTTGTTGCATAATAATTGAACAGTAGTCTGTGAGTTATAAATGGTTGCTACATTATATCAAGGTATAGGAAGGCTGTTCCATGATTTCTATTCTATGATGTTTGTGATGTTTATCTAATTTAGCTAGAAGTTACTCTCGTGGCTATGTTCTCTATTGTGTAGTTGTGTCGTTGGCGAGATAAAGGGTAGGTGTTTGTCATGAGTGTGAATGTAGAAACGCTGAAGCATAGTAGCCTGAATATGGATCGGTCAGATCACCTTAGTTTGCACACTTTATCATCTGAGGTTAGTGCGCTGTCATTGCGTTGGCAGGATGTGCTTAATAACCAGTTTTCATCAGAACCCTTTACCGTATTCTGCAGGGGATTGCATGAAATAGCGAAGTTAAGTGAGGAGCATTGTTATACTCAGGTATACGATGTTGTGAGCGAGATGGAGAGTACCGTTATTGCTCTAGGCAGAGGTCTGGGAGCAATACAGGAGGCCATTAACGATTCGGTAGTCGAGTATATGTCATCTTGTGTGCTGATGCTGGAAACCCTTTGTCGGCGTCGAATTGAGGAGGCGGTAAAGCAGACAGAAAATGACGTTGTTGCTTTAACAAATACCGCATCTCGTGTGTATTTTCTTGATGAAAAACCAGAAACAAGCCAGGCCTTAGCTGTTGACATTAAAGGCCATGGTTATCAGGTGTTGGCATTTCGCTGTATTGATGACTTGATTCACGCGGTTAGGTTTCGAGAACCCATCGCTATCCTTGTTTTTCTTGAGGAGCAGGCGCTGGTTAATCGCCACGAGCTTTTATTGTCAGTGATGGCCATTAGCAATGGGCGGGTACCCTGTATTGCTGTTGGTCGTGGCAGTGACATGACATCCCGAATGGCAGCAGCTGCTGCAGGGGTGAATAGCTTCTATATTGAACCGCTGCCTTTGGCTTCACTGGTATCCGAACTGTACAGTTTGCAGGATACCGCCAAGGCCAAACCGTTGCGGTTGTTATTGATGAGTGATGTAGAAAATCAATCGTCTTTAACCATCGAGCGTATTCTAGTTGACGCTCATTTGCAGGTGTCGACGGTAACGCAGTTACCGGCCTTGGTAGAGCACCTTATGGCGGGTTTTAAGCAGTCGACTCCCGTGGATGTTGTTGTGTTATATGATCATGGGGATGAAGTATTGTTGCGTCAGTGCTTTGCCTTGTTACGTCAGGATCCATTGTTGGAGGCGGTACCCCTGTTCGTCATAACGGAGAGTAATGTACATTACTCGGAGCACTTTTTAAGATTAATAGTGTTGGGTTCTGCCGGACACTTTTCAATGGCTGAATTAGCAGTATCCGAGCATGCTGAACCTATACATACCAAACCTAGACATGCTGTAGAGGCGACTCACCTGACGTTAAAAATACAATCGAACGCATTGCGTTATCGCCGACAACTTGCAATATCGGATTATCAGAAAAACGTCGAATTTGATAGTGGGTTGCTAACGGTGACGGGTTTTTATCAGCAATGTGGGCAGGTGTTAATGTCACTTGATGCTCGTGAAGATGCTCCGCCTATTATGATGAGAGTTAAGGTGACCTCATTAACACGCTTTGCTGATGAGGTAGGCTTAACGGATGACATTGTGATACGACGGATTGCCCATGGTTTAATGGGGTTGCTTAGCCCTATGGATAGAGTGGTCGCGCGTGGAGTGGATCAATTTTCACTGTTTGTTGCACAAGCGGAACCTAGGCGGTATGAAAAGCTGTGTCAGAAGGTGCACGATTGGATCGCCCATTTTTCTGCTCAATATTCAAATGAAGTAACCTTAGGAGTGCTAATGGGGAGTGGTACCATTTTGGTTGATAATAACTTAGTTATCACCTTGTCAAACGCACACTTATACGCCGCTGAGCGTGATGCGGTAATGGCTATACATTGGCAAACCAAACCCAGTGATACCAACACTGACAATATGGACAGTAATGTGAGCGGTAATATAAAACCGACCCTTAACTGCCAGCTATCTGCGCTCGGTGAATCGGTGGCAGAAGTGCCTAGTGTGATTACTAATAAAGCAAGAGTTAGTGACTGGTCAGAAAGAATCAAACAAGCAATTAAAGCAAAGCGGCTCAGTTTGGTGTATCAGCCTATTGTTAGTTTAGGTATGGATAGCTATGAGCGTTATGAAGTTTTGCTTCGGTTGCATGAAGAAGGAAACGTCATTAAACCTAGAGTGTTTTTGGATGCAATCAATGACAATGCGCTTGTGAGTTATATTGATCGCTGGGTAGTGGCAACGGCACTAAAAGAATTGCGACAAGCAAATAGAATCAATAATAGTATTAGTGTCTTTTTTATTAAACTGACGAAAAAAACGATTGCTGACCGGTCTTTTTTGCCCTGGTTAAAAAAAGCGTTTGATGGCAGTGGTGTTGATCCCTCGCAATGTGTTTTTGAATTACCTGAAGCATTGTTATTAGCATCATTTGCCGAGTCACAAGACGCTGTTCGTCGCTTGCGCGAGTTGGGTGCCAAAGTGAGTATTTCTAATTTTGGAGGATCCCAGCAATCATTGTCGATACTTGAGTACTTCGAAGTGGATTTTGTGAAGCTAGATCGTAGGTTTACCGTGGAAGAAGGTACGGGTCAGTGGAATGACGAGTTTAAGTCATTATTGCAACAGGTTATGGTGCGAAAAGTGGTTGTGTTGGCGGGATTTGTTGAAAATACAGACAGCTTATTGTCGGTGATACAAAAAGGGGTTGGGTTAGTGTCGGGTGATTTTTTACAACCACCGGATGCTGAGCGGCAGTTTGATTTTGCGATCAATTTATAATCAAAGGTGATGGTTTTTAGCGCTGATAAATCAGGCTGGCGGTGTTTTATTTGTTTATGCATTTATGGCATAACCATATTCTGAGTTGTACTTGCGTAAGAGTTGTAATGTGACTTGTTAGTCCGTTAACTGTGACTTACCAGTTTCTAACTGAAAATTACAACCTGAGCTCTCAAACCTGCTCCAAATCCTAAAATGCTTGCTAAAGTCATGCGATTGTCGCAG
>MAAC01008087.1_pt1 | contig 10528 bp, 9 predicted proteins | sample 1115981 | NCBI WGS metagenome assembly MAAC01 (sample SAMN04961126, study PRJNA320927) | seawater metagenome | isolation source: sample BD02T64 sea water enriched with oil for 64 days | place: USA:Gulf of Mexico | collected 2013-07-27 | reverse complement strand
GGACCATTTAATAATATGGGAGTGCCTGGTTCTAAAAGTTTTCATATGCTTGCTAATGGTTATGGGAATGTAGCTGGAGTCGCTTTAGAATTAGCAAACCCTTATTTTGCCAGAATGGCGTCTAGTCCAAATGCCTCTATGATAGAAGATGCAGCTGCACAAAACCCTTCCTTTTTTACATTATCTGTGATGGGAGGTAACGATGTGTTAATTTACGCTACTTCAGGAGGAATTGGTGAAGATAGAACAGGTAATTTTGATCCAACTACTTATGGATATTATGACATTACTGACCCTATGGTATTTGCAGGATCTGCAGATGCAATAGTATCTGAATTAACCGCAAATGGAGCTAAAGGAGTGCTTTCAAATACACCTTATGTTACCAATTTACCCTACTTTACAACAGTACCTTTTAATTCTATTCCTTTAGACGCTGCTACGGCAGCACAATTAAATGGAGCATTTGCAGCATATAATGGAGGCTTATTAGCTGCTGAAGCTGGAGGTTTTATTACTGCTTCTGAAAGAGCTGCAAGAACAATTAATTTTGTTGCTGGAAATAACGCTGTGACTTTGGTGGATGAAGATTTAACAAATCTTGCTGCTTTAGGTCTTCCTTCTTACAGACATGCAACTTCAGAGGATTTATTAGTGTTACCAAGTTCTTCATTTTTAGGGACTACAGTAGGAGGAAATCCACAATTAATAAATGGAGTTTCGGTTCCATTAGAAGATCGATGGGTATTAACAAAAAATGAGACTCAGGCTGTAATTAATGCTACAGACGCATATAATGCAGCCACTGAAGCTATTGCAGCTGCTAATGGACTTGCTTTTGTAGATTTAAAAGCTATTTTAAATGAAGCGGTAACAAGTGGTATTGTTTATGACGACTTTAATATGACGACCCAATTGGTTTTTGGAGGCTTAGTAAGCCTAGATGGGGTTCATTTAACGTCTAGAGGATATGCTTATATGGCAAATAAATTTTTGGCTGCGATAGATATAACCTATGGTTCAAATTTTGAAGAATCAAGTTCTATGCTAAAAGCTAATGATTACACTACAATTTATCCAGAAGGACTTTAATTTAATTTATTTTATATAGTATATAAAACCGAAGTTAACGCTTCGGTTTTTTTTGTTTTAATATAGGGTTATCCGTTATGACTTCCTGATTTTTCCAGCTAATAGAAGAATTGTTTTACAGTAATAATTTGAAAAGAATGATATATAGTTTCCTTTTAAAAATTTATTAATTGCCTTGTTATTTTTCAATTTAAAAAACTATCTTTGCCCCGTTTAAAACAAGGGATATATTTAGCCCTTACAGTACTAAAAAATAAACAGTTAATAATGTCAAAAGTAATAGGTAAAGTTGCACAAATAATCGGGCCAGTTGTAGACGTTGAGTTTGCAAATGGAGCGGATCTTCCAAAAATTTACGATTCTCTTGAAGTAGATAATAATGGAAAATTATTAATTCTTGAAGTTCAATCTCATATCGGTGAAAATACCGTGAGAACCATTTCAATGAATACAACAGATGGATTAAGTAGAGGAGTAGAAGCAGTTGCTACTGGATCTGCAATCCAAATGCCGATTGGCGATGATATTTACGGACGTCTTTTTGATGTTATTGGAGATGCTATTGACGGAATTGGAAATTTACCTAAATCGGGTAAAGATGGATTACCTATTCACAGACAAGCACCAAAATTTGAAGACCTTTCTACTTCTACCGAAGTGCTTTTTACAGGAATTAAAGTTATCGACCTTATTGAGCCTTATTCAAAAGGGGGAAAGATTGGTTTATTTGGAGGAGCAGGTGTTGGTAAAACAGTATTGATCCAAGAATTGATAAACAATATTGCAAAAGGACACGGTGGACTTTCTGTATTTGCAGGAGTAGGAGAACGTACTCGTGAAGGGAACGATTTACTTCGTGAAATGTTAGAGTCTGGAATTATAAAATACGGAGATGATTTTATGCATTCTATGGAAGAAGGAGGATGGGATCTTTCTAAAGTTTCTAAAGAATCACTTAAAGAATCTAAAGCAACATTTGTTTTTGGACAAATGAATGAACCTCCAGGAGCTCGTGCTCGTGTAGCATTATCTGGATTGACTATTGCAGAATATTTCCGTGATGGGGATGGAGAAGGACAAGGAAGAGATGTACTTTTCTTCGTTGATAATATCTTCCGTTTTACACAAGCAGGTTCAGAGGTATCAGCACTTTTAGGACGTATGCCTTCTGCGGTAGGATACCAACCAACGCTAGCAACAGAGATGGGAACGATGCAAGAGCGAATTACTTCAACAAAAAGAGGATCTATTACATCTGTACAAGCGGTATACGTACCTGCAGATGATTTAACAGATCCAGCACCAGCAACTACTTTTGCTCACTTAGATGCAACTACAGTATTGTCTCGTAAAATTGCTGAGCTTGGTATTTATCCAGCTGTGGATCCATTAGATTCTACTTCAAGAATTTTAACAGCAGATATTTTAGGTGATGAGCATTATGATTGTGCACAACGTGTAAAAGAGTTGTTACAACATTATAAAGAATTACAAGATATTATTGCTATTCTAGGGATGGAAGAACTATCTGAAGAAGATAAGCAATCGGTATATAGAGCAAGACGTGTACAACGTTTCTTGTCTCAACCTTTCCATGTAGCGGAACAATTTACAGGGATTCCTGGTTGTTTGGTAGATATTAAAGAAACCATAAAAGGTTTTACTATGATTATGGATGGTGAATTAGACCACTTACCAGAAGCTGCTTTTAACCTTAAAGGGACTATTGAAGAAGCTATTGAAGCAGGTGAGAAAATGTTATCAGAAGCTTAAAATTACTTAAAGCCTAAAGCATAAAAATATGTACTTAGAAATAGTAACTCCAGAAACCTCATTAGTATCCGGCGAAGTAGAATCGGTTATAGTACCTGGTGTAAATGGTAGTTTTCAAATGTTAGATAATCACGCGTCTATTGTATCTTCTTTACAAAGTGGTAAAGTGATCTTTAGAGGAGAGCCTAATATTACTGAAGGGTTTGAAGATAAGTTTTCTAAAGATGGTAAAGACACTTGGATTCTTGAAATCAACGGTGGAACTATCGAAATGAAAGACAATAAAATAATTGTTTTAGCAGATTAAGCAATTCAATTATTAATGATATAATCCCAAATTTACTTCGGTAAGTTTGGGATTTTTTTTAATCCAAAAAATGTAAGATATCAGATTGTTGATTTTTTTATTAATTCTAAAAACTTGGTGTAAACCGTTTACTCCATAGTATATTTACCAAATGTTTCCAGAAAAACTTCAAAATAAATTGAATCAACGTAAAGCAAAAAATGCACTACGAGGATTGAATTTACCTAATAATTTAATAGATTTTTCATCAAACGATTATTTGGGTTTTAGTACTTCAGAAGAGATATTAAATAAAACAGAACAATTATTAAAAGAGAAGAAATGTCAGATTAATGGTGCTACAGGTTCTAGACTATTATCTGGAAATTACCTTTTAATCCAAGAAGCAGAAAATAAAATAGCTAGGTTACATAAAGCGGAATCTGCACTTATTTTTAATTCTGGCTATGATGCCAATATTGGTTTTTTTTCCTCAGTACCCCAACGAGGGGATTTAATTTTTTATGATGAAAGCATTCACGCTTCTATCCGGGATGGAATTTCGCTGAGCAATGCAAATTCGTTTAAATTTAAGCATAACAATTTACAAGATTTACAGAATAGCATTGGACGAATAAAGAGCAATAGTCAACCAGTTAATAAGGATACTGTTGAAATATATATAGTCACCGAATCTGTTTTTTCTATGGATGGAGATTCGCCAGATTTAATTAAGTTTACTGACTTTTGCACAAAAATTGGAGCGTATTTTGTTGTGGATGAAGCCCATGCTTTAGGAGTTTATGGATTAGGGTTAATCCAACAATTATCCCTAGAAAATAAAGTTTTTGCTCGTCTTGTCACTTATGGGAAAGGTCTAGGTTGTCATGGCGCTGCTTTTTTAGGAGCTCAAGATTTAAAAGATTACTTGATCAATTTTGCAAGAAGTTTTATTTATACTACTGCATTACCTCCACATTCTGTTGCGACTATTATTTCAGCCTATGATCAACTTAATGATTCAAAAAAAAGTAAAGAGGTTGAGGAGAATATACAGTTATTCAAAAGTGAAATAAAAAGTAAAGGTATAGATTCTCACTTTGTAAAAAGCCATTCTGCAATTCAGTCCTGTGTTCTATCGAGTAACGAAAAAGCAAAAAATATATCTTCAAAACTTAGAGAACAAGGTTTTGATGTAAAACCCATATTATCCCCTACCGTAAAGTTGGGACAAGAACGGTTGCGATTTTGTTTACATAGTTTTAATACAGAAAAAGAAATTTTGAGCCTTGTAAATTTATTAAGTACTTATCTAATATGAAAGAAACTTTTTTCATAACTGGTATTTCAACAGATGTTGGAAAAACAGTCATTTCAGCGATGCTGGTGGAAGCATTAGAAGCAGATTACTGGAAACCTATTCAAGCAGGGGAATTAGAATATTCAGATACCCATAAAGTGCAATCTTTAGTGTCGAATACAAAATCTAAATTTCATAAAAGTGCTTTTGATTTGGTTACTCCTATGAGCCCTCATGCTGCAGCAGAAATTGATGGTGTTAAAATAAGTTCAGAAAAAATAAAAAGACCAAATACAAAGAATACTTTAATCATTGAAGGAGCAGGAGGATTATTAGTGCCGCTTAATGATTCGGAAACTATTATAGATCTAATTCAGCCAAAAGATAAAGTGATTGTGGTTTCTCGACATTATCTGGGATCTATCAACCATACCTTAATGACTATAGAATTATTAAAACAACGAAAATTAAATGTTTTTGGAATTGTTTTTAGCGGAGATAAACACGAATCAACCGAAACAATTATCGAGCAAATGTCCGGTGTTTCCATACTTGGTAGAATAGAAGAAGAACCTTATTTTGACACCAATGTTATCAAAGAATATGCAGAACAATTTATTAAAAAATTAAGGTAAATTATAATTGTATGAATCTATCAGAAAGAGATAAAAAGCACATTTGGCATCCTCTTACACAACATAAAACAAGTGCAGATGCTCTTGCAATTGTTAAGGCAAAAGGGGTTTTGCTTTGGGATGAAGATGGGAATGAATATATAGATGGGATTGCGTCTTGGTATACAAGTATGTATGGACATTGTAATGACTTTATCACCTCTCGAGTGGCAAAACAAATGCAAGTTTTAGATCAGGTAGTTTTTAGTGGTTTTACTCATGAACCTGCAGTAGAGCTTTCAGAAAAATTGATTGAGATTTTACCAAGCAATCAACAAAAACTGTTTTTTTCAGACAATGGTTCAACCTCTGTAGAAATCGCTTTAAAAATGACAATGCAATTTCATTTTAATAAAGGAGAAAAGAGGGTTGCCCTTTTGGCATTTGAAGAGGGATTTCATGGAGATACATTTGGAGCGATGTCGGTTTCAGGATTGTCTGTTTATAACGGTCCTTTTGAAGATTTTTCATTAGAAGTGTACCGCATTCCAACACCAAATGGAGATAACAATAAAGCGGTTTTACAGCAATTGAATAGGTTGGTTTCAAAACATGCTATTGCAGGATTTATTTACGAACCCTTAGTTCAAGGAGCAGCAGCAATGAAAATGCATGATGCTGAAGGATTAAATCAGTTATTGAAGTTTTGTAAAGAAAATAAGATACTTACCATTGCTGATGAGGTAATGACTGGATTTGGAAAAACAGGAAGAAATTTTGCTTCAGAATATATGAAGACACAACCCGATATTATTTGTTTGAGTAAGTCGTTAACTGCGGGTTTAGTGCCCATGGCAATTACCAGTTGTACTCAAGAGGTTTTTGATGCATTTTATAGTGATGAAATTACAAAAGGTCTTTTTCATGGACATACCTATACGGCTAATCCATTGGCCTGTCGAGCAGCCATTGCGGGTATTGATTTGTTAAAATCTACAGAAATTCAGAAAAATATAAAACAAATCATTGCTTCACATCAAGTCTTTGCAAAACGGATTCAGAGCAATAATAAGGTTGGTAATCTGAGACAGATAGGAGTAATTTTTGCCTTAGATCTAAATATTGAAATGGAACGTTATGGGAATCTAAGAAATAAATTATTCACCCATTTTATGGAAAGAGGTGTCTTTTTACGCCCCTTAGGAAATACCATTTATATTCTACCTTCTTTTATTATAAGTAAAGAGGAATTACAGAAAATATATAAAGCCATTGAAGAAAGTTTTTCTTTATTCTAAAACCGATTTATTTTCAAGTAAGTCTATTTCTTCTTGGGTATTTTCTACAAAAATATTCAATACAAGATAGTTCCATTTCCCATGAACCTTTTGCGCAACTACAGAGTATAAGGCTTTTTCTTTTGGACCTTTTACAGGAATTTCAAAAGTTGCATTTCCTCCATCATTTTGAATATTGAGTCCACCTTTTATATCTCCATCAATTTCGATGGGTTCTCCTAAAAGTTCAATAACATCTGAGTTGCTTTTTAAAGTAGTCATAGCCTCTTGATAGGGTGTTGAATTTTCAAAGAAATTAGTAAGACTCGAAAACATTACTCCAGCAAATATAATGGCAAGTATTATTATACTAAGGCAACCTCCTGTAGGTACCGCCCATTTCCAATTGCGTCCAAACCAGCTTTTATTATTTTCTTTCATAATTTTCAATGTTACTATTTAAGAACCTTTATTTTTGTGCAAAATAACAAAATTTGCAAAAAACTATTTCAATAATACAAATAAACTCCATTTCTGCATTAGGAAATTTATCGGATTCCGTTTGGGAAAACTATAAAAGTGAAATACCTGTATTTCAGAAAAGAGAATTTTCTAATAAAATTTATTGGGTAGCTCCTGTTTCTGGCAGTATTGAAAAAAAAATCAAAGAACTCAAAGATGAGGATTCAAGTTTTCAATACTTAGATAGATCTGTTTTGTTAGCAATATTAGCATCTAGAGCAGCATTAAAGGGGAGTGAAATTGATCCTGAAATTTTGGGGGTAAATTTAGGTTCTTCTAGAGGAGCAACGCAATTGTTTGAAAGCCACCACAAAGAGTTTTTAGAGACTGGGAAAGTAAAAACAAGAACCTCTCCAACAACAACTTTAGGAAATATTGCAACCTGGGTGGCACAGGATTTACAATCTCAAGGCCCCGTATTATCACACTCAATCACCTGTGCAACGGCATTACATGCACTTATAAATGGAGTAGCTTGGTTGCGATCGGGGATGGCAAATACCTTTTTGGTAGGAGGTAGTGAAGCACCGTTAACCGATTTTACTTTGGCACAAATGGAAGCTTTAAAATTGTATTCTAAAAAAGAAGAAGGGTTGCCCTGTGAAAGTATGAGGTTTGATAAAAAAAGCAATTCCATGGTTTTGGGAGAAGCTGCTTCGGTATGTATTCTTGAAGTTGGAGTTTCAGACAAAACCAAGGCTATTATAAGCGGAATAGGATATGCAACAGAGCCTTTATCCCATTCTATTTCCATTACTCCTGATGCAATTTGTTTTCAAAAGTCTATGGAGATGGCACTTAAAGATGCAGCTATAAATAGCGTAGATGTTATTGTCATGCATGCACCAGGAACAATAAAAGGAGATTTAGCAGAATTAAATGCTGTTCATAAAATATTTGAGATTACAATACCTTTCTTAACTACCAACAAATGGAAGGTTGGACATACATTTGGAGCTTCTGGAGCCATGAGTTTAGAGATGGCCGTTTTAATATTGCAGCATCAAGAGGTAATTCACAACCCTTTTTACAATAATAAAACGATTCCAAAGTCCATAAATCACATCATGATAAATGCTGTTGGATTTGGTGGAAATGCTGTTAGTATTATTATTTCAAAACCCTGATTTTTACCTTTAAATTTAATTATTTTTGTAATCATTAATTACACTATGAGCGAGATAAAACACGATTGGACCAAAGAAGAAATTCTTAGTATTTATAACAAACCTTTAATGGAGTTACTCTATGAAGCTGCTTCAGTGCATAGAGAAAATCACGACCCAAATACCGTACAGGTTTCTACCTTAATTTCTATTAAAACTGGAGGTTGTCCTGAGGATTGTGGATATTGTCCACAAGCGGCAAGGTACCAAACTAAAATTGAAGGGAATGATTTAATGACAGTTCCTCATGTTAAAGCACAGGCATTACGCGCAAAAGCATCAGGAAGCTCTCGAGTTTGTATGGGTGCTGCCTGGAGGAATGTTAAAGATGGAGAAGAGTTTGATCAAGTTTTAGAAATGGTGCGGACGATCAACAAACTGGATATGGAAGTGTGTTGTACCTTAGGAATGATTACTGAAAATCAGGCAAAACGTCTTGCAGAAGCTGGACTTTATGCTTACAATCATAATTTGGACACCTCTGAAGATTATTATGAAGATGTAATTTCAACCAGAGCTTATCAAGATCGTTTAGATACTATAGACAATGTTCGAAAGTCGAATGTTACTGTTTGTAGCGGTGGAATTATAGGAATGGGTGAAAAGATCGAAGATCGAGCAGGAATGTTAGTCGCCTTATCTACCCTAGACCCTCAACCGGAATCGGTGCCGATTAATGCTTTAGTTCCTGTTGAAGGAACGCCCATGGAAGAAATTAAAAAGATTTCTATTTGGGAAATGGTGCGGATGGTTGCAACAACAAGATTAATTATGCCACAAACTCAAGTGCGACTTTCTGCAGGAAGAAAAGATATGAGTAGAGAAGGACAAGCGCTTTGTTTCTTTGCGGGAGCAAACTCTATTTTTGCTGGAGATAAATTATTAACCACTCCAAATCCAGATGTAAATGAGGATATGAAAATGTTTGAGGAACTTGGATTAATACCACAAAAACCTTTTACTAAAATATCGCAACCAAAAACGGTGGAAGCAGAGGATTCTAATTTAGAATCTTTAGGTGAAAAGCCTCGATGGACTCGACCAGACCATAAAATAGAACGAAATGTGGAGGCGAAATTAAATGCTAAAATTTCAAATTGATAATGTTCTTTTTTAATTATTTAATCAACTCTCTAACTTTATCATAGACTAAAGAACTTTCCCAGCCTCGGTAAAATAAATAATCAACAAACTTTTTTCTTTTTTTCTGAAGGTCTTTTTCAGATGCTAATTGTAAAAATCGTTTTTCAGCTAAAGTGTCTAAGGTAGTGAGGTAATCGGGTTCAGATATTTCTTTAAGCGCCAAATCAATATTGTATTTAGAGATGTCTCGAAATTTTAATTCTCTTACAATACGCGTTTTTCCCCATTTTTTATGATTGAATTTTCCTCTGGCAAAAGCTTGCGAAAAACGTGTTTCATTTAAAAAGTTATGTTGTAGTAAATGTAAAACAATAAGGTCTACTGCATCGGGGATCATTTTCATGTCCCTCAACTTTTGTTGCACTTCTTTATGGCAACGCTCTTGGTATGCACAGTAATACTCTAAATGAGAAGTCGCTTCAGCAACGGTATAAGTTTTATTTGTTTTCTGCAACTTTGTCAATGTTTAAACTTTGATAAAATTACGTTGTTTGAGTGATTTCGCAAAGCGAAATTGTATCGAAAACAAATTATTGAGCATAAAAAAACCCTCCGAAGCTAAAGCTTGGAGGGTTTTAGGTTTATTTAATTTGAACATCATCTTTATCATAAAAATGATATTCTAGATATGTGTAAGCATCTCTTGGTTGAACAGTCACCCATTTTTTGTGCTCCAAAAACCACTTGGTTCGCACAGATGGAAATCCTTTCGTTAAAAAGGCTGCTATAAAAGGATGTGTGTTTAATGTTATCTTTTTATAGTCTTTTTTAAATAAGTCCTTAAGTTCATCGGTCATTCTATTTACCAGAACTATTGGGGCTTCAATCTCGCTAGTTTGTCCATTATTTGGATTTTCTTCACGAGTTTTAATATTCATTTCCGGTCTAACACGTTGCCTTGTAATCTGAATCAATCCAAATTTACTTGGCGGTAGTATTTTGTGTTTTGCTCTATCGTCTTTCATTTCTTCACGAATATGATCGTAAAGTTTTTTTCTATTGGCAGCACTTGCCATGTCGATAAAGTCAATTACAATTATACCTCCCATGTCTCGCAGACGTAATTGTCGCGCTACTTCACTAGCAGCTATTAAGTTTACTTCTAAAGCGGTATCCTCTTGATTTTGTGATTTATTACTTCGGTTACCACTATTAACATCAATTACATGCAATGCTTCAGTATGTTCTATAACTAAGTAAGTTCCCTTACTTCCAGAAACACTTTTACCAAAGGATGTTTTTATTTGACGTTCAATCCCAAATTTTTCAAACATGGGATTTTTAGAATCGTAAAACTTAACAATATTCTCTTTATCAGGTGCGATGCTTTGCACATAATCTTTTATTTGTAAGTA
>MAAC01009988.1_pt1 | contig 10535 bp, 7 predicted proteins | sample 1115981 | NCBI WGS metagenome assembly MAAC01 (sample SAMN04961126, study PRJNA320927) | seawater metagenome | isolation source: sample BD02T64 sea water enriched with oil for 64 days | place: USA:Gulf of Mexico | collected 2013-07-27 | reverse complement strand
ATCTGTACCCCAAATAAAAGTTGAGAAGTAGGTTGGATATAGGGGTGCAGAAGAGAAATTAAAAAATGATTGGAAAAGTCATTTTATCTCTGTAAAAGTTAAATCACCGAGAATTGCTGTTTTTACTTTATGTAGTTACCATTGGTCGGTGTTTTATGGTTACGTTATTTCCAACCAAGTTTTTCTTCAAAATCTTGATCAAGCTGCTTAGCAAAATCTTTGGCATGCATGGCGACTTGCTCTAGCATTTTTTCTTCTTCTGATTCTGCGTCGAATTTTGGCACTTTGACGGGATAGCCACTTTCATCTGTTGCCATAAAAGTAATAAAACAGCGATTGGTGATGACCGTGGTATTTTCTTTGGGATCTCGAGCGCGCACCACCACATAAATATGCATGCTAGAGCGGCCAGTATAAACTATTTGTGCGGTAACTGAGACCATTTGCCCAACGAGTATTGGCCTGATAAAGCGAATGCCATTGGCTGATACGGTGACACTATAGCGTTTACTCCATTTTGCCGCACAAGCATAGGAGGCTTGGTCAATCCATTTCATGACCATACCGCCGTGAACTTTTCCGCCAAAATTCACATCGGTTGGTTCAGCGAGAAAGCAAAACTCAACGCTGTTGTTATTGTGATTATTCATAGCTAACAAACCCTTCCTATATTGCATTATCATTATTATAGACAAGATCAACAGCTTAGCTATTTTATCTGTTTGATATTAACCGTCAGTGATAAAAAGTTGTTATGATGTCGCTAACGTTCATACCGCTCCATTTTTTATGTCAACCACAGCAATATTGCCCATTGAGGCGATTAAATCACAATTTTGCCAAACCATCATTCAGCACAATACCGTTATTTTATCAGCACCGCCTGGAGCTGGTAAGTCAACATGTTTGCCGTTGTGGCTTTTGGCATTAGCGGAGTTTTCAGGGCAAAAAATTTATTTGCTGCAACCGCGCCGACTTGCGGTGAAAAATATTGCGACTTATTTAGCCAGCCAACTTAATGAAAAAGTTGGCGATACGGTTGGCTATCGTTTGCGAAATGAAAGTAAAGTCTCTAAAAACACTCGCTTAGAAGTGATCACTGAAGGCATTTTAACGCAAATAATTCAACATGATGCCGAGCTGAGTGGCTGTGCATTAGTGGTTTTTGATGAATTTCATGAGCGCTCATTGCATGGCGACCTTGCTTATGCGTTAACGCGAGATGTGCAACAAGGTTTGCGCGACGATCTGAAAATACTTTTGATGTCAGCAACCTTAGATGTCAACGCTTTGGCAAAAGCGCTGCCCGATGCAGCAGTGTTAACCAGCGAAGGGCGATGTTTTCCTGTTGAGTTTACTTATCTTGCCCCCGTTAATATTCAGCGTTGGCGAGACCATGCCATTAGCGTGATAAAGCAGCGAGCGTTAGCGCATCAAGGCTCGACCTTAGTATTTTTGCCTGGTGTTGCAGATATTCGCTTTATTACACAAGCAGTGAGCCAATATTGTCCTGATGATTTGCTGTTATGCCCTTTGTTTGGTGAGCTGAGCTTACAACAGCAGCAGCAAGCGATTCAACCTTGTCAATCAGGTAAACGAAAACTGGTGTTAGCAACTAATATTGCCGAAACGTCTTTAACAATTGAAGGCGTTAATATGGTGATAGATTGTGGTTTTGAAAAAGTGGCCATTTATGACAATGCCAGCTTGATGAATAAGCTAACACAACAGCAAATTGCTAAGGCATCGGCGGTACAAAGGGCAGGGCGAGCAGGTCGATTAATGGCTGGGCATTGTATTCGCTTGTATGCTAAAGATGATTTTGAGCGCAGACCAGAGCAAAGTATCAATGATATTCAGCAAGCAGATTTACTGCCAACATTGATAGAAGCGGCTCGTTGGGGGGTGACTAGTTTAGCCAAAATACCAATGCTAGAGTTGCCGTCAACAATAAAAGAGCGTCAAGCATGGCAAGAGCTTAGAAGTTTAGCCATTGTTGATCAACAAAATAAGCTGACTCAACAGGGTGAGCAGGTGGCACAGTTTTCTTGTCATCCACGTTTTGCCCACATGATACTGTCAGCACAGCATCTTTCTACGCATCACCTTTCGACGAAAACACATACTGATAAGTTGACATTTTTAGCCTGTATTTTGGCGGCGTTATTAGAAGAGCGGGATATATTACCCGCTGAGCAAAGTCGATTTGACTGTGATATTACTCAGCGAGTAAACATAATCATGTCGAAATTTAGCAAGCCTTACGGTGTGTTTGCTAACCTAGTGAAGCAAGTTAAAAATTTAGCCAATCGAGTTCGATTAAATAATGTTAATTTGTTAGCTGCTAGTGCTTTACCTATTGAATGTATTGGCTTGTTACTCGCTTATGCTTACCCTGAACGAGTAGCGAAAGCACGTGGTTCGTCTGGTGATTTTGTTTGCGCAAATGGTAAAGGGGTAACGCTTGATGAACAGGATGCACTTGCGGGTGAAAGCTTTTTAGTTATCGCCGACTTAATGCAATTTAACAATGTGCTTCGGGTTCGTTTAGCCGCAAGTATAAATTTATCACAAATAGAGCAAGTATTCTCTGATCGAAATGGTGAGCAAATCACCAAGCAAGAAGTCGCGGTATTTGATGATAATAGCGGTAAAATTATTGCCCGCTCACAAACTAAGTTGGCGGCGTTAACATTACAGGAAAGCATTAGTAAAAATAACTTAACGACCGCCAATATAGCGCAAATGTGGTGTGATTTGATCACCCGTAAAGGCTTGAGTTTTCTTAATTGGCAAAATAAAGATTTGGCATTGAAAAAACGCTGGCAATGGTTAACAACCTTTTTTCCTCAATATAAATTAATTGATGTTAGCGATAAAGCCTTGTTGGCAAATTTAGCTGACTGGTTTAGCCCCTTTGTTGGCGAAATAAAATCAACAGCCAAACTAGCTAAGCTAGATTTATCAGCCATGTTGTTGTCACAATTAGATTATCAGCAACAGCAGCTGTTGAAACAGGCCGCGCCTAGTATTTATGTCGGTCCTACAGGTCGTCATTGTCCTATCTCTTATTCAGATGAAAAGTCACCGAAAGTTTCGATGCCAATGCAAGAATTATATGGTTCAACGCAAACCCCTTGTATTGGTGGCATTAATGGCCAGCAAGGTATACCGTTATTACTGGAATTATTATCACCCGCGCAAAGGCCTATTCAAGTCACGCAAGATTTAGCGCAGTTTTGGCAAGGTAGCTATAAAGCAGTACAAAAGGATATGAAAAGTCGTTACCCTAGGCACTACTGGCCCGATGACCCAGTAAATGCCAAAGCGACCAATAAAACCAAACGCCACCTTAATAACTCTTAGTATTTTATAGAAGAACCGACATGCTCACCCAAGTAAAAAGCACAAAAAAAACAAATGATATTCCTAAATCACCTTTTGCTAAAAAATGGCAGCAAATAGAAAAAAAACAAAAACGCAATGCAACAGCCAAAGCTAAAATAGATAAACTTTATCAAGAATTTCAAGATGATATTTTACCCAAAGAGCAAAGAATAGTTAAACTATTAGCAGAGGAAACGCGTCACCTGATGACTTTTCTGCCTCGCAAATCATTTACTCAGTGGCAGCGTGAAGAGCTGCAAGAGTGGGTTGAGAGTAATTTAAATACCCTTGCTAGTCACCCTTTTGGTAACCGTGATCTATTTGAAACAGTAGCCAAAGAATATAGTGATAGTTTGGCGAAAGAAGCGAAAAAAATTAATGCTGATCACGATTTTTCTCTTGAAGAAATTGAATATATGCGCACCATGGCGGATGAAATGTTTAATGGAGATATAGACTTTTCCAATGATGAATTGATTGAGTTTATGCGTGATCCTGCCGTATTCCAGCAAGCGTTTCGTCAATACATGGAAGAAAAAGCGCAAGAAGAACAAGAGAAAAACTTTGATGATGATTTTACCAACGAAAGCGATGAAGGTGAGCATTTCCAAGAAGAACATGACTATAGCAATGGATACAGCAACGGTAATCAACGTTATCAAGACGAGCAACAAGCAAAAAAACAAGAAAAATTAAAATCACTGTTTAGCTCAAGCAAATTAAACAAATTGTTTAAAATGTTAGCGAACAAATTGCATCCAGACAAAGAAGCGAATGAACACCTAAAAGAAGAAAAAAGTGAGTTAATGGCGAAACTTGTTAGCGCGAAAAAAAATAAAGATGCCTTCATTATTATTTCTATGTTTCATCAATTTATGCCTGAAAGTGACAATGCCTTATTTGATGGTAATGATGAAGAGTTAACGCAAGCATTAATTGGTTTGCTTAATGATAAACTGCATCAACTAGATAAAGAGAATAGTGATAACAAATATAATAACGGTATTAAAAGCATGGTGTGGCAAAAATTAAATGGTCGCAGTAAAAAAGCCACCCAAGAAAATATTGATTGCCATTTAGCTGATCTTGAAGACAGCCATACCCGATTAAATTACTCCATCCATGAAATAAAAACGGTAAAACTGCTAAAAGAAATACTGGGTGAGCGTTATGAACAACGCAATTTTAACCCCTTTGACGGTGGTGATTTTTCACTTGATGATTTAGACGCGTTATTTCGTTAATGAATAACCGTTCTTATCACACATAATAGCCAACATGAGCTTACGCGTTTTGCTTGTTCGCGCAGCAACACTTAAAGCCAACAGAGCTATTTTAAATTGAAGTTATTGTCTGCTAAGTGGATAATGTCGCAGGTTTATCTGTGATATTAAAAGTGAGTAAATTGATGAAAGCAAAAAACAAACAATACGCCGTTATTGGTTTAGGTCGTTTTGGTTTAACCGTTTGTGAAGAGTTGCATCAATATGGTTCACAAGTGTTAGCGGTTGATATTAATGAAGAGAGAGTAAAAAAAGCGACTGATTTTGTGTCTACCGCTGTGGTTGCAAATTGCGCGAGTGAAGAGACTGTCGCTGAACTAAAATTAGATGAATACGACATGGTTATGGTTACCATTGGTTCTGATATTAATGCAAGTATTCTAACAACACTGGTACTTAAAGAAGCGGGTGTTAAAACCGTTTGGGTGAAAGCGAATGATAAACTTCATGCAAAGATCTTAACTAAGATTGGTGCAGATCATATTATTCGTCCAGAAAGAGATATGGGGGTTCGAGTCGCAAGGAAAATGGTGGATTGTCATGTTTTTGATTTCCATTTTTTGGGGAGTGGACTTGCTATTACAGAAATTGTAGTTAGTGGTCAAAATAAGGGGAAATCATTAGAGCAGCTTGATTTTTGCCAAACGTCAGATATGAATATCTTAGCCATTAAGCGTGGATCAGAAATTATCGCGGCTCCGGAGTACAGTAAAAAATTAGAATTAGGAGATATTCTTATTATTGTCGGCCCAGAAGTGAAACTGGCACAAGAAATAAGAACATTATGAATTTTTTACCCAAGCAAGGTTTACTTCCGTTAAAAAAAAATAAAAAATCAAAAGAGTGGTCAGAACCAAGGACCATTCTATTTTCATTTCTGGCTATTCTACTACCTTCTGCCTTGCTATTAACACTGCCTATATTTTCAGTGTCAGGTTTAAGCTTTATCGATGCTTTATTTACTGCAACCTCAGCCATCAGTGTGACAGGGCTTGGAATTGTTGATACTGGCACGCATTTTACTATCAGTGGTAAAGTGCTCTTAATGCTTTTAATGCAGATTGGTGGGCTTGGTCAAATGACATTATCAGCCGTATTACTGTATATCTTTGGTTTAAGATTAAGCCTACGTCAACAAGCACTGGCGAAAGAAGCATTAGGGCAAGAAAAAAAAATTAACTTACGCAAACTAATTATGAATATCATTAGTTTTGCATTGGTCGCTGAACTAATTGGCATGTTAATTCTTTCTTATCGTTGGGTGCCAGAATTAGGGCTTGCAAAAGGGATGTTTTATGCTGCTTTTCACTCTATATCGGCATTTAATAATGCAGGGTTTTCTTTGTTTTCAGACAGTTTAATGGGTTATGTTGGTGATCCGATTGTGATATTTACCCTGTCCTTTCTCTTTATTGGCGGGGGGCTAGGCTTTACGGTTATTGTTGATTTATTTAAAAATGGGTCAAAAGGATTTAACCGATTGCAATTACACACCAAAATCATGATTCTAGCGACGCCGACATTGTTACTTATAGGTACATTATTTTTCTACCTACTGGAATATAATAACCCGAATACCTTGGCTTCGTTACCCGTTGGTGATCAATGGTTGGCTGCTTATTTTCAATCAGCGAGTGCGCGCACTGCTGGCTTCAATAGTGTCGATTTAACGCAGTTCACTCAACCGGCCTTATTTGTCATGATCATATTAATGTTAATTGGCGCGGGTTCTACATCAACAGGAGGTGGATTGAAAGTATCTACTATTGCAGTAGCAGTAGTTGCAACATGGACTTTTTTACGTCAAAAGAAAAATGTTGTGATGTTTAAGAGAACGATTGGTTGGCCAATTGTAATGAAATCATTAGCTATTATTGTAGTGAGCGGGTTACTGCTTTGTTTCGCAATGTTTTCATTAATGCTGACAGAGAATGCCAGTTTTGACAAAGTAGTATTTGAAGTTATCTCAGCGTTTGCAACGGTAGGCTTAACGGCGGGTTTGACGGGTGAGTTGTCTAAATCCGGTAAATTCATTATGGTTATTGTTATGATTATTGGTCGAATTGGGCCGCTAACATTAGCATATATGTTAGCAAGACCTGAACCATCATGTGTGAAATATCCTGAAGAAAATGTGTTAACCGGTTAGATAATCTGTATTGAAGAAGGCACCATAACGAAACAGACTAATAAGGGGCAGCAATAATAATCTGAATACAGAATCACTGTTTAGAACGGTAAAATACCGCCTTGAAGTATCAAGGTCTTAATTACCAATATGCACGAAATACCAGTATAATAGGGGATGTTATACGACTGTTAATCTTTCCAGTATATTTGTAACGATTCATTTTTTGTCCAGACGATCCTGTCAATGCGTAGCCTACAAATAAAACTAAATGCTATTTTAAAAACCAAAACTAGGATTGTGTTAATTAATGTCAACTCAGAAAAAATCTAAAAAACCAGAGAAATCTGTTCAAAAAAAACAAAAAGATTTAAAACAATCAAGAACATGGTTGCGTAGAATTACAATCACAGGATCTAAGCTTGCAGTAGCACTATTTTTTACCTTAGCACTTTTTACTATTTATCTTGATGCTAAAGTAAAAAAAACCTTTGAGGGCCAGCGTTGGCAAGTACCTGCACAAATTTATGGTCAAATAGAAACATTGCACCTTGGTGATAGCAAAAATATTATTCAGCTGAGTAAATCACTTAAACTTAATAATTATCAAAAAGTAGCGATAACACACGCTCCCAGCCAATTTGCCTTGTCGTCGAAGCGGTTAATTATTTACCGTCGCGCTTTTGATTTCCCGAATGCTAGAGCAGGTGAGAGTAACGCTGCCGTTAAGTTGATTATTGAAGTTGATGAAGGTGAAATCAGTCAACTTTTTGTTGAAAATACCCCTGTTACCTCGCTTAAACTTGAGCCTACGTTATTGGCTCGTCTTGTTCCTGATAATAAAGAAGATCGCGTTTTAATAGCCCTTGAGGGGATGCCGACACTGCTACTTAATACGCTATTGCTGATTGAAGATCGTGATTTTTACCATCACCAAGGAATTTCCCCTTTAGGAATCTTACGCGCTTTATACAGCAATATACTGGCTGGTCGCACGGTGCAAGGCGGTAGCACGCTTACTCAACAACTCATTAAAAATATGTTTTTAACCCGTGATAAAACGTTTACTCGCAAGTTTAAAGAAGCGCTTATGGCGCTTATTATTGAGAGGCGTTATAGCAAAGATCAATTGCTTGAAGCTTACATTAATGAGGTTTATTTAGGCCAACACTACGCCCATGGTATTTATGGTTTTGGTTTAGCGGCAAAGTTTTATTTTGGTAAACCCGTTGCACAGCTTAGTCATGAGCAAATTGCCCTGCTGGTGGCACAAGTGAAAGGGCCAAGTTATTATGATCCATGGCGACATCCACAAAGAGCGAAAACCCGACGTGACTTAATTTTGCGTTTAATGTTTGAGCAACATTTATTATCAGTGCATGAGTTTGAGCAAGCGGTTACCGCGCCGTTAACTATTCGAGCACAGCGCCGCTTTAAAAGTCAAAATTATCCAGCATACTTGCAGTTGGTGAAAAGTGAGTTAAGTGAGCAATTGAGTAGTCGTCAGCAAAAATCAGGTATTCGGGTTTTTACTGGCTTTTCACACTACAGCCAGCAATTGCTTGAGCAAAGTGTGGCGAAGCAATTAACGATATTAGAAAAACAGTATCAGCAAAAAAGTTTGCAAGCGGCAATGATAGTAACCGATATTGACAGCGCAGAAGTTCGCGCCTTAGTGGGTGACAAACAAAGTGGCTATGCTGGCTTTAACCGTGCCTTACATGTTAATCGTCCTATTGGTTCATTAATAAAGCCTGTTATTTATCTGTCAGCATTAGAGCGTTATGAGCAATATAATCTTGCGACAATATTAGACGATAAACCTATCACGCTAAGTAGCGCGCAAGGAAAGCGATGGCAGCCAAAGAATTATGATGGTAAATACCGAGGGCAAGTGCCGCTCATTGATGGTTTGGTGAAGTCACTGAATATTCCAACGGTAAATTTGGGCATGAGTTTAGGTTTAGACAATATTGCCAGTGCCATGCATGCGCTTGGCCACAATCGCGATATTACTACTCGTCCTTCAATGCTGTTAGGCGCGGTAAATATGTCGCCTTGGCAAATAAATCAGCTGTATTTACCCTTTGCTAAACAAGGTAGTTCATTAAAAGCGCATGCAGTTAAGTTAATCGTAGCGAAAAATGGTTCGACATTATGGCAATTTGCCAACGAACCAGAGCAAATATTGTCAACGAATGCAGCTTATTTAATGGATTATGCGTTAACAGAGGTAACCAAAACAGGCACGGCAAGGTCACTTTCTTGGCGCATGAAAGGTGCTGAGCTTGCGGGTAAAACAGGCACAAGTAATGATCTGCGTGACAGTTGGTTTATTGGTTATGATGAACAGCATTTAGTGACTACTTGGTTGGGGAATGATGATAATGCTTCAACAGGTTTAACAGGCAGCAGTGGTGCGTTAGTGTTATTTGCAGATTACATGAAAAAACAAGGGGTGAGTAATAAAGTTAGCATTAAGCCTGACGCTATTGCCTTAACTTTGTTTGAACGGCAAACGGGTAATGCTGTGACTAATGGCTGTGATGACACCAAAAGCTATCCAGCAATATCTTTAGGTATCCATTTAGAAACAACATGTTTGAAAGCAAAAGTAGATAATCGCTCTTGGTTTGAAAAGCTCTTTAGTGATTAAACCGAGCACCCAAGACCATAGGTGCTCGGTTTAATATGACATGTTATGCATGTCCCAGGTAGTTAGTATGCTAATAATTACTCGGTGAAAGTGACACTTAATTTTTCGGTGGCAGCGGTATCAATAATACTCACACTACCTATGCTTCTTTGTAATTTTGCCGCGGTTTTATTCGCGCCATGACGTTCAGCAAAAGTGATAATATCATCACCATTACACATTACTTTTAAGGCGATAGTTTTGTCTTTTAAACGATACGATTTAGAAGTGCTATTCAATCGATAAACTTTATTACTCATTGCCGCTTTACATACATCAATCAATGCTGTTTCTATATAGGGACTCATTGCCGCTTGGCTTGGCAAACTAAAAGCTAAAACAGGAACGGCAGTGGCAAGTGCGATAAGGGTAGTTTTTAATGTTCTCATAATATTCTCCATAATGTTTATTGATTATGCTGCTAAAATGCAACACGCAATATAATAGTGGGTTATTTTTAGTAAAAGGTTGTTAACAATTTACTTGTGAATGTAAGTAAAAACACGGCTGTTTTTACACAAAAGCTGTTAAGTTGTTGATTGTTCGTTTAATGTATAAAAAGTAGTCGTTTGGTTGTTACAAAGCTTTTACATTTATTCATAACTGGACATACGAAAGCCTTTGTAGGTGTCATTTAACGTGAGATGAAAAGTGGCAAGGCGATGGCATTTTTTGATTTAAAACAAAAAACACACTGTTATTATATACAGCCAGAATCTGAACGTGATATGCTCTTATACCAGTTAGCGAGATTGGTATTAATACCAATTACACTAACTAAATGATCATTTTAAAATGGCCTAAATATCCAATAACTTCGTTGCTTTCAATTCCAATAGCCAGCTATTGCTCAATCAAGCGCCTTGTTCTTGAAAATTTATGCTCATTGAATTCTGTACCCTTAATTAGTTTAATTGGTATACACTAATTTTAACCTTTTCTTTTAACATGACTAAGGAATAACAATGGCAGTTGAAAGTAGATTTGTCGTCATTAGACACGGGCTGGAGGCAAAAACATTTATGGATAAGAAATCAGCAGA
>MAAC01016266.1_pt1 | contig 10536 bp, 12 predicted proteins | sample 1115981 | NCBI WGS metagenome assembly MAAC01 (sample SAMN04961126, study PRJNA320927) | seawater metagenome | isolation source: sample BD02T64 sea water enriched with oil for 64 days | place: USA:Gulf of Mexico | collected 2013-07-27 | reverse complement strand
TTCAAATAAGCGCCCTAGAAGCATGGCATCTGTAATATCTGACACAAAAAACTCATCAAAGCAGAGCACACGGCATTCACGAGCAATTTTATCCGCAACAATCTGTAGTGGATCCTCTACATTTGTTATCCCAGCCAATTGATGATGTACCTTTTGCATGAACCGATGAAAATGAGTTCGCTGCTTTTCTTTAAAGGGCAAGGCATCGTAAAAGATGTCCATCAGATAGGTTTTGCCCTGACCAACGCCACCCCATAGATAAAGCCCTTTAGGCGCATTCATAGCTGGTTTAGGTTGGCTTTTGAATTTAGAGAAAAAACCTTTGCTTTCAACTGGCTGAGCGATCGGTTCTTGCAGTTTTATGTATAAGTCATTCAGTCGCTGAATAACCTGTTTTTGCGCATCATCCTTAATAAAACCGTTTTGCGCTTGATCCGCCAAATAGCGCTCTAATGGACTCATAGTGAAATATTAATAATTGTGTTAGATTGGTCATCCTATAGAAATAAAGACGTCACAAGTTAGGACATTCTTGTTGGTACATTGTAGCAATTATCACCCATGAACATTCAAGCAAATTTATCCAATGTTGGGTTAATAACCAATACAAAAAAAGCGGTTACTAAACAGCCTGTTTCTAATGAAGGCTTGGATCAAAAGCAGGCAACTGATAGTCAACAAAGCGCTCAGTTATCAGTCAACGGGGTGGATCGTGCTGAACTATTTGAACAAATTGAATCTTTAGACAATAGTCAACAAACAAGTTTCCGCGCCAGTGACATAGAAAACAAGAACCAAAAATCAATTCAATATTATATCGATAACCAAGCCTTAGAAAACCAAGAAACCCGCGATGAACTTCGTGAGCAGCTTGGTATCGATTTTACCGTCTAAACACTTAATTTTTTGCCTCATGAAACTCCTAGCTGATTTTTTCCCTATTCTATTGTTTTTTATTGCTTACAAATTGCAAGGTATTTACGTAGCTACCGTTGTTGCTATGGCCGCGTCGGGCATACAAGTCGCTACTTATTGGCTCAAAAACAAACGCTTTGAATCGACCCATTTGATGACCTTCTTTATCATCCTTATTTTCGGCGGCGCTACACTTTACCTTCAAGATGAAATGTTCATAAAGTGGAAACCCACCGTTATAAATTGGCTTTTTGCGTTTGCATGCCTAATAACGCACTTTATTGGAAAAACCCCTCTAATTAAACGTATGATGAGTGGCGGGTTAACACTGCCTGATAATATTTGGACAAAACTAAATGGTATTTGGGCTCTTTTCTTTATTGTACAAGGGCTTTTAAACCTTTATGTTCTATACAATTTTGACACGGATACTTGGGTTGATTTCAAACTATTTGGAATGCTTGGATTGACGATTATTTTCATTGTCGCTCAAGGCTTTTATTTAATGAGACACATCGAAGACCCCGTAAACATCACAGACGACAATAACTAGGGATATTTCCACTCAAAAAAATGACTAATCGTACAGAAATTATAAAAAACACCTTAACTGAAGCAATTCAGCCAGAGTTCATTCAAGTATTAGATGATAGCCAAGCTCATGCGGGTCATGAGGGTGCTAAATCGGGCGGCGGACATTTCTACCTGACCATTGTTTCTGATAAATTTGCTAATAAATCGAGAATCCAGCGTCACCAATTAGTCTATAGCGCCTTAGGTGACATGATGAAAAATGATATCCACGCATTAAGCATCAAAGCTTTTACACCAGAAGAACAACCTCAACCAAAGGAGATTTAAATGAAGGTTAGACTAGCAATTATTGCTTCACTTTTACTTGGAGCGATGAGCCCACAAGCATTCGCCAACGACGATTCGACCATCGCTATCGTTAACGGGCAAGAACTAAAACAATCAACACTTCAGTTTTACGCCTTAGAAAGACGTCAAATTGACCCAAAAAACGCCCCTCCTGCAGACCAACTTGTTAATGACATCATTAACATGCAGTTGCTCAAAGAAGAGGCTTTTAAAATGAAATTGGATAAATCAGCTGATTTCAAAGCGAGAATGAAATTCATCAATTTGAGCATGTTATCTCAAGTCGCAATGATTAACTTCCTAGATAACAACCCAATTTCCGAAGAACGTTTAAAAAAAGAATATGATTCTAAAATTGGTGAAATGGACGTGACCGAGCTAAAAGCGAGCCATATTTTAGTCAAAGAAGAAACCACCGCTAAAGAAGTAATTGAAAAGCTTAACAAAGGCGGCAATTTTGCAGCCTTAGCTAAGGAATACTCAACGGGACCAACTGCACCTAAAGGCGGTGATCTAGGATGGTTTTCACCTCAGCGAATGGTTCCAGAATTCTCACAAGCCGCACTTGCAATGAAAGATGGCGAATACACTAAACAGGCTGTACGCACTCAATTTGGCTGGCACATCATTTTACGTGCAGGAAAACGTGACGGCACACCGCCATCATTTGAAGACGTTAAACCAAGCATTAGTGCTGCGTTAGAGCAAGAGCATATTCAAAAACATATTAATGATTTAAGAAAAAGAGCTAAGATTGAGGTTCCTCAAAGTACCCCCCTCAAGTAACGTTTTTTCTAAAACCAAAAGAGGCCCTGTTATCAGGGCCTCTTTTTATTCAGTATTTTGTCCCGCATATTCAGCCACTTCCTTTCTTGCATTCAAAGCTGCGCCTCCCCTTCTCAACTATTTACGCCGACTTTATTGACATGGGCCATTTTGATTAAAGTAATGGAATTTACCTAGCGAAACAATACTCGCCGCTCGAGAGCATCGCCCATTCACTTAACTAAGGGGAACATGCGAGCTACTCAGTATTTTCGGCTTGGGCAATAATACGCTTGCTTTGCACGATCTTGATGATCGCAGAGAGAAGTCTTTAAACGAAGCTTCGTGCAAAGAATTAAACATTAACACCCCTGTCTTTCTTGATATCGAAATGACCATTTAACAGTTCGTTCCATAACACCAGCTACCACCCTTACCCCTCTGTTACAACTAGATTAAACACTAATATTATGTTATTTTGCGCGATCTAAAATAATAACGAGCTTGAGGAAAAAAATGCGCATAATTCTATTAGGTGGCCCTGGTTCAGGTAAGGGCACACAATCTCAGTTTATTACCGCAAAGTACGGTATTCCGCAAATATCAACCGGAGACATGCTACGTGCTGCTGTTAAAGCTGGCACGCCTTTAGGTGTTGAAGCCAAAAAAATAATGGATGCTGGTGGTCTGGTATCTGATGAGATCATTCTAGGCCTAGTCCAAGAACGACTCGCTCAAGACGATTGCTCTAATGGCTTTTTGTTAGATGGCTTCCCGCGTACTGTTCCTCAAGCAACAGGTTTAGCCGATATGGGTGTCGATGTTGATCGCGTTGTCGAAATTGCCGTAGATGATGAAGAAATTGTACGCCGTATGGCGGGTAGACGGGTTCATTTAGATTCAGGCAGAACGTATCACCTTATCTATAACCCACCAAAACAAGAAGGCTTGGACGATGTAACAGGGGAAGCACTAATCCAACGTGATGATGATCATGAAAATATCGTTAGAGACCGCTTAGCGACTTATCATAGCCAGACCGCACCTCTTGTCGATTTTTATTCAAAAGCGTCTGAGTCAACACCCGTTAAATTCAGTACCATCCGAGGTGTTGGTAGCGTACAAGAAATTACGAGCAACATGTTTGCCGCTCTGGACAGTTAGATATTAACTGTCTTCGCCAAACGCTGATTTAGTAACAAACTAAACGTCACCTTATAGTCAATGAGGTGACGCTTTCACTTTAAAAATTAATCATTTTTAGTAGGAACACAGATAAATGAAAACTTATGATATTGCTGTTGTTGGTGCCACAGGTGCTGTTGGTGAAACCATGTTATCCATCCTTGAACAACGAAATTTTCCTGTTGGGAATTTATACCCGTTAGCCAGTAGCCGCTCTGCCGGTGGTAGCATCCAATTTAATGGCAAAAATGTGAAAATTGGTGACCTTGCTGACTTCGATTTTAGTACTGTCCAAATCGGCCTGTTTTCTGCTGGTGGCTCAGTCTCAGCCGAGTACGCGCCTATAGCTGCCGCTGCTGGGTGTGTTGTCATCGATAACACATCACACTTTCGTTATGACGACGATATCCCTCTTGTTATTCCTGAAGTAAACCCAGACGCTATTGCACAACACACTAAAAGAGGCATTATCGCCAACCCTAACTGCTCAACCATCCAAATGTTGGTTGCTCTTAAGCCTATTTATGATGCCGTTGGTATTGAACGTATCAATGTGGCGACCTACCAAGCCGTTTCAGGTACAGGCAAAAGCGCCATTGAAGAGCTCGCTGGGCAAACGGCCAAATTATTAAATGGCAAGGATCCTGAAGCCAAGGTATACCCAAAACAAATTGCTTTTAACGTATTACCTCAAATTGATGTTTTTCAAGAAAATGGCTACACCAAAGAAGAAATGAAAATGGTTTGGGAAACCAACAAAATCTTTAACGATGATTCAATTAAGGTAAACCCAACGGCTGTTCGTGTTCCCGTTTTTTATGGTCATTCAGAAGCGTTACATATTGAAACTAAAGAAAAAATTAGCGTAGAAAAGGTTCGCGAATTAATGTTCAATTTTGAAGGCATTACGTTAATGGATGAACGTATTGATGGCGGATACGCAACGGCTGTTAGCGAGTCAGCTGGTCATGATGATGTATATGTTAGTCGTATCAGAGAAGACATTTCACACCCAAGAGGCCTCGATATGTGGGTCGTTGCAGATAACGTTCGTAAAGGTGCCGCGTTAAACAGTGTACAAATAGCCGAAGTGCTGGTAAAAAAATATCTTTAGTCTATAGTTGAGGTACTTAGATGTCTCACTATTATCGTTTTTAGGGAATAAGACTATCGTTAGTTTAGGAGCAATATAATGAACAAACCAACTAAAGCCGTTGCAGCATTCTGCTTACTTAACACAGCCAGCGCCTATGCGCTCGGTGTTGGGGAAATTGAAACCCATTCCGCGTTAAATCAGTTATTGAATGCCCAAATCCCTCTCGTTGGTTCTCAAAAAGAAGACCCTAGTAACATTCGCATAGGTATAGCGTCTCGGGAAACGTTCGAAAAAGCTGGAATTGATAGGCCTCATTACCTAACTCAACTTAAATTTACGCCAGTACTTGGGAAAAATGGCGAAATCACTGTTGACGTTCGCTCTAACACGACGATAAAAGAACCTTTCGTAAACTTTATACTTGAAGTTGAATGGCCTCAAGGTCGCACCCTAAAAGAATTCACTATTCTTTTAGACCCACCAATCACCATGTCCGACGTTAGAACTACGCCACTTGAATTACCCAAAAGCCCAGCGATCACCCCAACACCTCAAGCGGTTGTAACAACTACAACAAATACTCAGCTAACAAGTAATGTGCCCCCTGCTGCTCAACCAGTAGCAGTAGAATATGGCCCTACTAAAAATAGAGACACCGTTTGGGGCATTGCCAAAAAACTGATAGCTGATAATAGCACTGTGACACATCAACAAATGATGTTGGCTTTATACGACAACAACCCAAAAGCATTCTATAAAAAAAATATTAATGCGTTAAAAAAAGGCGCTATTCTTCAACTTCCTAGCAATGAGCAAGTTGACAGCAGAACGTCAGCTCAAGCTAACAATGAGTACGTCGAACAAAACGCCTTATGGTCGTCTTCAACTAAGTCCAAACAACCACCAACGGCTGTTGCAGCAGTAAATAGCATCAAACAACAATCCGCTACCGAATCTAGCGCTAAAAAAAAACTTAAAAGTAACCCAGAAGAGGCGAAGCTAACGCTTTTAACACCTAAGCAAGAGACTGGGAAAGACATCCCCATCGAAGGTGGCACGACAGACACACCCGTTGGCGCAACAGACCCTAATGAACAGGCTAATATTGCCATTGAAATGGCGACCACCCTTGAAGAAGAAAACAAAGAAGTCAAATCACGACTTAGCGATTTAGAATCACAGTTAGAGAAGCTTCAACGCCTTCTCGTATTAAAGGATGAACAGCTGGCGCAACTGCAATCAAACAAACCTGTCGTTGATGCTTCTCCAGCCACGACACCTAAACAAGCATCGGCACCTATCATTGAGCAAAGCGATAATCTACCACTTTATGGTGGCGGACTTGCCATCGCCTTACTTGGGTTATTCTTAGCACGCCGTAAAAAACAAACCACAGACCCAAAAGGTGACGAATCATTTAGTGAAACACCCGCTTTTTCACCAACCATCACTGAAGATATACTCGATGCTGATAGCAGCGAAACATCTTCGAGCATCGTTGAAGAAGAGCCCTTATTAAGTGAATTTACTCCCACTGAATTTGATTCAAACATACATACTCAAGAGGCGGATCCACTAACTGAGTGTGATGTTTATATTGCGTACGGTCGTTACCAACAAGCTGAAGACCTTATCAACAAAGCTCTTGAAACCGATCCAGATAATTTAAGCTACAAACTAAAATTATTAGACATACACTTCTCATCGGGTAACGCAGAGTCATTTGAAGAGCTTGCCAGTTCTTTATCCAACCTTCAAGAGTCCGACCCTGACACGTGGAACAGCATTGCTGAAATGGGAGCAGAACTTAACCCAGACTCATCACTCTTTCTTTCACCTTTGAATGAAGAAATTGAGATTAAGCAAGCAACAATAGAGTCAGAGTCAGAGTCGGAGCCCGATACGGAAGCTGACCACAGCATAGAAGAAGACAACTCAGCTGACAGTAATACAAATAGCGAATTTGAATTCGATTTCAACCTGATCAAAAATGAAACATCATTAGATAAACCAAGTATCGCGCCATCTGACGAAATGGACATCGCTTCAACCGACACTGTTGAAGATAATCTCGAAACAAAATTAGCACTCGCTCAAGCATCAATTGAAATGGAAGACATTGAGTCCGCTCGCAATACCTTGAATGAAGTATTAGCGTCTGGTAACGATGCTGAGAAACAAAAAGCTCAGGAAATGTTAGACAACCTATAAAAAAAAACTCTATATATAATATATTGCTATATAGATATGCTAATTTCTGTTATACAATTGTGTCACACTAAGTACCTGATAGAGAGATGGCGAACTCAAAAAAACCAGAGAGCTCTAAAGCATACCTTGCTGAATTAGCTAGCCAAGTCCCTTCCTCTTCACGAAGGGATTTCCTAAAAAAAGGTGTTAAATTTAGCACTGGCCTTGTCGCAGCATCTGTCACAGGCGGAGCCATCTCGGACAACCTACCGCCTAATACCCCAATCTGGAGTAAGACACTAGGCACGGGGGTTGTCTCAGCCCCATACGGGGCCCCATCAAAGTTTGAAAAAAATGTTATTCGACGCACAGTACCTTGGCTAACCGCTGATAAAATTTCATCCATCAGCATGTCGCCCATTCATGAATTAAAAGGCATTATTACCCCAAATGGTCTTGTTTTTGAGCGCTATCATGCCGGCGCACCGATAATTAACCCTGAGGAACATCGCTTAATAATCCATGGCTTAGTTGACAACCCACTGATATTCACGATGGATGATCTAATGAGGTTTCCATCAGAATCTGTTATCAACTTTCTTGAATGCCCTGCTAACGGCGGCATGGAATGGCGCGGACCTCAAATGGAAGCCCTGCAGTTCACACACGGTATGATCAGCTGTTGCGAGTGGACGGGGGTACGTTTATCTACATTACTTGAGGAAGTGGGCGTTCAAAACACAGGCAAATGGATTTTAGCAGAAGGCGCAGATGGAGCTAGCATGAGCCGTAGTATTCCTATAGGTAAAGCCTTAGATGATGCGCTTATCGTTTACGCTCAAAACGGTGAAAAGCTCCGTCCAGAACAAGGCTACCCCGTCCGCCTGTTTAACCCTGGCTGGGAAGGGAACACATCGGTTAAGTGGTTACGCCGTTTAGAAATTGGCGATAAACCATGGCACCACCGAGAAGAAACATCGAAATACACCGACCTCATGCCAGATGGCCGTGCTCGTCGTTTCTCGTACGAACAAGAAGCTAATTCCGTTATTACATCACCCTGCCCTGAAAACCCATGGAGTACAAAAGGCTCATACGAAATTGAAGGCTTAGCGTGGAGTGGACGAGGAAAAATCAAACAGGTCGATATTTCAATTAATGGTGGTGTTTCATGGCAGCCGGCTAGACTAAAAGGACTGGTCTTATCAAAGGCCCTTACGCGTTTTTCCTTGCCATTTAAGTGGGATGGCGCACCCGGTCTACTACAAAGCCGTGCGATCGATGAGACGGGTTATGTTCAACCAACACTAACTCAGCTCCGCAATGTCCGCGGCACAAACTCCATTTACCATAAGAACTCAATTCATACTTGGCAATTACAAAGCAATGGAAGTATCAAAAATGTGCAGCTTAAGTAAACTATTTATCGCCGTTGCTGTCGTCATCATTGCTATCATCTCAACAACATCTTTTGCTGCAGGAAGTTTTGGTATCGGTAAAAAAGCAACTTTAGAAGAAATTGCTGGATGGGATATTGACGTCCGGCCAGACGGTAAAGGACTGCCAAAAGGGCAAGGATCCGTCACCCTCGGCGAGGGCTTATATGAAGAAAAATGCGCCTCTTGTCATGGCATATTTGGTGAAGGTGAAGGTCGTTGGCCTCCCCTAGCTGGTGGTGAAGGTTCGCTCACAGAAGACCGTCCTGAAAAAACAGTTGGAAGCTATTGGCCTTATGCTTCAACCTTATGGGATTATATCAATAGGGCCATGCCGTTCGCTGCGCCTAAGACATTAAAACCTGATGAAGTATATGCCCTTACCGCCTACGTTCTTTTTTTAAACGATCTAGTAGAGGATGACTTTATATTAACCGTAAACAATTTCGCGGCCATCAAGATGCCAAATGAAGACAACTTCTATATAGATAACCGGCCTGATACAAAAAATATACGTTGCATGGAAAGCTGCAAAGACCCCGACAAAATCATTGTAGTGCAATCACTACGTGGCATCACGCCTGATCAAAAAAGAAGTTCAGGTGAAGAAAAAAAGTCATCTCTAAGCAAATCCGCTAGTGCAGGTCAGGCTATTTACTCAACAAGTTGTTTAATTTGCCATGGAAGCGGCGTTGCTGGCGCACCTACATTAAACGATAAAGAAGCATGGACTAAACGACTCGAGCAAGGCATGGACACCCTTGTAAAACACGCAATTGATGGTTTTCTTGGAGATAAAGGCATAATGCCGGCAAAAGGCGGTAACCTATCATTAACAGACGAACAAATTGAAAATGCCGTTCATTATATGATTGAGGCTGAGTAGGTAATGACATTTAAAGTAATAAACATTAAAAATATTTTACGGCTTATCGTATTTAGCGTGCTATCCAATGTGGCATTTGCTGAAAGTATGGAGGGCAAAAAATTAGCCTTTGACCGATCAAAGGGCAACTGCCTAGCTTGTCACGCAATTGACGACGGGGAGATGCCAGGAAACATTGGGCCACCCCTTATCGCCATGAAAGCGAGGTTCCCAGAACGCGCCATTTTAAGAGCACAAATATGGGATGCTACCAGCAAAAACCCGATTACAATCATGCCACCTTTCGGCAGGCACCATATTCTAAGCAATGCCGAGGTTGACAAAATAATCGATTATTTATACACACTTTAACCCTATAGCAACCGGAGAAAAAATGGATATTTCACGTAGAAAGTTTCTAAACCTGTTAACAATCGGGTCAACTGCTTGCTTCGCACTGATGACCCCTCTTACCGCATGGGCCGCTTGGGCTAGCGATGCCTTTAACGCAACCAAACCAGAAGATGCATACAAAAATTTATTCGGTTCAACTGAGCTGATTGAAAGCGATCAAGTTAAGCTCAAAGTGCCTAAAATCGCAGAAAATGGCGGCGCTGTTCCTGTCTCCGTTAAAACCAGCATGAAAAATGTCGACTCCATCAATATTTTTGTTAAAGACAACCCGCAGCCCTTAACGGCTTCTTTTAAGATCCCTAGTGGCACAATCCCTGATATTTCAACGCGTATTCGTTTAGCACAAACCAGTACCGTAACGGCTGTTATCAAAGCAGATGGCAAGCTTTTCAGTAAAAGCCAAGAAGTAAAAGTAACTATTGGTGGTTGCGGCGGCTAAAGCATAGAACTCGGAGATTAATATGAAAGTTAAAGCAAAATTTAAGAACGACATTACCTCAGTACGTGTATTAGCGAAACACCCAATGGAAACTGGCCGTCGCGTTAACAAAGAAACCGGTGAAAAAATCCCTGCAAAATATATACAAGAACTAACCTGTGAATACGATGGAAAAGTAGTTTTTGTTGCTCAATTTGGCACCTCTGTCTCGCAAAACCCATACCTTGCCTTTGCGTTTGAAGGTGGTAAAAAAGGTGAGAGCATACAGCTTCGTTGGAATGACAATACGGGTGATATAGAAAAGACAGACGCTACGATCAAATAATAATGACCATGAGAACACGTCTAA
>MAAC01010207.1_pt1 | contig 10536 bp, 17 predicted proteins | sample 1115981 | NCBI WGS metagenome assembly MAAC01 (sample SAMN04961126, study PRJNA320927) | seawater metagenome | isolation source: sample BD02T64 sea water enriched with oil for 64 days | place: USA:Gulf of Mexico | collected 2013-07-27 | reverse complement strand
GTGGCTTTTGCTCGTTCCTCGCTTATTTTAGCCAACTATATTTTGCCCATTAACGAGGGCGTTAAATTCCACAAGGTAGTCTGATGTATAAAATAATTATACTAATGCTCTTATCTATTTCTTCTAATGTAGTTGCTTCTGAGAAGAATACATTAGAAGAATTAACTGCTAGTCTCGAAAAAGCTAGAATAGATAATAATATTCCATCTTTAGCTGTAGCTATAATTAGCTCAGGAGAGGTCACATATATTAAAGGGTTTGGTTTTCTAGATGAAATTAAAACTAAACCAACATCAGAAGATACTTTATTTCGAATAGCTTCAATTTCTAAACTATTTACTGCTCAAGCAATAATGCTACTAGCCCAGGATGACAAGCTAAAGCTTAATGACAAAGCAGGAAAATACTTGCCTGAACTCACAAAGAGTAATATCACTATCATGCAGCTACTCACTCACTCATCAGGACTGAGTGACATTATTAGGCCAGTAAGTTTTGAGGAGAAAAGAACAATTTCTTCTTATCTTGACCTTGTGAGTGAATCTGCATCAAAACATTCAGAAGAGCAGGCTTTTGAATATAGCGATACTAATTTTAATATTTTAGGTGCGATTATAAGTGCAGCTTCTGGACAAGAATATGAAAAGTTCATACACGACAATATATTGAAACCAGCTCAGATGAAAAAAAGTAATTATTCGTTAGGTGGGAATGAATACTTTGCTGAAGCGAGTCCAACTTACAAAGGGAAGTTAATCGATAAAACTGATCAACGTCCTTATGATGTTTCATTTAACCCAAGTGAAGGCTTGGTATCTAATGTGCGTGATTTAAGTCATTGGTTAAAGCTAACCCTTGCTCGTGATGCATCAATTTTAGAAGAGCAAACATATAATGAAATGTTGGAGCCGCAGATAAAAACTTCTTGGGGTGAAATATATATGGCGTTGGGCTGGCAAGTATACAAGACTGAACATGGTAAAGTTGCTAGGCATCCAGGTAGTATCAGAGGATATAAATCGCTAGTTCTTACTTACCCAGAAAGTAAAAACGCAATGATTCTCCTTACTAACTCAAGTAATACTCCTCGATGGGAAATAGCAAAATCAATTACAGAAATATTCTGAATGGTAGTGGAACTTAACAAGCTGTTTAAGCGCGGGACTGCTAACGTTTGGCTCGGTTCCGCTTCGCTACACAATTTTAGCAAACTAATAAAAAGCCCCTTAACGTGGGCGTTATACGCAAAGATGAATCAACCTTATAGAGTTCGAATAAAAACAAAGGTGAAAGTTAGACTAGCATTAATCTTAATACTATTTATTGTGTTCGGTTCAATATCTATAAACTATATTCTCCAGTTAGATTTTGGAATTACACCAAAAGAAGTAAAATATGGTCGTAAATATCAACTTGAGGCATTAAAAATTGGTGGCGGAGGCAGTTACCGTGGAAGTACATTGTACACTGTCGGTAGGTTTAAACTTCCAAATGGAAAAATAGTGAGTGCAAAAGTTTTTCTTATTTCTCACAATAAATTATATTGCGTCTCAGAAGTTTTAGTTAATGGTAAAGTTAAAAGTTACCTTACTTTGCCTCCCCAACATTGCGTATAACAAGCCAATTAAGCGGGACTAACAGTTTGCTCGGTTCCGCTTCGCTTCACATTTTAGTAAACTATTATCAGCCCCTTATTGGGGCGTTATGTGTAAAAGGAGTTTCGGTGAAATATCTATTTATTGGTTTACTTTTAATTAGTAGCAACATATTTGCGACAGAAAAGTGTCCATACGATAATGACGATAAAGCGTCTTTATTGTCCGAAAGCCTTTCAATAGTTAATCTTCCACTAGGTGCTCTAGAGCTATTTAACTCTGGTCAACCGGACGAAGCAAAGCAGTTATTAATTAATGATCTTACTAGCTCAATTATTGCTATGGATATTTTGTTGTCCCATAAGGGGTGTACTTACCCTAAAAACGAAGTAGAAAGAACTATGGCGCTATTCAAGACTTTGGCGCGTATGAATGAAATCTATCCCGTTCCTGAATGGGAAGTTGATCCTAAGATTCAATCTATATTTCAAAAAGCTATCAGATATGAGGCAACGCCATAAAAAGGTGTTAATTTACACATAACAAGCTAATAAACAAGGACAAAAAACAGTTTGCTGTTTTCGTTCCTCAACATTTTAGCAAACAATTTTTTGCCCATTATTAGGGCGTTATGTATTTAGGCAAATTGGGGAGCCGTAGAAATTGAATCAATTGGCTGAAAAATCTATTGGGTGCCCTTACTGTGGAGAGAACATTAAAGTTTTGATTGATCCATCCGATTCGGATCAACAGTATATTGAAGATTGCCAAGTATGTTGTAAGCCGATAAATTTCTTAATTTCTGAAAGTGTTAATGGCGAACTATCAGTCAACGTTTATAGTGACGATGACACGTTTTAGTAAATACTATAAGTCATTAAAGCAGGAAAATTTACAGTTGGCTGTTTTCACTGCGTTCAACATTTTAGCCAACTATAAATTTCCTCTTAATGAGGCGTTAGCAGTATAAAGGGTAATTAAGTTCAAAATGGAAATATTCGTTGCTATTCTATTGGTTTTTCTGGTTTATAGGTCAGTTTCCTATAACCTTAAAGGCATCTATCATAGTCTTCTTGCTTTGAGATGGGACTCAGTTGACGGGTTTATAACTTACTCAAGCTTAAACAATTATAGGAGCCCTTATAAAAGGGTAAAAGTATATGAATTGTCAATTTGGTATGCTTACCAGCACAATGGAAAAGATTATACATCGAAAAGGTTCGTATTTAATTATTCAAATAATTCATTTAGTTTTATCGGTAAAATGATGCTTTGGAACATAAGACGTAATCGAAATTTTAAAGTGTACGTGAACCCGTTAGATTCAAAAGATGCTGTTTTAATTAGAGGGCTTACTCTTTTTCATGTAGTTAATTTATGCCTGCCTATAATATCAGGGCCATTTAAGCGAAGTTAAGTACACGCTGTTCAGTTTACAATACAGCTATAAGGTTTTAAAGTCGGACTCGTAACAGCTTGCTCGGTTCCACTTCGTTTCACATTTTAGCAAGCTATTACTCGCCGCTTAAAACGGCGTTATATCTCTAGGAGTTTGTGTTGACTGTTGTTGAAACTGAAAGGTTATGTATTCGACAAATTACGAATGAGGATGCTAAAAATCTATCAAAAGTGTTAGCTGATCCTTTAGTAATGCAATATTCGACAGTAGGTGTTCATACAGAAGAACAGATTTATGATTATATTGCTAACTGCAAAAAGCAATATGACTTAAATGGTTATGGACATTGGGCAATTTATAACTCTGCTACTGATGAGTTTGTTGGCGTCTGTGGTATAAATAAACATAAAGTGGATACTGATGATGTTATACATATTAACTATCGTCTCGCCACTGACCAACAGGGTAAAGGTTATGCTGTTGAGTCAACATTGGGTGTACTAGATTTTGCCAAAAACGCTTTAAAACTTAAAGCTATACATGCACTAATAGAGTCAGCCAATATTAGTTCTGTTAAGGTGGTAAATAGAACAGGCTTTCAATTTATTAAATCTGCTGTATTTCGTGGCTTTAAAGTAGATATATATCAAGTGGCTTTATAAAACGAGATATAACAAGCTAATTAATAAGGACAAAAATAGTTGGCTGTTTTCGTTCCTCAACATTTTAGCCAACAATTTTTTGCACATTATTAGGGCGTTGTAACTCAAAATCCAAGCCTTGTGCTGCCTTCAAGTTTTAACTATACTTTGTACCATATAAAGTACAACTAAAGGTATCGTTATGAGTAGACTTCATTTTGATCAGGATATCCAACCGCTTTCAGACTTTAGAGCTGGTGCGGCTTCTTTTATACGTCAAGTTAATGAAACAAGAAGACCTATTGTAATTACCCAAAGAGGGAAAGGTGTAGCTGTTGTTGTTGATGTTGCCGAGTATGAATCTATGCAAGAAAAGATTGAATTACTTGAAGAAGTTCAAAAAGCAGAAGCGCAACTTTCTGCTGGACTAGGTGTTTCAAGTTCTGAAGCTAGAAAGCGAATTTTACAGAGTATTCAACGTTGAAAGTAGTTTGGTCTCCTTTAGCATTAGAAAAATTAGAAGCAGCCGCTAAATATATTGCACTTGATAAATCATCCGCTGCCGATAAATGGGTGAATGACATTTTTGATCGCGCCGATTTACTTGCTTCTCAGCCTGAAATAGGTCGAGAGGTTCCAGAGTTAATAGGATCAAACTATCGTGAAGTAGTTTTTGGTAATTACCGCATTATCTATAAAATTGAAAATGAGATTAAAATACTCACTTTACGTAATAGTCGACAGCTGCTAAGTTCTGATAATATTGAGTTATAACAAACGCATTAAGCATTGGACTGCTAACAGTTTGCTCGGTTCCGCTTCGCTTCACATTGTTGAAAACTATTAATCAGCCCCTTATGCGGGCGTTAGCTGCAAAGCGTATATCGATTATTCTGTGAGAAATTAATGACTATTGGAACATGTAATTGTGGTGAAGTATCTTTTGAAATCACTAGCCAGATAAAAGATATATATTTTTGTCACTGTTCAATCTGCCGCAGCAATACCGGATCAAATGGAATAGCAGTGGCTGTAGTAAGTAAAGACAATTTTCGCTGGCTAAAAGGTGAAAACCACATAAAAACATGGACTAAACCTAACCACGACTGGCAGACTAGTTTTTGTACTAATTGTGGTTCGAGTTTACCCGGAAAAAATGATGACTCTCGAATGTACATTCCTGCTGGTTTGCTACCTAACGACAATGAAAAATTAAAAGTTACTCATCATATTTGGGTAGGTTCAAAAGCAAGTTGGGATGAAATCGGAAGGGATGGTATTCAGCATATTGAAGCCTTCAGGGGGTAATTTATAAATTGCAGCTATAAGCTAATAAATAAGGACTAAAAACAGTTTGTTGTTTTCGTTCCTCAACACTTTAGCCAACTATAAATTTCCTCTTAATGAGGCGTTATATTTTTATCGACGAGTGATGCGCATCACGCTATGCTTATGTCATGATTAAATCTTTCAAACACAAAGGCCTCAAGAAATACTTCCAAACAGGAAGTGTTGCTGGAGTTCAGGCAAAGCATCAACGTAAATTACGTATGCAACTAACAGCAATAGATACCGCGCAAGAAATTGATGATATCAATTTACCTGGTTTTAAATTGCATCCTCTCAAAGGGGATCGTGATGGGATTTGGTCTATTACTGTAAATGGTAACTGGCGCATTACTTTTGAGTTCATCGATGGTAATGCATACATTCTCAACTATGAGGACTATCACTAATGACTATGCATAATCCGCCGCATCCTGGAGAGTTTATTTATGACGTATATCTAGAACCCGCAGGTTTTAGTTGTCGTTATTTGGCTAAACAACTAGATGTAGCATCATCTACATTAAATAGAGTTCTAAAAGGTCAAAGTGCAATCTCACCAGAAATGGCACTTCGCTTATCTAAAGCAATCGGCAGAACACCTGAAAGTTGGTTAGCAATGCAAGGTAACTATGATCTTTGGCATGCTAAACAACAAATTAATTTAACTAATGTCCAAACTGTAAATTTTGCAGTGGCATAAAAAATATAACAAGTTGCTTAAACGCAAAAATAACAGTTGGTTTTTGCTCCTTCGTCGCTTATTTTAATCAACTATTATATGCCCATTATTAGGGCGTTAGGCTTTTCTATAATTCAGGTGTAAATGGATATTATGACGAATAAAATTACTAAATTAGAAAAAGTAGGCTTTGTTTTAGTTTCACTTATAGTTTTGTTGCAGGGCTTTTATGGCACTTTTGCATTCATTGATCCTACCGCTTTTTCTACAGTAAGAGGCACTGAACTTTTTTCTGGTAAGGACGCTGATTGGGTACAAATATATGGTTCACGTACTATTTTTATTACCTTAATTTTCGGTTACCTTTTATATACTCGAAATCATGTTGTTTTAATGTGGGGGGCATTATTTGCTGTTGTTATGCCAATTACAGATGGGCTACTTGCATATGAAGCTCAAGCACCATTTAAGGTTGTTGCTAAGCATATCGCTACTATTGTGTATTTGTTAATAATATTCTTTGTATTTAAAAGGGTTATTGCTAAAAAAGCTAATAAATAAGGACAAAAAACAGTTGACTGTTTTTTGTCCTCAACATTTTAGCCAACAATTTTTAGCCCATTATTAGGGCGCTAGTTGCTCCACGATGCTCGATGACACCATAACGTTATGGTGTTATAGTGTTGTTATTGAATCAATGGAGCTATAACCATGAGTAACTTATCTAAACGTTCAACTGTTTATTTTGAACCAGACATACATCAAGCTTTAAAAATGCGGGCAGCCTCGGCACATCTATCAGTTTCTGAACTTATCGATGAAGCGGTTAGATTATTAATGCGTGAAGACCAAGAAGATTTGGCTGCAGTATCAGAAAGGGCTAATGAGCCTGAGATATCTTATGAAGATCTGCTAAATGATTTGAAGTCACATGGCAAAATATAAAATCACTTTTAAAAAGTCTGTAGCTAAAGATTTACGAGTTATACCGAAAAGCGATATACAAAAGATTTTAAGTAAAATTGATTCTTTGGCTGAGAATCCGCGTGGTGAAGGCTGTATCAAGCTATCAGGCAAAGAAAACTATAGAATTCGGCAAGGTTTATACCGCATAATATATGAAATTAAAGATGGTCTGCTTGTTGTAAATGTAGTTAAAGTAGCTCACAGATCACATGTTTATAAGAGCAATTAACAAGTTGCTCAAACGGAAAAATAACAGTTGGCCATCGCTTCGCGATTATAGCCAACATTATTTTCCGCTTAGCAAGGCGTTATATGTGAAAGGTGTGCTGCTATTTTATGCGCACTAAAAATAGGGTTAAGGTGTATTTTTTGGAATGTACAAACTATCGTGATGAATTCGGTTTTCTGTTAACTAAGGCATTTATTCCAGCTGGATACCAAATAACTAAAAGTTTAGAGTTAGATAAACCCCCTGAAAGTTCAAAATATGAAGGATTAAGTTTTTCTATCGATGAAAATAATATTGTGTATCGAAAAGGTAAGGTCACTCCAGATAGACCCGGAGCATTTTTAGCTATTTGGAAACGCCCCCTTTTAGATAAAGGGAATAAACCTGTTCCGTTACAATCTAATGATCTAGACTTTTTATTCATAAAAGTAGAGAGCCATTCTACTGTAACGGTTAATGACGACCCGGGTAATCATTCCAAGTATGGAATGTTTATTTTCCCCGTATCCCTACTGATTGAAAAAGGTATTATTTCTTCTCCAAAGGCCAAAGGAAAAACAGGATTTAGAGTTTTTCCTCCATGGAGCCAAGATAGGGGATTAATTGGCACGAAGGTTTTTTCTGATTCAGGTAAAAAAACTCAGCGTTGGCAATTGCCTTACTTTTTAGAAATAGATGAATACGGCTTAATAGATTCATTAAAATTAAATAAAATACTTAACACCAACGGTTCGTAATTCACACCTAACAAGCCACTAAAGTCGGGACTGCTAACCGCTTGCTCAGTTCCATTTCGTTTCACATTTTAGTAAGCTATTATCAGCCCCTTAATGTGGGCGTTAAGTTTCTCTAGTTGATGCGATCCATTGCAGCCTTATATACTTTGCCTTTATTGCGTTTTCCAACCGAGATCACTGTGACCGTAATTACATTATCATTTACTTCGTAGACTAACCGATAACCAGCTTGCCTAAGCTTAATTTTATATAATTCGTTACCGCCAGGTAGCTTAGCGCTTTCAATATGTGGGTTACTTAAAACCTCGGTTAATTTTTTCTTAAACAGTGATTGAATTGTCGCACCTAATCTTTGCCACTCTTTAAGCGCAGACTTTTTAAATTCTAAATCATAGGTCATTTAAACTAACCTTTATACTTGCTTCGTTTTTGCGTTGTTCAACAATTGCAAGTAACTCTAAGTCTTCAATATGATCCATCATAAACTCATAAGTCTCTGCTGGTATGCAATAAAATGCAGGCTCATTTCTATTCAATATGGCAATAGCTTCTCCGTGAGCACTCAATGCGACCTTCATTGGGTTTGCTTTAAGCTCACTAATACTTGCAGCAGCTTCAGTTAATATTCTAGTTGTCATGCTTTACTCAGTACGTTAAAGTGGTCTTTAATTAGGGCTAGTATAAACAACGAAACTTAACAAGTCACTTAAAAGGACAAATAACAGTTGGTTTTTGTTCCTTCGTCGCTTATGTTAACCAACAATTATTTGCCTCTTAGTGGATGTTAAATGGCTCGGAATTATATGCAGTTAATATTGCCCACAGTGAAATACCAAAAAAGCTATATTAGTTATATTAAAGAACTAGGTGATGAAGAACGTTATCCTTTTCCACTAGATTTTGAGTATGAAGATTTTATCGAGCTTTTGAATAAAATAGATAATTATGCCAATGGGATAAACATACCAAAAGATGCTGTTCCAAGCTCTACTTATTGGCTCATAGAAAATAACGAAATTATTGGTGTAACAAACTTAAGGCACTCTTTAAACCAACAAATAGAATTTTGCGGTGGTCATATTGGCCTAGGAGTTCGCCCATCTTATAGAGGTAAAGGTGTTGGTAATATTTTATTGGCAAAATCTATTGATAAACTTAATTCAATAGGAGTAAAGGTTATTCATATTCATTGTTATAAAGAGAATGCTGCATCTTCTTCAATGATTGTTGCGAATGGTGGTAAGCTTGATTCTGAGATTTCATACAATGATAATATAATTCAAAGGTTTATTGTCAGTGTTAGTTAACAATAATTTAAAGCGGGACTGCTAACAGTTTACTCGGTTTCGCTTGGCTACACATTTTAGCAAACAATTTTTAGCCCCTTATTGGGGTTAGTTGCTCCTAGATGCTCTGTGACATCATAACGTCATGATGTTGTTATTGAATCAACGGAGTAATTACCATGAGTAACTTATCTAAACGTTCGACTATTTATTTTGAACCGGACATACATCAAGCTTTAAACATGCTACCAAATAACTACGTATTGGTTTTAATAGATACTTGAAAAGGATAGAAGCGAGTGAGAATATTTTTGATCACCTTCATGGCCACATTTATAACTTTTTGTGCCAGCGCACAGAGTAAACAACTTGTGGCAGACAGCGGCTTTGCAAGGCAGGCGCTTAACAACTGCAAAACTGATTTGCGTTACCTTAATCAGGTCATCGGTTGGCAAGTGAAGTGGCCCAGGCAGTGGCAGAGCATCATAGCGGCTGGGCCAGAGACTGTGGATGAAGCAACCTCAACTTGGTCTCAAGTTCCCGCTGCATTAAAACTAGCTATGGAAACACTACGCTTAGGTATATCCTCTGAAGAAACAGCGCCACGCGCAGTAGTGATTCGAGTTCAGCAACAAGTTCGCGACCTTTTGTCTGAACTGACTATGGTTAATTCAAAATATACCTTTAAAAATGTTGATAATATAAATGCAACACAATGGAACTCCCTTGTAAGAGAAAATATTGCGCCAGCAGTTTCAAGCTTTGAACATTTTCTTCATAACGAATATCTCCCAATAACCAGTACAGCTCCCGGACTTTCCCAACTCAAAGGTGGGAATAAATGTTTCTCTGATGCTGTAACGTGGTGGACTACCTTGAACCCATCTCTGAATGAAATTGAAGAGATCGGTAAACGATTTATTAAGGAATCACGGGCTCAATTGATCGCAACGGGAAAGAAAGGCGATACGGTGGAGAGCATGCTTACGGGTCTGCGTACTCAAATAGATGATAACCGCACTAGCGCTAAAGAGTTACTTGCCATTTCAGAAATAGCGTTGGCTCGGGCGCACGATAAAACGTTGTTGTCATTTTCGAAACGGACTAAAAAAGAAATCATAGTTCGCGAAATGCCGAAATATTTACAAGCATCAGCGCCCGCAGGGTATTACGGCCGAGCTCAAGGTAACACTCCAGCCCGATATATTATCAACCCGTCACGTCCAAATGAGCGACGTCTTATGGCTGAGGTGATTGCTTTTCATGAAGGAATACCTGGTCACCACCTTTGGTCTACATACCCTAGGAAGGAGACGACCACAGGTTATAATTCAGGTATTCTTGAAGGTTGGGCACTCTATTCTGAATATCTTGCAGATGAAATGGATCTTTACAGCACAACGTATGACCGCCAAGGTATGATCACAAAGCATCTTTGGGCAGCGAGCCGTCTTATTGTTGAGCCAGGGCTTCATTTGCGAGGTTGGTCGCGTGAAGATGCTATTCGCTTCATGATGGAAAATACAGTGATGTCTCGTACCGAGGTTGAAATTGAAGTGGACCGCTATATTGCCATGCCGGGTCAATCACTTAGTTATATACTTGGGGCTGATTTAATTTTGACTGAACGCAAGCGTGCTCGAAATATCATGGGCAGTCTTTTTGATATTTCTGA
>MAAC01004389.1_pt1 | contig 10539 bp, 5 predicted proteins | sample 1115981 | NCBI WGS metagenome assembly MAAC01 (sample SAMN04961126, study PRJNA320927) | seawater metagenome | isolation source: sample BD02T64 sea water enriched with oil for 64 days | place: USA:Gulf of Mexico | collected 2013-07-27 | reverse complement strand
GATAATGGACTGATGAATGGCAGGGGTATATTTGATGTCAACAAGATACACATCAAATCATCGAAAGCAGGGTTCGATGTTCCCGATGCCAAGCTGCATACAAGCTTCGATATTAGCGGAATTGAACGCACTGGGATTATTAGGTTGTTAGACCTTGAGCAAGAGATGACGCGGTCTCAGATTATGCTGCTCAGTCAGGATGATGCTGGCCCTGATGCCCTGATGTCATCAATGCGTGCTTATTATCGAGCCGGTGGTGAACTGTTGAAACAAGGCGCTAAAATAGGTTCCGTGTTAGAGATTAGCACGGATGCAGGTAATTCAGCACTGCGCCTTGAGCTGAATTATACCGACGCAAAACGACTGTTCGCACTTAAAACGGTTAGGGATCTTGCGGTGGCTACCCAGGGTAATATCAGCATTAACATTGATAAAAGCATGCTTGCCGGCACACCCCTGGCAGAAGCCATTACCATGCCTGTCGCGATGGGTTTTGCTGTTGAGAAAGCGGATCGGTATGAGTCTTTGGTCCTTCTCGACAAGGGCGAGTTATTGCTCAATGGAAACCCCGTGCCATTTTTAGATGCGGTTGGCGATCAGCCTTTGGACTGGGATAAGCTCCTCGGGATGTAATCGTTGTACTCCTTGAATCCAAGCTCCGATAATGGCCGTAGTTCCTGTCAAGTACTGCAACGACGTTGCCAGACACCATAGCAGTGCCCATGCCCGCGTTGTGCTTTTTGCGAAGGGCTGACAGGGCGGTCTTCGCTGCGAAGCACGCCTTGTCTAAATGCGCCTAGAGTCTGGCCCAAGAGAGCAGTGAGTGCTTTGGGTATTGTTAGTGCCATGATTACTGGGAGACCCACTGAACCCTTCAATTCAGGATTGTTGGAGTACCAGGCGCCCCCCTGTTTTTTAATTTGCATATTGGCTAATGTGCTTGACAGTACCGTCGACAAAAAATAGTCTGCCTTTGATAATAAGTAATCTCGAAGCGTTTGGTTCGCCAATGAAAATGCATCAAAACTGGGCAGACCCCAAGTGTGGCCCCGAAGATGCGATTATTAAAGTGGCTGCCAATGGCGTTTGCCGCAGTGACTGCCATGTTTGTGACGGCGACTGGGAATGGATTGGCCTGCAGCCCGAATTACCCCATGTGATTGGTCATGAATTCTGTGGTGTTGTCGAAGAAGTGGGTGCCAATGTTCAAAACTATAAAGTTGGCGATAGAGTGGTTTGTCCCTTTATCTTCGGTTGTGGCAATTGTTCTTTCTGTCACTCGGGTCACCAGAATGTCTGTATCAATGCTGACCTGGCCGGCTTTGGCTGCTCCGGTGGTTACGGAGAATTCGCCCAGGTTGCACGTGCCGATCTGAACCTGGTGCCCCTGGATGAGTCCATCGACTTTGTAGAAGCCGCCAGTATGGGCTGTCGTTTTATGACCTCCTTTCACGGCATTGTCGATCAGGCAAAAGTCGGTGCTGGAGACTGGGTCGCGATCCACGGCTGTGGCGGTATCGGCCTTGCGGCGACACAGATTGCCAATGCCCTCGGTGCCAATGTGGTGGCCGTCGATATTAATGACAAGAACCTCGAAATGGCCAAGAAGATGGGTGCCGTTGCTACGGTTAACGCCTCAAGCGGTAATGTTGGCGAAGCGGTTGTTGAGATCACCGGCGGTGGTGCTCATATTTCTGTCGATGCCCTGGGTATCGCCACGACCTGCCTGAATTCCATTATGAGTCTTCGTTCGCGGGGCCGACACCTGCAAATTGGTCTGACGACGCAGGCGGAAAAAGGCTTTATCGCCTTGCCAATTGATCTGATGGTTGCCCGAGAGATTGAATTTATTGGCACTATCGGCATGCAGCCCCAGCGCTACTCTGCAATGCTTAATATGGTGACATCCGGTAAGTTAACCCCCGGAGCCATGGTGACCAGCGTGATTCCCGTTGAAGAAGCGGCAGCGGCGATTGAGTCCATGCACGGCTTTGGTAATGTCGGCACCACGGTTGTTAAATGGTAATTTAAGCCTGCTACAAAAAGCCGCGTTTAATAGTGATTAAACGCGGCTTTTTTAGGTGTCAGAAGTATAGAGCTTTTGTGGGCTTAGCTGTAATCGAGCTGCTTTAAGGCACGGCAGGCCTCTTCGTATTGGCTCAGTACTTGCGGCAAATATTCAGCGGCAGACAGGGGCTGGTTGGCGCGGGCCTCGGTCTCCATCAGGGCGCAAGTTTGCGACAGTTGCAGCGCGGCGAGATTGCCACTCGATGATTTAAGCCCGTGAGCGGCCTGACGAATAGCCTCTGCATCCGCGTTTTCGACGGCTTGTTTCAAGCTGGCAATCTGGCTATCGGCACTTTCTGTGAAGGCCTCCAGCAACTGCTGAAAGCGCGGCCATTTATCGCCACAGTAATAATCGCTGAGGCTTTTCAGGATAGTCGGGTCGAGTACCTCAGCGGCGGTGTCCTGTTCTGTCGTTGAGCTAGCGTCTTCTGAGTCGGCCGCTGGTAACCAACGCCCCACCAGTTCCGAGAGGTTTTTCAGGCCGAAGGGCTTACTCAGATAATCATCCATGCCCGCCTCTAAAAACCGCTCTTTATCGCCGGCCATGGCATTGGCGGTGACGGCGGCAATGGGGGTGCGATAGGGTCGCTCTGCCTCGTATTCTCGGATTAGCGCCGTGGCCTCAAGGCCATCGACCTGGGGCATTTGAACGTCCATCATAATCAGGCTATAGCGCTGTTTACACGCGGCATCGAAGGCTTCCTGGCCATTATTGGCGACGTCGGTCTCGACACCAAATTGCTCGAGCATATCGCAGGCCAGCATTTGATTGACTGGATTGTCTTCGGCGACCAGGATCTTGCCGTTCGTTGTGTCACTGATAGACTTGTTGCGTACGTCAATGTTCATGATGGGCAGGGGCTCATTCGGGTTAACAGAGTGTTCGAGCTGGGGAGAGGGTGCTATTTTGTTACTTTTTGTGAGAGGAATAGTAAAAGAAAAGGTACTGCCCAGGCCAAGCTTGCTTTCCAGGTTGAGCTCGCCGCCAAAGAGTTTGATCAGTTGGCTGGAGATCGCCAGGCCTAGCCCCGTGCCGCCGTACTGGCGAGAAATAGAGCCGTCGGCTTGCTGAAAGGCTTCAAAAATACTGGCGACTTTATCTTTGGCAATACCGATGCCGGTGTCATTGACGCTAAAGCACAGCCAGGCATTATTACTACTTTCGTCTTCCAGTGAAACACTCAGGGTGACTTGCCCATGATGGGTAAACTTGATGGCGTTAGCTACCAGATTCATTAAGATTTGCGTCAGGCGCATGGAGTCGCCTTTGTAGTAAGCGGGGAGAGACGGCGCAAGTTGGGCCTTTAAATCGAGCTGCTTGCGATCGGCTAAATCCTGAAATAATTCCAGCACATGGGCAATTAAAGGTTCTAGCTCGAAGGGTTCTTCTGCAAGGTTGAGTTCGCCGGCTTCCACCTTGGAAAAGTCGAGAATGTCATTGATCACACTGAGCAGGGTGTCGCCGGAGCGGCGTATGGTTTGAATATACTTTTTTTGTTGGTTGTTGAGTTCGGTATTGTCCAATAATTCAGCCATGCCAAGCACGCCATTCATCGGGGTGCGAATTTCATGACTCATATTGGCAAGGAATTCGGTTTTTAATTTATTGGCTGCCTGGGCGATATTTCTGGCTTCTTTAATGCCCTCATCCCGGTTCTGGATTTGTTCGAGCATCTGGTTAAAGCTATCGAATAGGCTGCCGAGTTCATCACTGCCCGGGCTTTTCAGGCGCAGGGTATAATTATTTTGGGCAGAAACACTTTGCATCGTGTCTGCCAACTCTTTGATGGGTGTGGAAATAATGGTTTGCACGCGCCGGGCGAGTAAATAAGTGACGAGGACAGCGCCAAGATACAACATGCCCATCAAGATCACTTGCTCCTGGAAATCTTGATAGATAGCGGCAAGGTTACCCTGTATGGCGATATAACCGACGTTTTTTTCACCCACCGAAATGGGCTGTACCACATCGATATAGCCCGCCCGAAAAGTACTTTTAATGCTCGACGGCAGTATTTCGCGTTGTGCAAGGCTCCTGGAAATGTTTTCCAGTAGTGTTTGGTTACTCGGCGCTGGACTTTCATAACGGGCAAAGATTTTACCGCTTTTGTCGTAGAGCTGTGCCGAGGTAATATCACTATTCGCCTCCAGGGCGGTGAGTATTTCTACACCGGTGGCGGGGTCTTTAAAGGCAATGGCCGCTGTTGCATTGACGCCGATCGTTTTACTGAGCACCAGCAGGGAGTCGGAAAAGTTTTTCTGGTTTGTCTGTAGTGAAAAGTAGCCGTAGATAAAATGGCAATGATTTTCTGCGCGATGCTCAGATTTTTTAAATAAGTCACGGCGTTTCTCCTGTTTCAGGAGTGCGGTAAATATTGGCCAGGCGCAGCAGGGTGGAGCTGATACTCAGTTTGGATTGCTCTAATTGACTGGTATTAATGGTCGGTTGAATTTGCGCCTTACGCTGAACGAGTTCAATCAGGCCTCCGCTATCGACAAAATTAGGGGTGTCGCTAACGGTTAACAGGGTGCCCGATGATAAACGGGGCAAAATATCCTGGTAGTGGGCAAGATCGCCTTCTTCTATAAATAGAATGTGGCAGCTGGCAAGTTCTGCGGGCTCAAAGGGCACCTTAAGTACCAGAGGATGATTACCGACGCTTTCACCCTTAATCACCTTGCGCAGGGTTTTGATGGTGGGTGACTGGGCATTGCTGGCGCAAAAAACAAAGGGCGCTGTCTCCGCGGCAAAGGCTGCCTCGGGCCAACGCACAAAACTGGCGAAGTTGAAGAGAAACACGGACTTGATTTGATGATCGCTAAAGCTGGCTGCAAAACACAGGGGTGCCACTAGGCTGAGGCCAATAATAAGGCAGAGGCCCCGCGCTTTTGCAGACAGTTTTTTGCCAGCGATGGCGCGCATAGTTTTGACGGGTGTAAAGCGTCTAAGTCCTATTACTCTCATATTCTACAATTGCCAGTCCATTTTAAGGTAAAACTCCCGCTGTACAAAGGTCTCCTCTGTCGATAAAAAGGTGTCGCTGGTTTCTCTATGTTCTGCATCCATTAAATTGCGGCCAACGAAGGATAAGACGAGCCTGGGTTTAAGCTGCCACTCGACGCCGGCATCGAGCTCGAAGTAGGCGTCGGTATTGTTGGTGGGTAGCTCATCCACGTAGCGGCCGATCAGCTTGAATTGCACCTTGCTGTTTATTTTGTAATAAGTGCTGAGGGTAAACTGATTCTCGGGGCTTAAGCCCTCTGTACTATCGGCGAAGAGGTCGTTACTCGATGACTTGATGTGCATTTGGATATCGAGATAGGCGTAGCTCAGGTTAATTTGCCACTGTCGAGAGGGACGCCAGTCAACACTCATTTCCAGGCCGTAGGATTCGGCATACAGGCCATTGGTGGGTGTTACCAGTAAGCCAAGTACGGGTGGTGAGACGGGTGGTGCGCGGACAATACCAAGGCTTTCACCTGAGTGCAGGTCATCGTAATCATTAAAGAACAGGCTGAGATCAAAGCGCAGGGTAGCGCTGCCATGAAAGCGGTAACCCAGTTCCCAGGCGGTCAGTTCCTCACTGTCAAGATTGTCATTGCCTTGAAACACCGCTGCCAGGGGCGGGGGGCCGGCATCAAGGATTTTCACCACGACAAAGGCATCGTGATCTACACGAGATGGGGTGCGAACGGCACGTGATACTGCACCCCACAGTGTGTGGCCTTCACGAAAGGCCCAGCGCAGGCGTATATTGGGTTGAACCTCGAAGCCGCTGTAGTCATTGTCTTCAAATTTGCTGCCCAGTGTTAACCAGAGAACGTTATCAAGTAGTTCGATTTCATTCTGCACAAAAAAACTAAACAATTCGTCATCGCGCCTTTTGGGATTGAAAAAACGCACCTGTCCCATACTGAGATTGCCATCGGGAGTATCGTCGTCGATATAGCGGTAGCCCCCGCCGGTGATGATTGAATGCGCGCCGAGGCGGGGAAACTGGTAATTGTAATTAATGTCGTAAGTCGCGATGTTTTCCTCAATAATCCACTGCTCGCGCTGCTGTCTGTCGAAATAGACCTGTAATTCACTGCGCCCACCACCGCTTAATGTGGTCGACCAGCGCGCCAGGATATTATGTCCCCAGACATCGACATCATCGTTGATTAAGTGGGAAAAGGGCGAGGCGAAGTCCAGTACGCTGATGCGCTCCGACAAGTCGCCGCGGTGCATATCGCCTTGCAGGGTGATGTGGCTGTCATTGGCTCCCTGCCAGTCCATGCGAAAGCCCGTGCGCCAGTCATCCCAGCCATCGTCGGCTTTTGAGCCACCGTGGTAAACGGCATCATCATGGTTGCGGTATTTGGCGTAGGCGCGATAGGCGCCGTTGTCCGACAGCTCACCACTGGTACGCAGGCTGGTATAGGATATTTCGCTACCGGCAGTTGCGGTAACTACCGTCGTGCCGGCCGTATCCATCGCGCTGCGGGTGATGATATTGATCACACCATTCATGGCATTGGCGCCCCAGACCGCGGCTCCGGGGCCACGAATGACTTCAATGCGCTCGATATCGTCGAGCACCACATCGTACTGATCCCACAAAACACCGCCGTAAAGAGGGCTGTAAATATTGCGCCCGTCGATCATCACCAGTAATTTATTGGTCATGCGATCACCAAAACCACGGCTGGAGACAACCCAGTTATGGGCGTCTATACGGGCGACCTGTAAGCCGGGCACCAAACGCAGAATGTCGGGAAGGGTGGTTGCCAGAGAGTTGCGAATATCATCGGCGGTGAGCACGGTGATGGCTGCCGCAATTTGGCTCGCCTTGCGGGGGGTTTTACTGGCAATGGAGACTTCCAGGTTTGCCAGTTCGGCAAGGCTGAAGCTTTTCAATTGTTGCAGGGAGCTATCGGCGGCCATCGTTAGAGAAGATAGCGTTAGGCAGCCGAGCAGGGCCGATTGCCCGATCAATTTGTTGATAGTGGTTTGTTGTGGAGAGTCGTCCTTGAGCTTAACTTGTCTTAATCCTTCAAGCCTCGGTAGTCGATTCTCACTCATTACGGATGGTTCCTTAGCGTGTCTTCCCGTGAGGGTCTCTGATTAAAGGGGGCGCTAGTTTAATGCTTAAATGTCCTTTTGGCGAATGCGGGTATGGCGCTGGCGGGTAGGGGCTGACTAAAAAAGAAACCCTGTATGACCTCGCAGGATCTGGCGCGCAAAAAATCGAGCTGCGCCTGAGTCTCGACGCCCTCGGCAATAATTTGCAAGCCCAGGCTGTGGCCCATGGCGATGATGGCTTCGGTTATCGCCATATTGTCGCTATTTTCGCCGATATCCGTGATAAATGATCGGTCCACTTTTAAGGTGTCCAGGGGGAATTTTTGCAGATAGCTGAGGGACGAATACCCCGTGCCGAAGTCGTCGATGGACAGTTTGACGCCCAGCTCTTTCAGGCTGTGCAGCGTTGCTATGGTGTTTTCGGCATCACCCATGATCACGCTCTCGGTAAGCTCCAGGCAGATAAGACTCGGGTTTACCGCCGTTTGTGCAAAAATAGCTTCGATGTTCTGCCGAAAGTCACTTTGCCTAAACTGCATACCGCTGAGGTTGATGGCGACCGAAAATGGCTCGAGTTCGGAGTCGCTCCAGCATTTACTCTGTTGGCAGGCTTTACTCACTATCCAGTCACTCATGGGCAAAATCAGGCCGCTTTCTTCCGCCAAGGGTATAAATTCTGCCGAGGGTATCCTGCCGCGTTCGGGGTGGTTCCAGCGTACCAGTGCTTCAACCCCGGTTAGTTTGCCCGTGCTTGCCAATACCTGGGGCTGATAATAGAGTTCAAGTTGTTCCTGCTCGACGGCGCGGCGTAGCTCAATTTCAAGATCGAGGCGAGCCCTGCCGGCGACAGACATGGCGTTATTGTAAAATTGATGCTGGTTCTTGCCATTTCGTTTAGCGTTGTTTAATGCGGTATCGGCATTTTTCAGCAGCAGCGTGGTACTTGCGCCATCGTCGGGATAAATGGCAATGCCGATAGAGAGACTGATCATTATGTCTAAGCTAGTGTCGCTTGCGCTTCCTTCGGCGGTGATAGCGAAGGCTTTACGGGTACTTTCTTTGAGTTGTTCGGCCACTCGCAAGGCAAATGTTTTCGGGTCTTCGTTACCCACATTGAGCATGATGGCGAACTCATCGCCGCCAAAGCGGGCCATTCTTTTTGGCCCAATGTCCTGATTAATTATTTTGTTTGCCAGGAAATCTTCTCTGGCACGTTGCACGAATGCCTGTATGAGAGCATCGCCAATGTGATGGCCGAAGGACTCGTTAACCCGTTTAAAAGCGTCGAGGTTAACAAGGAAGGTGGCGAGTTTGACCTGGCTCGTTTTATTGAGCTCCAGGGCGATAGTCAGGTTTTCCAGAAAGGCACTGCGGTTATGCAGGCCAGTGAGTTCGTCAAAGTGGGATAGCTGCTGGATTTTTTCTTCATTCAAGCGGATCTTGGTAATATCTTGGGTTAAGCCGTAGATACGTCGCGTATGATCGATGGACTCTTCACCATTAAAATCTCTATGGGCCTCGGTATGAAAGGTGTGATAGGACTTGCCGTCGCCACCGAATTCTAAAACGCGGTACTCAATAGCTGCTGAAATATCGGGTTGATCGCCGGTTAGTTTTTTGTAGTAGCTTTCGATAGCGGCGCGATCAGCAGGATGCACGTGCCGCAAAATGTTATGAAAAGAAAACAGGTGGCTATTCTTTATTTCTTGTAAGGCGCCATCGGCTTTAACGATATAAATTTGATCAGCCAGGGGATCGAATTCCCAATATACAATGCGGGTGGCTCGTTGAGCATCGGCGAGTCGCTGGTGGTTGCGCTTGACTTCACTAAAAGCCGCTGAGGCTCGAAGAACGTAACGCAGGCGCTGGGCCAGCACCAGCCAGTCCGTGGGCTTGTTGCTAAAGTCTGTGGCCCGAACTTCATAGGCTTTTTGTGCCGCGGTTCTATCTTCCTGGCCACTGATAATGATGATCGGTATGGCAAGCCCGTCGGGCAGGGCGCGAATGCGTTCGCAAACCTGGAAGCCATCAATCCCCGGCATTTCTACATCGAGTAAGACAGCCTTGAAGGGCTGGGCGCTAGTACTGGCATGAATGAAGAGTTGTAGAGCGGATTCGCCATCGCACGCCGTAATAATCTCGAAGCCTTCATCGCTCAGCCTATCCTGGGCGAGCTGTAGAATAGTGAGGTCGTCGTCGATAACCAGAATACGCGGTCTTGGGCTATCAGTCGCATCCCTGTGGGCGGTTTTATCGACAGTGCGCAAGAGATGGGGAGGTGCGTGTCGGCTTAGACCGCCCGTGAAGCGATAGCGGTCGGCCATGGCTGGGCCTCTACTGGGTAGTGACGGGCTTTGATAATCTGTGTGTGCTCCCTTGTTGAACATAATTTCTCTACTACTTATTTTTATGGGCATGGGTAAGAAAATCGAGATATTTACCGCGTATTAAACCAAGCTGTCGCGGCTCGAATCTAGGGCCAATTTATTCGTTGTTTTCTTGATTCTAGACAACTACACCGAGCTTCCCTATCGACTTGCTCACAAGTTCTGGTAAAGCGGGGGCAGCTCTTCTATGAGCCCCATGATTACAGGCGTCGTTAAAAAGCATCGGTTTAGCGCTTTTTGCTGCGAGTCTTTATACTGCTAGCGCGTATCTCAAAGCTAATAAAAAAGGAGGCCGTCAACGATGGCAAAACTAAGTCCTGTAGCCATTGCTGCAGTATCTGAAATGAAGCCCGGCCGCTATCCCGAGATGGACGGTTATGACCTGTACATTGAGGTGATCCGCCAATTTCTCGCCGAGTGGTCTCTCAAGCCCACGGATATTCAAGGCCTGTTGGCTTGCCCCTCAGGTATGGCGAGTGGTGGTAGTAATGATATTTTCGTCCACGAGCAGCTCTACGAAGAGATGGGTATTAAGCCCTTGTTTGCCGACACCATGAACGCGGGTGGTTCCACCTATGGCCTGATGGTGCAGCGGGCGGTGCTGGCAATTCAGCAGGGCAAGGTCGATAGTGTGCTGTGTGTTGGCGCTGGTAAATTCCCCAAGGTGAGTACCGGCGGTGCGGAGTCTATGGCGCGCATGGTCAGTCATGAAATTTACGAATTTCCCTACGGTACCTTTATTCCGGCCTTATATGCGCAAGTGGCGACGCGGCATATGCACGAGTACGGCACCACGGTGGAGCAGTTGGCCGAGGTTTGTGTGTCGAGCCGCGAGTGGGCTTTATTGAATCCCGATGCCAGCATGTACGGCGGCGAAGCGCTAACGGTTGAAAAAGTGCGGCAGTCACGGCCCATTGCCTCGCCCTTTAATCTTTACGATTGTTCTATTCCCCTCGAGGGCGGCGCGGCCTTTCTGGTGTGTAGTGAAGCCTTTGCCAAACGCATTAATCAACAACCGGC
>MAAC01016171.1_pt1 | contig 10542 bp, 15 predicted proteins | sample 1115981 | NCBI WGS metagenome assembly MAAC01 (sample SAMN04961126, study PRJNA320927) | seawater metagenome | isolation source: sample BD02T64 sea water enriched with oil for 64 days | place: USA:Gulf of Mexico | collected 2013-07-27 | reverse complement strand
CCAGAGAGCCAAATTTCGGGCATTTATAGAACGATGGCGAGAAAGCTAGCGGCTTCGTTATCGGTTAAGGCGAAAGACTTTAGCAGTAAAATTCCAAATATTGTTATTAATTAATCGGGTCTAGAAATGGGTATTAAGTCAGATAGTTGGATTCGTCGTATGGCGCAAGAGAAACAAATGATTGAGCCGTTTGAATCACACCAAGTTCGAAATTCGGATGAAGGTCGAGTGATTTCTTACGGCACGTCGAGTTATGGTTACGATATTCGTTGTTCTGATGAATTTAAAATTTTCGATGAAAACAGTTTTGTAGATATTAAGTCGGATGTTTGTATTATTCCGCCTAACTCTTTTGCCTTGGCCAGAACAGTGGAGTACTTACGAATTCCGCGTGATGTATTGACTATTTGTTTGGGAAAATCGACCTATGCACGTTGCGGCATTATTGTTAATGTCACCCCGTTAGAGCCTGAATGGGAAGGGCACGTGACGTTGGAGTTTTCAAACACGACGCCGCTACCGGCAAAAATTTACGCTAACGAAGGCGTTGCGCAAATCTTATTTTTAGGTGCAGATGAGATTTGTGAGACCTCGTATGGTGACCGCGGCGGTAAGTATCAAGGTCAAACGGGCGTCACACTGCCAAAGGCTTAATCGTTTACAGCTAGATTAATGTTCAAATGTGACCGTCAATAGGCGCATTTCAAACGTGCCGTATTTTTTCTCGCGTTGGAGAAGTACCGGTAAGTAATGTAAGTCTTTGGCGCACCAATAATAAGTTATTAGTGGTTTGTCGTCTTTTTTGCGGGCCAATTTAATGGTGTCATAAGAAGTCTTCCCTAGTTTGATTGTTTCGTTTCCTAGGTGGGAGAAGGTGTATGTTTTTAATCTTCCACCGTCTGCGATTTGATAGCTTAATGATTGCCCAGAGTCGTTTAAGTCCAGCATTAAAGCGACTTGCATTAGCGCCTTGTCTAGCACGCCTTTTGTGAGAGGCAAGGTCCAGTCGTGTCCCTTTGAGGAATTAGTTAAGGTTAATTCTTGCCAGTTAAAGTGTAAGCCTATATTTCTTTGCTCATCGCCCAGCGATTGTGCATATTGATAAGATAAGGGCCTGATATGTTCCTCGGTTAGTTCAAATAGGCTGGTTTCAAGTACGTCATCGTCACGAACGAAGGCGAGTAAGCCGCTGGTTTGAGTGGATGAGCTGAGCCGATACTGATTATTCGCTAAGGGCGTAACAGACAGCGAAACTCGACCAATTTCAACTTTATTATGACTGAGTTTATATTCCGCCTTAAATATTGGTACTGAATGGTTGACCGCCAAAGCACCAGTGGAAGATAAAACAAAGAAGAGGCAGAGAAGACAAAGATCGAATTTTTTTAGCAACAAATTCATTTTTCTGGTTTACATATAATCCATTACTACGGGGCCGGCCATTTTTTTACCGTCCATGTAAACGTCATCGTCTTTGAGTTTGATCCGACCCTCAGCGAGCCAGCTAATGGCTGTTGGGTAAATCAGGTGTTCTTTGGTTTTAATGCGAAGTTCAAGGCTCTCGGGGCTATCGCTGGGTAAAACGGGAAGGCGCGCTTGCAGTACAACGGGGCCACCGTCTAGGTCAGAATTAACAAAATGTACACTGCTGCCATGCAAAGGTTCGCCATCATCCATCACGCGTTGGTGTGTGTGCATGCCTTTATATTTTGGCAGTAGAGAAGGGTGAATGTTGATCAACTTACCATAATAATGATCGACAAACTTATCACTAAGAATGCGCATAAAACCAGCTAAAACGACCAAATCTGGCTCGTATTGATCGATGAGTTTTTGTAAATCATGGTCAAAAGCTTCGCGTGAGGCGTAGCCAGTATGGTCTAGGACATGGGTTGGAATGGCCGCTTCTTCAGCGCGGCCTAAGCCCATGACGCCTGCTTTATTGCTAATGACGGCACTGATAGTGGCGGGCAAGCCAGTATCTATGATCGATTGTAGAGTGGTTCCTGAACCCGATAGTAAGACGATAATGCGGTAATCGGAGTGCATGACGGGTTATAGGTATTGAACCTTAGGCTCGCCATCCGCTTCAGCAATGTCGCCGATGATATACGCGGACTCGCCGCTTTCGGTTAGCTGTGCCATGACGGCCTCTACATTTTCTTTTGCGACACAAACCACCATGCCGATGCCGCAGTTAAAGGTTTTAAGCATTTCCTCATCGCTAATATTGCCTTCTTCTTGTAACCAATCAAATAGGGCAAGCGTTGGCCAGCTACCTAAGGTCACATTGGCAACGGTGTTGTCTGGTAATACGCGAGGTAGGTTCTCGGTGATGCCGCCGCCGGTAATATGGGCCAGTGCATGGATAGGCTGTTTGCTGATCAACTCAAGCAGCGACTTCACATAAATGCGAGTAGGCTCGAGTAAAACCTCTGCTAATGGTTTGTTATCCAAGGTTTGATCGAGGCTGTCTTGAAGCTCAATGACTTTCCGAATGAGAGAGTAACCGTTCGAATGTGCGCCAGATGAAGCGAGTCCGATTAAGACGTCGCCAACAGCAACGCTTGAGCCGTCGATAATGTTGTCTTTCTCTGCAATGCCAACACTGAAGCCAGCTAAGTCGTAATCTTCGCCTTCATACATGCCAGGCATTTCGGCTGTCTCACCGCCAACTAAGGCAGCACCGGCTAATTCGCAGCCTTTACCGATGCCGGAAATAACATCGCTAGCGACATCCAGGTTCAGTTTGCCAGTTGCATAATAATCTAAAAAGAACAGCGGTTCTGCGCCGGTGACGATGATGTCATTCACGCACATGGCCACTAAATCAATGCCAATGGTGTCGTGCTTGTTGAGCATCATAGCTAATTTTAGCTTGGTGCCAACGCCATCAGTGCCCGATACAAGCACAGGTTTTTTATAGCGATCGAGAGGCAGTTCAAATAAAGAACCAAAGCCACCAAGCCCAGACATGACACCCGGTCGTTGAGTTCGCTTTGCAATGGGTTTAATCCGTTCTACGAGTTGCGCGCCAGCATCAATATCTACGCCAGCGTCTTTATAGCTTAAGCCGTTTTTCGAGTCGCTCAAAATCAATTCTATTAGGTTGTAAAAAAGAGGATTATATCAGTTGAGTTAATTGTTGGCAGTAATAGGGCTAACTATATTATGCTATGGCTTATGTTAATAAAGGTTGTTCAAGTGTGACGATACGTTTTTTGATTGGATTTTTGTTGCTTCTGTTATCGCTGCCGCTATATGCAGTACAGCTAGAAGGCTTATACACTGCGTCAGTGGCTGTAGAGGATCAGACGCAATCGACGCGTAGTGCGGCGATTGGATTGGCATTGAATAAAGTCGTGCAAAAGGTATCTGGCCGACGCAGTGCGCTGAGTAATGTTGCGTTACAGGCAGCATTGTCTAATGTCGGCTCATATGTTGAACAATTTCAATATAAACAAAGAGACGATGAGCCGGGCTATTGGCTGATTATTCGTTTCCAAAAAGCCGCTTTAGACCGTACCTTACAACAGTTTGACGTGCCGGTTTGGGGCGGCAATAGGCCGGATATACTGTTATGGCTTGCGGTAGATGATGCTGAGCAGCGTTATATTGCTAGTACTGAACTGGATGGAGAAGTAGCTGAACTGGTTAAGCAACAAGCATTGGAGGCAGGTTTGGCGGTGACCTTGCCCTTGCTTGATTTGGCAGACCAAAGGGCCTTAAGTTTTAACGATGTGTGGGCTGGTTTTCCTGATCAGTTACGGCGTGCTTCGCAACGCTATAGCGTCAAGCAAGTGATGTTTGGCCGGCTTTTAAAAAGCAAGGGGACTTGGCGACTTAACTGGACATTGATGAGCGAAGAAGGGCAAAAAGTGGGGCTTGAGCAGTCAAACGATGTGGCCATGATTTTGCAGCAGACTTTTGCGCAAGTATCCGAGAGTTTGGCGGATATTTATGCGCCTTATGGCGTAACGATGTTGGACCGCCAGCTGAGGATGGACGTGAGCGGTGTGAAAGATTTAACCCAATTTGTTCAGGTAACGAGTTATTTATCATCACTTGATATGGTGAAAAAACTGGCTTGGAATCAGCTGAATGATAATAAGGTTACATTGGAACTAACGATATCGGGTGATGTAACGGTGTTGAAAGATATTATTGCGTTGAATGAAGTGCTGATACCAGAATTTTTCCCAAGGGGCGTAACGCCTGTTCAGCTCGATATGTACGTAAATCCTAGTCAGCCGCCTGAGCCGACGCTCTATTATCGAGCCAACTAAATGACCAGGAAGGATATACCTAATTTGATTAGTGGCATTAGGATAATTCTGGTGGTGCCAATTGTTTATTTGTTGCTAGGTGAGAACTATAAGATGGCGCTGGTGCTATTTATTGTTGCGGGTCTATCAGATGCGTTGGATGGTTTTTTAGCTAAGCGCTTTGGTTGGACTAGTCTGCTGGGGTCTTTTCTTGACCCTTTGGCTGACAAGCTATTACTCGTCTCTTGTTTTCTAGTTTGTGTGTTTACTGGGTTAGTGCCTGTTTGGTTGTTCGTGTTGATTTTGGTGCGTGACTTAATTGTTGCGTTTGGCGCATTGGCATACCATTTTATGTTTGAAGAGTTTCATGGCTCACCACCGTTTTCCAGTAAATTAAATACCACGTTTCAAATCATTTATTTGGTGATGTTAATATCAAGCCAAGGCATTATTAATATACCGGCAAACTGGATAGAGTTCGTGCTGTATTCGGTTGCGGCAACGACCGCTATTAGTGGTTTAGAATATATTTGGGTTTGGGGTTTGAAGGCTTGGGACATTAAAGTTAAGGGTTAGCATGGGTAACGAGAATAATAAATACGGTTTGATTTTTATTGCCTTGGTAGGCGTTATTTACCTGCTGTCGCCTATTTTGATGCCGTTTTTAAGTGCAGCGCTCTTGGCTTACTTGGGTAATCCAGTTGTGGATTGGCTAGAGAAAAATAAATGGCACCGGACTCTGGCGGTGACGTTAGTTTTTGCCATTATCTTTACGAGCTTAACGACGGTTGTCATCATTCTGCTGCCGCTAATAGAGCAGCAAGTCTCAGCGTTAATAGAAAAAGTACCGGCCATTATTAGTTGGGCTAAAGAAATAGCCTTGCCTTGGTTGCAACTGCGCTTAAGTGTGTTTGGCCAAGTTGATAGTGATAAGTTACAGCAAACATTACAAGAAAATATCGGTGGGGCCGGCAGTGTTTTAGCGAGTGTGTTCGGCTCTATCAGCTCATCGGGGATGGCGCTTTTGTCTGGCTTGGCTAATATTGTATTGGTCCCGGTCGTTACGTTTTATTTTCTGCGAGATTGGAATGCCATGGTTGCAAAAACACATGATACGTTTCCTCGTCGAATGGAAGGAAAGCTAACGGCAATTACGCAGGAAGTTGATTCTGTTTTAGGAGCCTTTTTTAAAGGACAAGTTCTGGTGATGATAAGTTTGGCGATTATTTATTATGCGGGGCTTTCTTTGGCGGGTTTGGAGTTCGCCTTGTTGATTGGTTTGTTGATTGGGCTGGTCAGCTTTGTACCGTATTTAGGCCTAATTATCGGCGTCGTTTTGGCCTGCGCCGCATCTATTTTTCAGCTCCATGATGCCAGTGGCTTATTGCCAATACTAATAGTGTTTGGCGTGGCCCAAATGTTAGAAAGCGTTGTGTTAACGCCGATATTGGTTGGCGATAAGATCGGGCTGCACCCAGTCGCTGTTATTTTTTCGGTGATGGCTGGCGGACAATTGTTTGGTTTTACGGGTGTTTTATTGGCGTTACCGGTCGCGGCAGTTTTATTGGTACTACTGCGGCATGCTAATAAGCAATATAAAGAGAGCGAGTTGTATACGAATACATAAAAAAAGGCGCCTAGAAAGGCGCCTTTTTTTATCGTAATAAGCAGTGACTATAGGTTTTGTGCAACAAAGTCCCAGTTCACTAAAGCCCAAAACTTGTCCATGTAAGCAGGACGAGCGTTGCGGCAATCGATGTAATAAGCGTGTTCCCAAACATCGCAAGTTAGTAAAGGAGTTTGTCCCGATGTTAATGGCGTACCTGCATTGCTAGTTTGAACAATTTCAAGTTTGCCGTCAGCATTTTTAACTAACCAGCACCAGCCAGCGCCAAATAAATTGATTGATTTGTCTGTGAATTCAGCTTTGAATGCGTCAACAGAGCCATAAGCTTCGTTAATAGCTGCTAGTAAATCGCCAGTTGCTTCTGTGCTGTTAGGTGTTAAGCAATTCCAGTAAAACGTGTGGTTCCAGATTTGCGCAGCATTGTTGAAAACAGGGCCAGAAGAGTTTTTAACGATATCTTCAAGGCTTGAGTTTTCGAACTCTGTTCCAGGGATAAGGCCGTTAAGTTTAGTGACGTATGTTGCGTGATGTTTGCCGTGATGAAATTCAAGAGTTTCTTGAGAAATATGTGGTGCTAATGCGTCAATTGCATAAGGTAGAGCAGGTAATTCATGTGCCATGATAGTTGAGCCTTTTGTGGTTAAGTTATGCGCTAAGCGCGTTAAAAAATTGACCGTTTAAGATAGTGCTGTTAGGAATAAAAAGCAATATATTCTTGACGTTAAAGGAGTGTCAAATAATAGAACGAAACGGGCCTAGTAAATCAAGCCCGCAATAATATCGCTCGGTTGCTATTGTTTGTCACAAGTTGCGCTGTGCAAGTGAATGTCTTGTTGTGGGTATGGGATGCTAATACCTTCGTCATCAAATCGCAGTTTGATGCTTTCAAGCAAGTCGAAGTGTACACCCCAGTAATCGGCAGAGTTGACCCACGGGCGTACGGCAAAATTCACACTACTATCCGCTAGTTCAAGCAAGCCAATAGTGGGCGCAGGGTCTTTTAGAATCCGCTCATCGTTTTGCATGAGCTCATCTAAAATTGATTTGGCTTTTTTTATGTCATCGTCATAGCCGATGCCAATAACTAGGTCGATACGGCGAGTGGGTTTGCTTGAATAATTAACAATATTCCCGCCCATTAAGGCGTCATTCGGGATGATGATGGTTTTGTTGTCCCCAGTACGTAGCACGGTATTAAATATGTGAACCTCTTCCACGATGCCAGAAACGCCAGCGCCTTCGATAAAATCGCCCTGTTTGAACGGGCGGAAGATGATCATTAACACGCCGGCCGCAAAATTGGACAATGAGCCTTGAAGTGCTAGGCCAATAGCAAGGCCTGCAGCACCTAATATGGCGATGAAGGAAGTGGTTTGAATGCCCAGCTGGCCAAGAGCAGCAATGATAATGAAGGCGAGTAGAGCGGCATAAACTATATTCGTGGTAAACGAAATTAGAATAGGGTCAGATTTGCCCTTTGACATTGTCCTAGTAATGCCGGACCTAACGATATTCGCTACCATTTTACCGATAATAAATATTGCGAGCGCAGCGATTACTTTAAGTCCATAAACGGTCAGTAATTCTTGAATTTGTTTGAGGGCGTCTTCGGATAGTAAATTTTCCATTTCAATATCTCTTTTTAATGTGGGTAAAGTTTAAGGGGTGAATACCTTCTTTAATAAATCTGTTGTTCGCGCAGCTGGGTTTTCACGAATCAGTTTTTCTTGTTCTGCAATGCGTATGAACATGGCGTCTACTGCTTTTTGTGCGACGAAGGTATCAAGATCAGGTGATTGCGAGGCGAGCATGTCACCTAGTGAGCCAGAGTGGGTAATTAATAATTTGTAACTTGATGTAACCCCGGATGTATCGGTTGCTTGTTTTACGATGGGCAGGAATTTTGCTAATAATTTCTCTGCGTTATGCTGCTTAAAATATTCGGTTGCTGCGTCGTCTGCGCCATTTAGGATTTTTGCAGCGTCATCAATGCTCATTTGTTGGATGCTGTTGGAAAAGATAGTTGCAGCTTCAGGCGCGGCTCGACCAAATTACCTTGGCCAAGCAGCCTCAGTGAAGAAGCAATGGCTTGTAGGCTGTTTGGGATGGGAACTTTTACATCGGCACTATTTAAGAAGCCGCCGTCAGTACTTAAGTTTGTAACTGCAATACTGGTTCCTTTCTCAAGTGCTTGTTTAAGTCCGGCAATAACATCGGTGCTGCTGAGGTTTGTAGGTAATTGAGTGGACGTTGGAAGCGCCAGTTTGTTTACGTCGATGTCTTTAATAAAGTCGAGAAACCCAGCGTTAACAATCGGTGTGCTTAGTAAAGCTGTAACGAAGATAGTTCGTTTTAGTAGGTGATGCATATAAAACTCCTTTTATTATGAAGACGGTATCATATTTACATAAGCTGAACGCGAACTTAACCGCGCACATGTTGCTTACATGTGGCTTGAAAGAGTTGCCTTCAAAAAGGGGATCGTTAGTTTTCGCTGAGCGGCAAGGCTAGCTTGGTCTAATTGGTTTAGCAGACTCCATAAGGTATCTAAATCACGGGGAAAGTGGGTGATTAAATAATTTGCCGTATCGTTGTTTAGCTCCAAACCAAGCTTATGAGCACGTGTTTGCAACGCTTTCAAGGTGCTTTCGTCGCTCAAGGTTAAGAGGTTGAGTGGTAGTCCGCTGTTAAGGCGGCTTTTTAAGTCGTTCAGTATTATTTGAGCCTGCTGAGGTGAGGCGGTTGAGCTGACGATTAACCGCCCGCCAGCTTGTTTGATTTGGTTGAAGATGTTGAACAGTGCCTCTTCCCAATCGGTTTTCCCATAAAGGCTGTCAATATCATCGATACAGACTACGCCGACGTTTGCCATGCCCTCTAGAATTTGAGGTGAGGTAGTGAGCAGTTCCTTTGATGGTAGGTAGCTGGCGGTGCCACCAAGTTGAGTTTGGTGTTGGCAAGTAGATTGCAATAAATGAGTTTTGCCTGTGCCTGTCGAGCCCCAAAGAAAAACAAAAAGCTCGTTGGTGTTTTTTAATGAATCAACGATAAGTTGGTTTTCGGTCGCAATAAAATTTCCAAAATTAAAGTCTTCATGTAACTTGAAGGGTAGCGGAAGTTGCGGGTGCATCAATGTTTGCTGACGTGACGAATATACAGTGACGCACTAAAGAACACGGTCAAGCTGATAATGATTTCAATAATGCCTAAGAGCCTTGTTGATGAGCCGGCGAAGGCTTCCATCGTGCCGTGTATAAAGTACAGTAAGCTGAGGTAAGCGGCCCAATTTACCGGTTTTTCTCGCCCATGTAACACGCCCATCAAGGGTAGCAATAGCGGCACTACGCAAACAATGAGGACTAGAGCAATGGGGAAGGACTGCGGTGGAACCAATACGGTAATCCAAGCAGTAATAAAACCAATTAAGCCAAGATAGCTTAATAATTGCAGCCAATAGGCGGCTTTTTTGCCAGGTAGTTTCATAGTTAAGCGAGTTTTTTAGCGAGTGTTGCCACTCGTTTTCCTAGAGCAATGCAAAGCGTTGACTCGTGTTCGTCTAGTTTTCGAGCATTATCGACGCCGGCTAAATGACTAGCGCCGTATGGCGTGCCTCCAGATGCGGTTTCTAATAATGCTGTTTCGGAATACGGTAAGCCGGCTAATAACATGCCGTGGTGAAGTAACGGTAGCATCATGGAGGTGAGCGTTGTTTCTTGTCCACCGTGCAGGCTACTAGTTGAAGTGAAAACCGCGGCCGGTTTGCCGATAAGCGCACCCGATAACCAAAGGTTGCTGGTGCCATCAAGAAAGTATTTCAGTGGGGCGGCCATATTGCCAAAGCGGGTTGGGCTACCCAATACTAGACCGTCACAGTGTTTAAGATCATCTAAGCTGGCGTATAAGGCACCGCTGCTAGGAATGTCATCTTGTGTTGCTTCGCAAACGCTGGAAATGGCTGGCACAGTACGAATCTTGGCCTGCACACCGTCCACTTTTTCTATGCCGCGTGCAATAAGGCTTGCCATGTCGGCGGTAGCGCCGTGGCGACTATAAAATAAAACCAGAACTTCTACGCTCATTTATAGAATATCCAGAACGCTTTCTGGTGGACGACCAATGGCCGCTTTGCCGTTGGCCAACACGATAGGGCGTTCTATTAGAATAGGGTTTTCTAGCATTGCGGTAATGAGTTGAGCGCTGCTTAGGCTCTCGTTTTTCAGGTCAAGCTCCTTGTAAACCGTCTCACCTTTGCGCATTAGCTCACGAGGCTCCATATTGAGTAGCTCTAAGACGGACTCAAGTTCGGTTTTACTGGGTGCCTCTTTTAGGTACTCAATAATGTCCATTTGTACGCCCCTTTCTTCAAGCAACTTTAGCGTTTGGCGCGATTTACTGCAACGTGGGTTGTGATAGATTTTAATGCTCAACGTCATGTCCTCGTCATTATTTTTATGGATTATAAATTATCTACTAATTTGCGGTAGGCTTTTTCTGCTTCGCTTGCTGCGTGATATGATGGCCAACAGATCATTTAATTAAGAACTCAAAGATGAAACTACCCGATTTTAGCCGAGCATCCGTCTTGGTCGTTGGCGACTTGATACTGGATAGAAACTGGCAAGGGGATACGTCGCGTATTTCACCTGAAGC
>MAAC01008086.1_pt1 | contig 10543 bp, 8 predicted proteins | sample 1115981 | NCBI WGS metagenome assembly MAAC01 (sample SAMN04961126, study PRJNA320927) | seawater metagenome | isolation source: sample BD02T64 sea water enriched with oil for 64 days | place: USA:Gulf of Mexico | collected 2013-07-27 | reverse complement strand
GTCTATGGAAGTGTAGATTTATTATATTCAAACTTAGCTATTAATTACGATAATACAGATGCTATTCCGCATATGAAAGACGATTTTAGGGTCTCAAAAGAAGGGAAAGCATATTTAAAAGATCATGAGATTATTCTCTGTACAGATTGGATTGAAAAAGCAATTGAGTTAAGAGATGTTGAAGTCATTGGTGGTCATTTTGAATCTAAATCTTTAGGCTTAGCATCAGAAATAAGATCTGTAATAGATAAGATGTTAAAATCCCAAGACTTTGAATCTGCCATAGAAACAGGAATGTCTAATGTAAGTTGGGGTTCGCTAGAGGAGGCAAAAAAAGCATATAAAACAGCGCTAAGTATGAACCCATATACAGAGCATTCCACACAACAATTAGAAAACTTAAAACAAGCTATCCTTAATTTAGAAAAGGAAAAGAGCCCTAAGAAAGAAGAAAAAAAGGAAGAAACGAATTTGGATGCTTTAGAAGAGGATACTTCTAAAACAGAAAAAAACGAAATGTGGACAAGCTTAGACGATACGGAAAAACCAACTGCTACAAAAAAGGATAACACTTCAAATAAATGGGCAGCTCTAGATAATAATCCTTCTGTTAATTCTACTATTTCTAATAATGTATCTGAAGACCCGACTCCAAAAAAAGAGGATGACCGTTATCAAATCACCTCTAAAAATGGTTTGCAAGGCGTTATTCACCCTATAACAAAGAACATCCTTACCCCTTTTAAAGATTGGACAATACTAGAATATAACCCTTCTGAAAACACAGCGAAAGTTAGTAAATCAATGAATTCAGAAAGAATAACAGAAACTGTAGATTGCGAATTAAGTTATAAAATTTATGTCACTTTTCTCGAAGAAGGTGATGTTGATGTTCATGGAAATTGGATTCTAGATCCAGATGAAGTAGCCTTAATTATGTTTAACCAACATACATTTACTAACATTAATGATGCTACACACACAAAAAAATGCCGAGATAGAGCCATAAGTAGGGCTAAAGAAGTAATGAAAGATTACGAATCAAGAGGCTATAAAGTTATTAAAGGCAGCAGAGGCTTATAAAAACACAAAATGAAAAAATTACTTTTAATCTATATCCTAGGGTTGGGCTTCTGTTTTAGTGCATTTTCCCAAAACAATCAAGCCAAGTCAAAAGCCTATTATTTTTCGGCAGAAACAAGTTTTGAAAAAGGCGATTATGCCGATGCTTTAACATTATTGGAAAAATCTGAAAAAAATGGAGGGGACTCTAATGCATTTATTGAAGCAATGAGAGTCAAATCGTATGCCGCCCAAAAACAATGGGAAAAAGCAAACAGAGCACTTAACAAATGTTATTCATTTAATCCCAACAATGCTGTTATTAAAGACTTATCCTCTTTATTATTAAAAATAGATGAAGGTTTGGAGTTAGAAAAAAAACGTAAAGAAGATGCTCTCAACAGTACACAGGATGAAATGATGTGGAAGCAAAAACTCCATAAAAATACTATAGAAGGTTATCAAGCATATATTAATTCTGGATACACCATTCATCTTTCAGAAGCAAAGAAAAAATTAGGAAAAGAATATAAAGGCCCTACCTCTAGTGGTTATTTATATGAAATTGGAAATAAACTTAATGGTAAATGGATAGGAGAATATAAACTATATTCCAAGAAGAATGGTCAATTATTAATTATTCAAAACTTTTCTTATCCAGATGGAAAAGCAACTGGAGAATGGAAAGCATATTTCCCAAATGGACAATTAAGAGAAATTAGAAATTACACCAATGGAAAAAAAACAGGAAAAGAGAAATACTATCATGTAAACGGACAACTCTATCAAACCTATTTATGGAAAGATGGAGATTTAATAGATCTCCTCTCTTGTTTTGACGGAAAAGGGAACCCATTAGATAAAGGAACTATCATAGATAGTGAAGGAACTGCAAGAATGTATACGATGGATGGAGAATTTACGGAAGAAGTTATTTACATAAATGGCAAAAAAGTTTTTTGGGATGACTCTGTTAAACTAAATAATTTGGCCTGGTCTTTATATCTAAATTCAAGAAACAATAAACAATTAATAAAAGCAATCCCGTTGGTTAAACGCTCTATAGAATTAAATGAAAACGCACACAACACAGATACTTATGCTCATTTATTATATAAATTGGGAGAACATGGTCAAGCGGTAAGTTTTGCAAGCATTTCGATCGAACTAGCTAAAAAAAGCCAAAAAGATTATAGTAGTACTCAAACTTTAATTAATGAGATTATGGCTTTACAGCCTGAAAAGAAAGCCTATTATGAGGATGGACAATTAAAGGAGTTTGGAAAATATTTAGATGGAAATAAAACAGGAGAGTGGAAATCGTATCATGATAATGGACGATTAGCAGCTATAGGAAAATATTTAGATGGAATTAAAACAGGGGAATGGAAAAACTATCATTATCTTAATGAGCAATTATATTCTATTGGAACCTATGCAAATGGAATACCAACAGGCGAATGGAAATATTATTGGAGTAATGGGCAATTAGAGAAGTCTGGAAAATATTTAGATGGAAAAGAAATAGGAGAATGGGAGCATTATAATAAAAAAGGTAAAAAGAAATAAAAACGAGGTTACTAATGTTAATAAACCAATGACGGTTTTTTATGGAGATGGTTTAATAAAAGTCCATACACCAACTGGCTCGTTCGTTAAAAATGTCTGCTAGACATTTTCTTAACACTCCGCCCCCTTTATTCTTGCCATTTGAAAAATTATTTCCAAAAATAAAATTATTGAAATATAAAGTTAAAAAAACATGTTATTTGTTTTTTACTATTTAAACGAATAAATTCGCAAAAAAAACATGAAAAAATTATTAGCTTTTTTAGCTTTCATTTTATTATTCCCCATAAATAACTGTAACGCTCAAATTTTCAATGATTTTTATAATGATGTTGCAAATAATGTATCTTATGACAATCTTGAAAACGATTTACATACTTTTCAAGACTTTGGAGTTAAAGAGGTCGGGACAACTGCAAACAATGAAACAAAAGATTGGATAAAATCGAGGTATTTAGATTTAGGATACACCAATATAATAGAGCAAGCCTTTACTGTTTCAGGAAATGAAACTAACAATTTAATAATTACAAAGGAAGGTAGTCTCTACCCCAACACCTATTTAATAATTGACGGTCATTACGACACTACTAATGGACCTGGCGCTAACGATAATGGATCTGGAACCGTTCTTATTTTAGAATTAGCAAGACTCTTAAAAGATATAGAAACCGAATATTCCATAAAATTCATCCATTTTAGTGGAGAAGAAGATGGATTAATTGGGAGTCAATATTATGTTAACAACACGGTTATTCCCGAAGATTTAGATATTTCTCTTGTTTTAAATCTAGATCAAATTGGTGGTGTTAATGGAATGAGTAATAACACAATTATTTGTGAAAGAGATGAAGACAACAACCCAAGTTCCAACAATACAGAATCTGCAGCTGCTACTCAAACATTAGCAAATAGTATCGAATTATATTCTAGTTTAGACACAGAAATCTCCTATGCTTATGCTTCAGATTATATTCCATTTGAAAATAATGGTGAAATAATTACAGGCTTATATGAGAAAAACGAATCTCCATATACACACGGTCCAAATGACATCATAGCCAATATGGATATTGATTATTTATTCCAAATAACAAAAGGCACCTTAGGGGCAGCATTACATTTTGCAATAGGAACTGAAGCATTATCTTTAACGGATGTTTATTTTAATGAAAAAATTACAATTTACCCTAATCCATCAAATCATACCATTTATTTCAGCAATTTAAAACAAGAAAATAGGGTTTTAATATATTCGATTTTGGGGCAAAAAATTAGTGCCCATAGAGTTAATCCAACTAACAATTTAATAGATGTTTCTAAATTAGAAAAAGGAGTCTATTTTTTAAAATTATCTAATTCCAACAAAACTTTTAAAATAATAAAAAATTAGGACGGTTTATTTGTTGAGATGGTTTAACCGTTAAATTATCATTCTGAGTGTGGTCACTGAACTTGCCTGTGCTGAGCATAGTCGAAGTATCGAAGTTCAGTAAGGAATCTCAAAAATTAAAAAAAGGGTTTACTTAACGGTAAATCCTTTTTTAATTCCAGAGTGTTAAAAGCTAATTTTTCAGAATTCCAATTGCTATTTTAGAAGGTCTTTGTGCATCGTGATATATGCGGTGTGTAGCCTTAATAAAATCTTCTTCTTCGGCTTCATAAATGTTTACAAATTTCTGAGGATTGATATCCACCAATGGAAACCAGGAATTTTGTACTTGAATCATAATTCGATGTCCTTCTTTAAATTGGTGTGCCAAATCTGGTATCTCAAACGTCACCTCTGTCACCTGACCTGGAACAAAAGGCTCAGGTGTTTCAAAACTATTTCTGAATTTTCCACGCAACACTTCTCCCCTAACTAACATTTGATAGCCTCCCATAGGCACATCCTTGTCATTTTCTGGGTAATCTTGCATTTCGTCTGGAAAGACGTCAATTATTTTCACCACATAATCTGCATCTGTTCCTGTGGTACTCACTAAAAAACTGACTTCCAAAGGTCCGACCACAGTAATGGCCTTGTCTAATATTTTTGTTTGGTACAGCATCACATCGGGTCTGCGGCCTGCAAAACGCTGGTCATCGGTTAAATATTCTCGTGTTCTGCCTAAATGAACATCCTCAGTATAAGGCACGGGTCTGTTTGGGTCCACTACATATTCTTCAAAACAATCTTCTATTTTTGATACCTCGAAGGAAAGTCCTTCATTACAATCTAAATATAAATTTTTATGCTCCACATTTTTCGGTGGCCAGCTATCAAATGACTTCCATTCATTACTACCTGTAATAAATATAGAAGCCTCCGGTAATTTCATTTCGCCTTTATCCTTTAAATGATAATTAAAAAATTGCAATTCTATTTCTCTAAAATAATCCGCTGTATTACTTCCGAAGTGAATATTTCCAAGGTTTTCTGCATTGGGATTAGACCACTGCCCATGTGACCAAGGTCCCATCACCAATCGGTTTTCATTGCCTTGATTTTGAGTTTCAATCGCCTCATATGTTTTTAGCGGACCGTAAAGATCCTCGGCATCAAACCAACCCCCTACCACTAGTACGGCAGGTTTAATATTTGTAAGATGCGGAAGTACATTTCGTGCTTTCCAAAAGTCATCATAGTTTGGATGCGCCATTAGATCGGACCAGAATTGGATGCTATCTCCAAAAAAAATCTTTCGTACATTCTTTATCGGACCAATATCTTTATAAAAATCATAGTTGTCGCTATTCTTATATTCGAAATTAGGTGGCCATTCTCGGGTGAGTTCTGGTCGGGGTACGCCCACAGAAGAATAGAAATTAAAGGCATCCATGAGTAAAAATGCACCGTTATGATGCCAGTCATCCCCAATAAACCAATCGGTTACAGGTGCTTGTGGAGATGATGCTTTTAGAGCAGGATGTGCATTGGGTAATGCCATAGTGGAATAAAACCCTGGGTAGGAAATACCCAAAATCCCAACCTTTCCATTATTGTTATCCACATTGTTGATCAACCATTCAATGGTATCGTAAGTGTCGCTGTTTTCATCTATCTGATTTCCTTTTTTATTGGGGTTGAAGGGTCGAACATCAACAAATTCTCCTTCACTCATAAATCTCCCTCGATTATCCTGGTACACTATGGTGTATCCTTCATTCAGAAAATGGGTCATCGACATTAACCTTCCCGAGTAACCTTCCTCCGAATTCTCACTATTATAAGGAGTACGCCAAAGTAATATGGGAGAGGTTTCCGACTTATCTTTAGGTGTATATATCGATGTGAACAACTTTATACCATCTCGCATGGAAATATATACTTCCTTTTTATCATAAGTTTCCTTCAAATAGGCCAAGCCATTTTTTGGAGTTGGAATTGGATTTCTGTCTAATGTGAGAAACAATTCGCCCTGGCTATGATAATAAATACCAGTTATGGTCTGAGATTTTAAATCTACTATACCGCGAAAGGAGACATTGGCGGCTTTATATCTAAAATACAAGTTATTGCCTTCATAGCTCACAGAGTCTAGTGGAATTCCGAATATATCGTTATCAGGGCTATCATAATTCGCTGTTACACCTGAAGCGTCTTTTGAAATATGCAATACCATACGAAGAGGTCGATCAGGGTATTCCCGTTGACCATACCAATCTCCAGTAATACCTTGTGAATAACTGAAATTGAAAATAAAAAGGAGTAAAATGAGTTGTATGAACGGAAATTTCATAATTATTTTTTTAAAGATTTAAGTCTAAGAGTATACAATACAGATTACTTGCTACAGTAAAGAGAGTCCCCCATTAGGTTCTGATAAATTATTTTTAATCGTAAACAATTATTTTATTATGATTTTACGACTTACAGAATTATTGTTAGTAGAAATTTGCATAAAGTATATTCCCGATAAGACATTATTTAATTGAATCTGTTTTTCAGAATTAAAACCATTTATATCAATCTTTTGAATGATTCTTCCGTCTATGTCAATTAAAATAGCTTTGGTTAAAGACTCACTACCATTATAATTCATCATAAATGTACCATTACTTGGGTTAGGGTATAGTGCTAACTGAGTAGATAAGGTATTGTCATTTATTCCTAAAATGGTTCCATATAGTTGTGTTTCCGCAACTTGGATACTCGGAATTCCAGTACCTCCAGACGGATCACAAGCTATAATATAATTTACTCTATAAAACATATATGCTTCATCATTATCGAAATTAAAGGTGCGTGTGAAAAGTCTGTCTGAAATACAAGGAATATCACCTGAAGCTATACTGGTATAAGTCGTGTCGTCATTTGACCCTAAAACTTCGAACCCCATAGGATCTCTTACCTCAAAATCATTTGCCGTTGTAACTTCTATTGAGGTAGCAGTATAGGAGAGGCCTCCTAAATCCACAGTAAAACCCATCCCGTCATTTAGTTCAAAGTCAAGGAACTTCGTATTTATATCCCCATCAATTATCTTGTCCACTTCTTCTTCAAAAGGAGAATCAACTAATCCATATGAGGTTATAGACATTGCTGGGGTAAAAATAGGATCTTGAGCGTTTGCCATAAAACAGGATAGCACAGTAACTAAAAGTAAATTTTTTTTCATTGTGAGTTGTTTAAAAAGATTATATAAGTCTAAAAGTACAAATAATCTATTTAAATGATTATCTGCACTTTAATTAACCTTTCAGCTACTACATAATTTTACAAAACGGTCATTTATAGAGAATTAATAACCGTACATCTATAGCTTTAAATAATATTTATATCTTACCCTAATGAACGATACAAAAATTAATTTAAAAAGAGAAATCGGTCTTATAGGTTTAAGTGCAAACATCATTAATATAATAATTGGAGCAGGAATATTTGTATTGCCCGCTATCGTTGCTGCCGATCTTGGAGCTGCAAGTATTTTAGCTTATATTTTTTGTGGTATTTTAATCACATTAATCATGTTATGTTTTGCCGAAGTGGGTAGTAAAATTACTGCTACTGGTGGTGTTTATAGTTATATTGAAAAATCATTTGGCGCCTATGCTGGTTTCCTAACGGCAATTCTTTTTTTATTTTCAAATATTACAGGAACTGCAGCTGTAGCAAACGCAATAGTTAAAATAGTTTTTCAAACTATCCCAATTGTTGAAAGTCAAATTGTGAAAATATTGTTTTTTCTTTTCCTTTTTGGAGGATTAGCTTACATAAATATCATTGGCCTTAAAAAAGGAGTTGGGCTTGTTAAAATGATTACCCTACTAAAACTTAGTCCTCTTTTGTTAATCGCTTTAATTGGTTTTAAAGATGTTTCGTTAGTCAATCTACAATGGGAGACGACTCCTTCACTCCAACAAATTGGCACTACATCTTTAATTCTTTTCTTTGCGTTTTCTGGAGCTGGGTCTGCGCTTTCCGTTAATGGAGAGGTTAAAAACCCCCAAAAAACAATCCCTCGAGCCATACTTTTAAGTATAGTTGTTATATTAATAATTTACATGATCATACAAACTGTTGCTCAAGGAGTATTAGGCGCTTCTTTACCTTTATTCCTGGAAAATCCTTTAGGTGAAGTTGCAAATAAAATTATTGGTCCAGTTGGCTTCACATTATTAACCATTGGCGCTGCTGTTTCTATGTTTGGAAATGTAAGTAGTAAGGTTTTAAGTACCCCTAGGGTTTTCTTTGCTGCCTCTAGAGATCAAATAATTCCATTCAAAAAATTATCTAAAGTTCACCCAAAATATACAACCCCTCATATTTCGATAATAGTCTATGCAAGTTTATGTTTCTTATTCTCCATAGCTGGTGGATTTAAGGAATTAGCCATCCTCTCAAGTGCAACCTCATTACTAATAGCTTTAGGTATTTCTATCGCAGTTATTAAATTAAGAATCGATAAACGTTTTGAAACAGGTTTAAAAACGTTTAAGATTCCCGGGGGTTATATTATCCCTATTTTATCTGCAATTGCTATCCTTTGGTTTCTTTCTAATTTATCTTTGAATAAAATGATTGCAGTTGGATTATCTATAATTGTTTTATCAATAATATACTTTTTACTTAATTCAAAATTATTTAAAAAAAAATAAAAAACCCAGAAAGCAACAAAAAGTGAGGTAAGACCACGAAAAGCTTAACAAAGCACAGGGTGGCTAAAGTGAATAAAACAGATACTGGTTTATTTGTTGAGGTGGTTTAATCGTTTAATTGTCATTCAGAGCGTGGTCACTGAGCCGTACACTGAGCTTGCCTGTACTGAGCATAGTCGAAGTATCGAAGTGCAAGTGAAGAATCTAAAATATAAGAAAAGGATTACTTAACAGTAAATCCTTTTTTTTATTCATAATAATAGTAGATAACTAAAAAAACAAACAGTAGTACCCTTCGATATATTCCGCCAAAGCGGAATATATCGAAGGGTAGTTCCTTAAATGCAGCAAACACCCCCCTATTCCTGATCACAGATTGGCATAGAATTAATCAAATTAAATTTTATTAACTTTAGGGGTGCAAATACACAACCGACTTAATATCATTATTATAGATCATGCAAAAAACATGACAAACAGAGTGACTTTGATTTTAAAATATTAAATATTGCATTAACGGAGAAGCTGAAAACCGAATAGAGTAGGCTATTTAAAATTTATCAAAATGAAAAAAATAACAAAATTTTTATCTCTCATAGTAGTGACTATATTAGTTATTACTTCAATAGCTTGTTGTAATGAAAAAGCAGAAAAAACCGTAGAGACTAAGACTGTTGCTAAGTCTACATTTAATTTGACAACTGCCAAAGCAGAAATCGTAGCTGCTAACAAGGAATTGGCGGCATTTGTTGCTGCTGCAGATTCAGTAGGAATAGGCAATTTGTATACACAAAATGCTAAGTTTATGATGACTGGTTCACCTGCCATAATTGGAAGAAATAATATTCAGTCTTCTTTTTCTGGAATAATTAATTCAGGAATTACAGGTGCTGATCTTAGAACAATAGAGGTTTGGGGAACTGAAAGTCTTATCACAGAAGAAGGAGAATATTCGTTATTTGTTGGAGAGGATGAAGTAGATCAAGGAAAATATTTGGTTCTTTGGAAAAAAGAGGATGGGAAATGGAAATTGTTTAGAGATATTTTTAATTCAAATTTACCAGCTGAATAGACAATCGGATAAACCAAGTTTTAAATGTTGCTTTCAGATGATTGTTTAATCGTTAAATTGTCATTCTGAACTAGATTCAGAATCTATTATTATAAAAAAGGAATTACAGAAATGTAGTTCCTTTTTTTATGCCTTAGCAAATCAGATAACTATAAAAGAATCTATTTTAACTCACTTAAATTAATGAATTTGATTCTAATAAAAAGTAATGTCAATACTTCTATTCTGAAAAATAAAAAACCAGATACAAAAGTATCTGGTTTTTTTAGTAGCGGGAACTGGACTCGAACCAGTGACCTTCGGGTTATGAGTTATTTTATTAATAACAATTTACCTGTTTATAAGGGTTCCAAATGGGTATTTCTCGCTAAAATATTAAAAAACGTATGCGTGTTTGTATGCGCAATCTGGTTAATAATATTGTTAAAGATATAAAACTTTTGGCTATTGCAAATAATAAAATATTTTTTTTAATGATTCAATTCTAGATAGGACTACATTAAATTCTTCAAAACAGACATAAATAAAGAGGTTTATAAGACCAATTTTATCTGAGCTCAATCATATGTTACAACTCCAACATAATTTTCCTTTAAAACGCAGCAAATGTCTTACTTTTGTGTTTGTTAAATAAAACAATTTGTATTTTTATTTAAAATAACTCCCCTTATTAATTCAGCACAATAACCCTGTTGTGACTGAACTTTTCTATATCATAAAAACTAAGTTCAAAAGCAAGCAGGAAGTGTTTAATTA
>MAAC01008085.1_pt1 | contig 10546 bp, 12 predicted proteins | sample 1115981 | NCBI WGS metagenome assembly MAAC01 (sample SAMN04961126, study PRJNA320927) | seawater metagenome | isolation source: sample BD02T64 sea water enriched with oil for 64 days | place: USA:Gulf of Mexico | collected 2013-07-27 | reverse complement strand
AGGGGGCGAGTTAGCAGACTACTTGGGGCCTGTCATAGGGGGAGTTGCTGAAAGTATATCAACAGTCTGGGTGGATTTATTAGGAGACTCTGATGACAATGCTGAACAAGAGGTTGGAAGTACTTAACTTTACGCAAACTGCCTGAAGCCATAATTCATATTTTTAGGTTGGGCTGCCTAAACCTTTGGAAACAAAAAAACAGTCACAGTGGCTAATGCACGAAACACATGAATAAATTCCTATGCTTCTGAGAGTATCCTATAGACAGATGCACGGCCTATCCCTAGCTCCTTACCAATCTCTGTAGGCTTTCTGCCTTCGTCCTTCATCTTCAGGACCTCCTTGGCTTTAGCTCTAGCCGTGGGCTTCAATCCTTTATACTTCCCGTCACTCTTAGCCTTCGTTATGCCTTCTCTCTGCCTTTCAAGCATGATCTGGCGTTCGAACTGTGAGACTGCCCCAAGTAGATTAAGGATCAGCTCTCCGGTGGCGCTACTTGTGTCGATGCCAAGATCAAGGATTTTCAGGTGAGCCTTTTTACTCTTTATGGTCTCAACGATCTTCCCAAGATGCCTCATAGAGCGCGCTAGACGGTCCAATTTAGTCACGACCACTTAGGTAATCAAGGGCTTGAACAAGCTCCTGTCGTTGTTCTACGGATGAGACTCTGTTTTGGCTCTGGAGTGTCTCTCAATAGATCGTGGCCTATTTAGATATTTCGTTAGTCAGGTGCCGGTCTGACAGTTAACTCTTTTCTTTCATCAGGCTCCTCCAGGCCAGAAATGTAGTCAAATATAGATTCAAGCCCAGCGATGGCTTCTTCAGGGATGCTATTTTCTGCCCATAGTCTATCCAAGTGCATGTTGAATTCACTTCCACAATTGCTTTGTCCTAGGCAAGCGATAGCCGCTAAAATCGTTGGAGGTATTGTTTTGGCTGAGAAGGCACATACAAAAGTATTCGCCCATGCTTCAGCATCACTTGTTAGATTTAGTGCTTGAATGAGAAAACCAAGCGTCGCTTCTTCATATTTTTTCTCTTTTGATGCATCTATCGCCAGATTAAATGCCGACAATGCATGAAGGGGGTCAATGGTGTCGACAATTTCCTGGTATGTCTGAATGTCTAAAGGAGTATTCAGCTTGTCAGAGATTGCGGATAATCGCTTGTTTGCTTCGACCTGATTCCGCTCGATCACATCTTTCTGATGATGTTCAATAAGTGCAGAGATGAGTTCTGATTTAAGGATTACCTCGGACGTAAATCTATTCAGATTCTTCACACAGATTTTTTCGAATAGCTCCAGTGCCTGTCGTAGCTTGCCTGAAAAGAAGAGGGCGTCTGCTAAGCAGTATAACCGGTGATCAGTTTCTCCTCTATCGAGCAGAGTCTGGTAAATTATGGCAGCAGGAGTGTAGCGTTTCCCATGGAACATGGTAGATCCAATCTCTTGCAGGAAGTAGTCTTGCTCCATGTAATTTGGGTTGATCTTCCGTGCCTGATTATAGGAGCGAAGGGCTTTGGATAATTCATTGACTGACTGATAAGAGTTGCCGATGTTGTAGTAATGTGGAGCAATAACATTTGCTGGCGCTTCTTCAGAAAGCTGATCGATAGATGCCTGGTTTAAGGTAATGGTCATTTTGGATATGTCTTCGGCGGACACTTCCTGTGTTAAGACGAAATTGTTGAAGGATATCCAGAAACTATCGACTTGATGATGGACATTGTTTAGTAGGGCAAGTTTTAAAGATTTAGAGATATCAGGTGCAAAAGCTGTAGAAGCATGGAACGCAAGGAAATGGTTTTGAGTCTGGTATTGTTGATGCAGTAGGTGTTCAGCAATCAACCTCTCATGATGATTTAGTTGTGCTCGCTTCAGGAAGGTACATAAGCCATACAAGAACTCAGAGGCAAGGTCTCCTTCGTTCCATTCTCTCAACCTAAAGGTTGTAGGCCAATGGCTGTCAATGTGAAATAAGAACTTTTCAGCATGCAAGATTGTGGTGATGTCGATCATGCTTGCATCATCTATTCCATTGACCACGAATAGCCTGGATTGAGGGAGCGATTGCTTAATGATTCTTATGTATCTGGTCTGATGTAGGGCGGGTACGCATGAGGAGAATGAAATGCCGATGTTTACTTTTGCTTTTTCACCAGTATTTCTAAGCTTTCTGATCGCTATTACTGTCTTTTTGAGACCAGCTGGTGTGTAGTCAGTAAATTCACCAAGGTCATCAAATGTGACAGTTTTCATCTGCTGTCCCTCAGGAATTTCGAGAAGAGAAACTTCACCGCTCCATTTGAAGTGGAACTCGTCGTTCACTTCAGAGTACCTTGCAATAAGAACCGGTAGGTCAAGTTCTTCATAATATCGAAGTGTCCCAATATTGATAGCGACGCTCTTTTGCTTCTTTTCTTCGGAGCTCGAGGTTGCCTTTAGTTGGACGTAAAAGAGTATGCCCGTCGCGGTACCATCTTCTTCGAAAATTTCAACTTCTTGGTCAATTCCGTAATCATGTGATTTGTCACGGACCACCCAGTGTCCAGGCATAGCTCGTTTGAAAGCTAGAACAGACTTGTCCTCAACCTGATGTTCTTTAGGGCGTTTAGGAAGTGACATGGATTAGAACTCTATTGCCGATAACTTATTGGAATTAACGTTATAGAAAATAGCATTTTATGGCGAGCACATATTGGCGTTCAAAAGAAGCCCTTACTAGAACTATGCCAGTGGCTACTTTAAGTTAAGTTGCTCTTGGTGTTGTCCTTAAGTATTCGGTGAACAATCCCGAAAGGGTGCGATCTGCATCTTGAGCTGGAGCATCATCACACTAATCAATAATCACGCGCAGAAGCACAGGCCAAAATATTTCTAGGCCTACTTTGTTTTCATCTCGTGGCAGGTGGTGTATCTTGCTGAAATGCCGCAACCACTAAAACGAATTAACGTGAAGATCGACTGGGGTCTTGAAGCAGTAACGAACCACCCAGTCTTAACCTCTGGAGTGGGAGCTTGTATTATGTCCTATGCCTCAGTAGAGGCGGCAATGGGTGTGCTGCTGGCAATGATCTCTTGGGAAGATGCAATAGATATAGTGGACAATTGGTCAGACTGTAGGACTGCTCGTAGCAAGTTGAAGTGTGTTTTTGATGAAGCCGAGGCTCGTGGTGTAGGTCACCGAAAAATGGTCGATATCGTCTTCGAAAGATATGAATCCCTCTCCAAAAGACGCAGTAAACTAGCTCATGGCATTTTCGGTATTATAACTGATAGAGAGAACGAGTTTGCGTGGAGGGAAGGTGGTGCCGCTGCGAAGGATATGGCGAATGGGTTGGCGATACCCCGCATGATCGAACCATCAAAACCGAGCGCTTGGGTGTATAAAGTTAAAGACTTTCAAAGTTTAGTTCAAGATTGTGAAAAGACTATGCGCCTTATTGACGGTGTCGCAAATGCCATCCCTGTGATTAAAGGTTTGTCTGACCCACTGTCAATTAGCTAAAGATCAAGTTTAGTAAGAAGCTCTTCTGAAATGATGTTAATGGAGTAAGATTGTGAAATTACCTACGGATCAGCAGCTACTGACTACGATATACAAACTTCATCTTGATGATTACAAGCAGTACGATACCGATCCCTCCATTCGCGAGACGAAAATGTACGTTCCTATCAACATTACAAAAGTGGCGGCAAAATTAAAGACTGATGAAGACCTAGTTTTTGGGAAATTGCTTGATGATCTCGAGCATCGTTTTGGAATTAAAAATGACGACGGATCGCTGAGACCTTTTTTCGCAATAAAAGTAGGAAAAGACTTTCATGCCATAAACTTTCCTTACATGTCGTCAGTATTGGCACAGATTAAAGACGACAACAAAAAGTACCGGCTAGCTACGACTATCGCAATCTTTGCACTTCTCATATCGGCTTTGTCTATCTCCATTGCTCTCTATAAATGATAGTTAAAAAAACAGTCCTCAGGGGCTGGCGTATAAAGCGGAAAACCAAAACCCTATTACCAAAGGTTCTTCAAATCATCTGAAGCAACAGATTTCAGACTTCAAGCCTCTTCAATAATCTTGAGACACTTGTAGGGTGCCAGTAGTTCCCTTTATCTGTTATATATCCGCGATCATTTAGCTGCTCACAGATGCCCCTGACGGTACTTACGCCTTCGTCCTGAATGGCCTTAACTACAGGCCGCATACGCTCAGCTACAGCGTTCGCCTTAGCTCTATTCATTGCTGGTGCTGGACTGTTGCCTTTGAGGAGGTTCTGAGGGTTCCCCATTGGCAGACCACGAGCTTTCCTTGCTGCCAACCCTGCTTTAGTTCGTTCACTAATGAGTTGCGCTTCATACTCAGCGACTGCAGACATTATCTGGATCATGAAGCGGTTTGCTTGCGGCATGTCAGCGGCTCTGAAGTCCACACCACTATCCAGCAGAGCAGACACAAACGAGACATTACGAGCAAGCCTGTCCAGCTTAGCGACAATCAAGATTGCCTTGTGCCGCTTTGCGTGTGCCAGTGCTTTGATGAGTTCTGGCCTGTCCTTCTTCTTCCCGCTCTCCACCTCAATGAAGGGAGGGGCAATAAGGAAGCCAGAGACACCAACAACGTAATCTTCAACGGCTTTCTGTTGAGCTTCCATTCCCAGCCCTGAGCGGCCCTGCTTGTCTGTCGACACTCTGTAATAGGCGACAAACCGATCACTGGTATTGCTGTCGTGAATAGTCATTCCATCCTCTGTGTTACATATAAGCACGAACGTGTGGAAAGTGTAACGGAATTGAGAATCCACTGTCAATCGAGGATCCAGAAAGGCACAGGGTAAATTCACTTGGCAGTAGTTCAACTGTGAACTTTTTATGTATCGTTAGCTTAGAGGGCGAGCGATTGGCGTCTTTAATCTCCGCTCGCACCCCTAACAATACAGAATGATTGCCTCATGGAATTGTCTCGTGTGGGTATAGTCTTATAAGTCGTTTCAGGAAATTGAGGTGATTTCACACTTGCAGGTGTAGTCGGTTCCGCTAGTTGGATTCCTTAAGTTTCTTGAAATGATGTGCATTGCGATTTATTGCCATGAGTAATTCAAGTGAGCCATAACGCAGTCGAGTAGCAAGATAGAAATCTTTAACGGCTTTATCAATTTGGCCTAAGCGCTCATAGACTATTCCTCTATTGAATACCGCAGCCCCTTCTTTTGGTGCTATTGATAGGGCTTTCGTATAATCAGCTAAGGCATTTTGGTATTGTCCTAGATCAGACCATGAGTTCCCTCTGTTAATGTAATCATGTTGCTTGTCGAAGGGGTCGTATGACAGAGATTTATTGAAATACTCAATTGCAACTTTGGGCTTCTTCATCCTACGATTTGCAATGCCGATGTTGCGGTATGTTCGTGATAGACTTGGCTCGGTTAAATTGCCATGCTTGATACAACTGTTATATAGATCCACAGCAGCTGAGTGTCGTCCGGACTGTGTAGCTTGGTAACCTTTTTTGCATTCTGTCAGGTCCTCAACGCCTCCCATACTTGGAGTCACACATGCACTCAATATTGAAGAAACAATTGCAAGGAAAGCTAATCTAGTGATCACAGTTCTAATTCCCAATGATTTACTCAAAATGCAACAATTCTACGTTTCAATTATAGAGTCAAGAACATCTTATGAGAGTTGGGTCGATAGCGTACAACAGGGGGGAGGGGGGAACTTGACGATTGCGCTGGGATGTATATATGGTCGTATAAAATTCTCTCAGAAAATAAAGGGTTTCCCTCTGGATTGGTGAGTTGTCGAATGATTTGAGTTTAAATTTAATAGAGGGTTACGGTGAATATGAAGTCAAGTAATGGAATGAGATTTAATGACAGTATTGCATTGCTATTTTCTTCATGGTTCTACGGCCTTCTGATTACATCGTTTTTAGTGTCTTTATTGATTGTATTGGTGTTTACGGGGCCAGAGGATTTCTTCAACGTAGAGAGTAGTAAATACTGGTTTGATCGTTTGATCATCTATTTGTTTGCTCTGGGGACAGGACTTTTAATCTCTATTCCCCTGATGGTTTTATTATTCATTCAGCACTGGATCGTCTTTTTCAATTTTAGTAGACAGTATAATATTTGGGTATGGTCGATACCCATTCAAGTGGTTGCGGCTATCTGGTTTGTTTGCTCGATTTATGATATGTACGAACCATTGAAGGTAGCGTTTTATGGGCTGCCATCATTTGTTGCTGCCTTAATATCAGCACTAATTATTTCGGTAAGGCGGAGACGCATTTTGAATAAATTGCAAGACACACAAGACGGACTGACAAGTGTAATTTAATCCCCAGTCCCTTTAGGCTGAACATAAAGCTTCATAATAAGTATATCGAACAGCTCTGGATAATACTCAATCAACATGTGCCGTGTGAACTTGAAAAGCTCCACATCAAGAGCCTTCGCGTATTCCTCATAAAGCCGAGGGGGAACCTTGAGGTTACCCCCTTCGAACTGACTGATAATGGTGTGATGCTTTTCTCTAAGCATTTCCGCTAGGACCCGTTGTGTCATTCCTTTGGCCTCGCGACATGCTTTTAAGTATGCTCCCGTCTTTGGGCAGTATTTTCCTTTAGCCATATCACTTACCCTCCGAACTATTGAATTCGTGCTTCTGTAGGCGTTGAGCTTCCCACATCCGTTTGTACATATTGGCAGTACTCGCAAGGGCTTCTTGAACCACAGTGTTAAAGTCCAAGTAGCAGTCGTTACAGACTGTGCAGTACCCGTCTTCATCGTAGTTGCCAAACCCAATGCCGCTGAGGTGTTGTTGAATAACTCCGATATTCTGCAGGTCAATCTTGCTTAATTCGAATGAGTAGTGAAAGTCTTCTGATTTATCGTTGAACATTATGTTCTCCGTATGTTTGAGTTGTCTCGCGCTTCTCAGGTTTGGTGATCTTCTACGGGTGAAAAACGCGAATAGGGAAGTTGGCAGTCCGGTCATGGGAGCTGCTATTTGGGTGTAGAAGAAGGACGTGACCCGGAATGAACCAACGGTCATCATGTGACTGGCTGGTATAAGAGGGTGATTGGATTGAGAGGGGGAGGCTTCAGTGGTGCTCTGAATGCCCTTATGAGTCCCTCTTAAAGAGTTGTCTCTAAGAGTTAGAGACAAAGAGTGCTTATCAACTGTCTAAGTTCACCTTCAAACCATGAATAGTAAGAGGATCATTGCTAAGAGTAGTCTAAGAATTCTCGATGTTTACTATCGCTGTGGTACCTGTTTTGTGTAGGAAAATTTCTTCCATAACTCTCTTAACTGTTTGCTTTGTGGATTCAGGAACCAAGACACTGTCATGAATAGGTAGGGCGACGATGCTGAGTTCCTGTAACTTGAGTAGGAGGCTGATCATTATATCAGATTCTATAAACATTAGTTCCATACCGATCCCTTTGAAAAAGTAGTCTTTGATGGGTTTGTGGTATTCGCTGATGGCATTAAGAACATCGGTGTAGTTGATGCGATTTGGGATATGCTCTCGGACACCTTGCGGCATTCTGTTTTGTAAGGTCTCGGCAAAGAGGGCAGAGTTAATAATTGTCTTCACTCCTTTCCGATATTCGATGAACCCTGGAATGCTGTAGAGGTCTCCCTCTGGTGGACTGATCCCAGCCATTCCGTAGAGTGATCTCAGTGCCATCTGACCGTAATCCAGCTCCGCAACCGGATCGTCATTGATGAATAGGTCTTCTCTTCTTCTGCTTTGTCTTAAGTGCATCCAGAAGCCTCCACTGAGACGCCCTCCTTGATTAAAACAGGAATTGTTGAAAGTGCGGATCAAACGACAACTGTTCGTATTAATGGGTGTCTCAGAGCTATATTGTTCGAATTGGATATCAGCAGTGGATAGGTAGTTATTGATCGAGCGTAATTGTTCTCTGTTTTGGTTCGTGTCTTCAGTGTCGGTGTACTCAAGCTTCTTTCCAGAGTGCTTTGGATGTGTTTTGGCTTCCTTTAGGATGATGAGTTCACCTGTGTTGGACAAAGCGAAATCTTCAACCTGAAAATTAGATGTGATGATTTGATCTATGAATTTTGGAGATACTTGAATAGTGGATTGCCGCCCTGCGTAGGAGAGCACCATGTCATTATTCCAGACTTCTTTGCGTGTACCCTTTGTTAGATGCAGGTAACCCATCTGAGGGGCACAGAGAGTCCTAATGATAGCTGGTAGTTTCTTTCCTAGCGCAGCTGCCCGATAGCGTGACTTACGGCCTAGAGTGCGGTTAGAAAGGCACACAGAGACACTCCCTGTTGGTTCTTCTAGGTAGCGATGAACCACGTCAGAAATAATGGCCGTGACAGTCTCTTCAAAGATGGACTGATCAGCAGCTTTGCGAGTGCGTTTACGTAGATTTTGATTACGTTCAACTTCACCGAACTCTCGTATGATGCCTCTAATTAGTTCCTTTGCTTTTTTAGAGCGAGCATCCCGATGGGGCTGAAAAGGGCGGTCTAATGATGTGGGTGTTGGTGTTGGTGTCATTGCATTCATGTACGTTACTCCTGTTGTTGATAGTCTGCGTCCCACTCAAACAACAAGGAGAGAGGCTGATTGAATAGGATGCAGAAGACGCTCAAGCCCTCACCAGAAGCGAGCGTCAATGAAACCAAATGATGAGTGGGAGGGCGTTTGTGTGGTAAAGGGAGTACAAAGCCATGAAACTATGTGGAGTAGTTACAAATCGGTCAGAAGTAAGTGATCTAGAATTTGTGTGTGTATGTGTGTTCTCTTTCAGTAGGAGTACATTAGGATCACACTACAAACACTGCCATCAGTATCAATCCGATCGCCCAAGTTATCAGAACAACTACTCCAAGTTTATCATGAAACATGAAATTGCGGTCAACGCTGGGATCGTTGAGGGGTTCAACGAATGATTTAGTGAACATGGTAATGTCCTTAATTTTTCGGCTCGTAGATGTTTCAGTTGCTTGTCGGTTAGTCTGATAACTCGCCGAGCTTTGGGTCAACCTGCCGAATGTAGTCTAGGATTATGTCTTGTGCTTTGTGACCTTGATTATAAACAGAGGAGGCGAGAGTAGGGAGGGCGTGGCCCATCAACCGTGCCCATTGCACTGGATCTGTTCCAGCCATCTCACAAGCAACACTAAACGCTCGTCTGAGCGAGTGGAAGTCGACGTCAACGTTTCCGAGTGTCTTTATCCTTAACGGATTGATAGTTTTCTGCAGACGTGAATACTTCTGACCGTACAATGTATCAGGCTCGATCTCCCAGAACAATGAGTTGTCATTTGTCTCTGCAGTGCGTCTGGTCAGTACTTCAATTGCTTCAGGGCTGATGACAGGCATCAAGCGTTCGTTATTGTTGGTTTTGCCATCTGTCACATGCATCCAGATGCATTTTCTTTCAGTATCCTCAATAAGGGCATCGAGTTTCAAGCTGCAAAGATCTTCAGCGCGGGCACCTGTATGCCATCCAAGGATCAGCATATCAACCATCGCTTGGCTATACTTGCTGCTAGAGCGTTTAGCGGCATTAAGCCATTTAACAGCTTCGTCAAATGTCAGCGCTCTCTTTTTCTGTTTTGGCCTTTTGATCTTAGAGAGTGCCGCGAACTGACGCTTCCATAAGTCAACTTGCTCAGATTTGATGAAGTCATTGAGGTCAAGCCAAGACCAAAAACTGCTTAGTGCTGTTATTTTCTTTTTCAGTGTTTTAACGGCAAGCGGTCTGCCAGTTTTAGGGCTGGGATTTGTCTTTAGATATTGAACGAACAAACTGCAGAGTGCTTTATCAACCCGTTGTACAGGGATGTCGTCACTCCATTGAATGAACATTTGCATCGTTGCATTGTAATCATTGATCGTGTGCAGTTTCAGACCGTCCTGCTTGAGCTCTTCGACCCACTTTGAAGAATGTATTGAGATCGGTACGATTTGCTTTGTTGCGAGTTGGTAGTATGTTTTGGCGGCTTCATAGTCGTCCACTTCTCGTACTTCATCTGCTAGGTCGCTTATGAGCTCATAGTACAGCTCATTCTCTGGATCGAATTCCTTGGCGATTTCTAGAGGGTCGGGACGTGAGTTCTGGCTGAGAAACGAGAACTCCTTGTATATTTGAGCCATAGCGATGATTTTTCGTTCGTTGGCTTCCTTTAGGCTGCGAGTGTTCAGCCCACGCACAACTTCTCGCTTACGCGGAGTTCTAGCGCCATAGTATTTAGCAGCCTTTTCTTGAAGGTGCTTTGGGATAGTTACTGATACTGCCCAGCCTTGGCGGCGCTTTCTAAGGTGTTTCGTGTTCATTTTTTCGCTCATGCGTGTATGTTTAACACACACATTGAGAATCTTACACGGTAAAATTATCTTTTAAATTCAACATCTTAGGATGATTGGTTGGGGAACGTGGACTCGAACCACGATTGACGGAGTCAGAGTCCGTTGTCCTACCATTAGACGATTCCCCAGTAGGTTTGTGTGCCGCAAATGCAGACAGGCGGCTCTAGTAACAAGGCT
>MAAC01009987.1_pt1 | contig 10548 bp, 10 predicted proteins | sample 1115981 | NCBI WGS metagenome assembly MAAC01 (sample SAMN04961126, study PRJNA320927) | seawater metagenome | isolation source: sample BD02T64 sea water enriched with oil for 64 days | place: USA:Gulf of Mexico | collected 2013-07-27 | reverse complement strand
TGAAGGTTGTCTTTTGTTTAGTTTTAGTCGACCCAATGATCGCCGATTTTCATGAATACATCTAATTATTACTATCTCTATGATCTTTATTAATAAGTTGTGGGGATTCATCAGCCCCAAAGCACCATAGAGTTGCAACTGCTTTTGTCGCACTTCAAAGTTGATAGTAAGGTTTACCTACTCAAAATCAATTTTGTTCTCTTTGCACCAAAACTCAACAAACTTTCGCAACTGTTGACCTCGATATTTATACCATTCATCTATCAATCCAAGCTTTTCTAGCATAGTTTTAAACCGTCGAAATGCGCCTTTACCATGTATCGATTGGGATAACATTGCTGACTGCTTAGAAATAACCACACGAGCGATAAACTTCTCTATGATGCGGTACTCATTAAAATCGTATTTTTCAGGTAAAGACAAAAAGTCATCCTGATTTTCTAAATAATGTTTGGCACTAGCAACCGCTTCACAATACCACTCAGCAGAATCAGATAAATCTACATTGTTTTCTGCTGCTCGGAGTTCCTCATCAGTAAACATACAGACTTGTTCCGTCTTGATATTTAAAAATGACTCGCTCATATCACTATCAAAATCTACGGCGTCAATAATATCGTCTATTTTTACTTTCATGCAGATTAATCACCGATTCGCAGAAAATTCTAACACCTTGCTAAACGGAAAATAATGGTTAGCTATAATTGTGGAGCGATAGCCAACTGTTATGTTTCCGTTTGAACAACTTGTCTGGGCTGCGATTACGCATGCCAGTTGATGTCAATTTTTTTGTGTGTTGCCACGCAGTCACGTAAATATAGATTGATAAGGCTTTGATATGGAACACCTGATTCTTCAGCCATACCTTTAAAATAAGAAATAACGTCTTCACCTAAACGCATTGTGACAGGTTTTTTAAGTTTACTAGCGTAGGGGTTTTTACGCGATTTCATAGTTGATAAATCATATTCATCTTTCATAATTAATGCCCTCGTTGATAGTGCTTTTGTTCGTTTTTTGTTGCTTTTCTGGCTGAAATAACCCTTACGGTATTTCCATCGTCACGCTCACAGTGACAAATAAGGAGTAAATTTGTTTCATTACTCATTCCAAGCATCAAAAAGCGATCTTCTGTTTCGGAGTTCTTGTGATCAAAGAACTGCACGGCAAATTCATCAAAGAAGACTGATTGAGCTTCTTTGAAAGATATACCGTGCTTTTTGATATTTGATACAGCTTTGACTGCATCCCATTCGAATTTAATCATATGTACATTGTATGTACAAAACTATGAATTGTCAAAGTAGCCCTAATGCCGATTAAGCGGAATTATTGAGGTTACTTATCAAAGATATTGATTTAGACGGTAATTCAATTTACGTTTTTCATGCAGGTGACGGTGCAACAATTTACCTAGTGCCATGGCTTTATAGCCTTGTTGTCGATAACAGTTAGACTGTCAAGGCGGATCGCTTGGCCAATCACTTCCCATCTGGTATAAAATTTTGCAAAGATAAAACTGTTTTTAGACTATAAATCTAACTCACTAACGCCCCCTTAACGAGATAGCGCTAACCGTCACTATTACCTCTTAATAGATCTTCTCAGTAGGAAATTTCAGCCAACTCATTTAGGTTTGACCATTAACTACGTTTGAATTTCATATCTCATAAGCCAACCAAAACACAATTATTCTAAAATAACTATATTTATCTTGTTCAATCCTGATTAGCAATTTATTATCTTTATTCAAATAGTTAGTGAATTGTGATGAGTTGTGATGTCTAAGCCGCAAATACTGGTTGTCGATGACAGCCCTGAAATTCGTTTAAGTGCCGTCTTTATTTTAGAAGATCAGGGCTTTTCGGTGCTTGAAGCGGAAAATCACCATTATGCTCAAGCGATGTTGGCCGAAAACAGCGTCGATTTGATTTTGCTGGATATGAACTTTTCCTTAGATACCACCTCAGGCGAAGAAGGCCTGCGTTTTTTAACCTGGCTTAGTAAATCTGGTTTTATTACCCCTGTTATCGCCATGACCGGTTGGTCTAATGTTGATCTAGCGGTAAATTCCATGCGTCTGGGCGCTTGTGATTTTGTTGAAAAACCCTGGAATAACCAAAGATTGGTCCAGATTATTCGCCAACAGCTGAAGTTGGCAAGTCTGGAAGTTCAAAACCAGAAACTTAAACAGCAGTTGGAGTCGGTTGCAGAGCAAGATTTTGTTTGGCGGTCAGAGGTAATGGAAAAATTATTACGTCAAATCGATTCCGTAGCGGCAACTGACGCTAGTATTTTATTAACGGGTGACAATGGCACTGGAAAAAGTCATTTAGCTAATCGTATCCATCAACAATCTGATCGAACCTCCAATACTTTTATCTCGGTTAATATGGGCGCGATTTCAGAAGCCTTATTTGAAAGCGAAATGTTTGGCCATAAAAAAGGCGCATTTACTGACGCAAAAGAAAATCGCATTGGGCGTTTTGAACTGGCCAAGCATGGCACCCTATTTTTAGATGAAATTGCCAATATTCCTCAGTCGCAACAGGCTAAATTGCTACGAGTGCTGGAATCTGGCGAATATGAAGTATTAGGCTCAAGTAAAACTCAGCATGCTAATAACAGAGTTATTAGTGCAACAAATAGCGATATTGCCCAATTGATCGGCGATGGTGCCTTTCGGGAAGATCTTTATTTTCGTCTTAATACCATAGAGCTTAGAGTGCCGTCATTGAAAGAAAGGCTTCAAGATATAGTTCCTCTAGCAAAGTACTTTATTGCCCTATATGGAAAAAAATATAAACGCGAGGGATTAAGCCTGACACAGGATGCAATACAAGCGTTGGAAGCATATCACTGGCCGGGTAATGTCCGTGAAATGAGCCATTTAATGGAACGCGCAGTTTTGTTGGCCGAATGCACTAACCTTGGACAGGAAGATTTGCACCTGTCTAATATTAAACAGAACAATCGTTTGCCTATGATGACGGTGGACCAAGCAGAGCATAAACTCATCGAACAAGCACTGGAGCTAACGCATAATAATGTGCCTAAAGCGGCGATAATGCTAGGTCTGACTAAATCATCCATGTACCGCCGATTAGAAAAATATGGCATCAAAGAACTGGCTTAATGCTCAACAGTAGTATTAAGATCAACGTCTAAATGCCTCAAAATAAGAAAAACAAGAACTGGGAACTATGAACTTATTTGTCGTAAAATCTTTAGAGCAGCTGTTAACTGCATGTTTTATTGCCACCGGTTTTTTAGTGATCAGTTTGTGGGTGGTGATTGGATTAGTACAACACTGGACAGTGGTGAACATTACCTTAATAAGCTCTGGTGTATCGGTAATCTTGTGGTTATGCTTTTCTTATGTATACAAAAGAACCCTCATTGCCTTTAAACGCGCCAGTATGCATCTTGAAGCAGTGAGCAATGATGACTATTGTCAGTATGCCTTGCCTGCATTTAATGCAGGCAAGGTCATAGAGTTTCACCATGATCTCGAAAACTTGAGTTCTCATTTGCAATTACTCAAGTCACGTTACGATCAACATGTTTTTTTGGTTTATCGACTAATCGAGCAGCTAGACAGCCCTATTTTGGTCTTTAACCAATACCCCCAGCTTACGTATGCCAATGCTGCCTTTAATAAATTATTCCCTCAACCTTGGCAAATTTATAGACATGCCTCACCGGGGTTATTAGGGCTTGTATTTGTAGATAATCATTGGCGTTTTAAAGAGAAGCAACGCGACAGTAAATGGCAAATTCGCTACAGCGAATTTGTCGATCAGGGACAGACGCACCAATTAATGGTTTTTGTTAATATTGAGTCAGTATTGAGACAAAGTCAGCTTAGTGCTTGGCAGCAGCTTATTCGCGTACTTGGGCATGAGATCCATAATTCATTAACGCCCGTATCAGCATTAGCTCAGGGGTTATGTTTAAAGGCTGAAGATGATAGAGAAAAGCAGGCGTTAACTGTGATCACAGAACGATGCCAACATTTGCAAGATTTTGTCAGTCGATATGCGTCTATTACCAAGCCATTTCACTTAAATTACCAGATACTTTCAGTTACTCATATCGCAGAACGTATTAAAGGCCTACTCAAAGATATTCAACTAGAGGTAGAATTAAATACGGAACGTTTTTGGGCAGACCCCGTTTTTATTGAGCAAGTATTGTTAAATGTGATTAAAAATGCCGCTGAAGCTTCTGAAGCCGGAGAAAAAATAAAGCTGATCTTTAGTGAAAGTGCAAATATGTCACTCATTGAAGTGGTCGACAGCGGTCATGGTTTTGCTAATCTAGATAACCTCTTTGTTCCTCTGTATTCAACCAAACAAAATGGTCAGGGTATAGGGCTGAGTTTTTGCCGTAATATCATCGAACATCACAAAGGCACCATTGATCTAGTTAATAATACCAATGCGCCGGGTGTTACCGTCTCAATCGCCCTGCCTTTAATTACGCTTGAAAAGTCTTAACCTGCAAAAATCATTTTACTAAAACTTCCTAGTTCCATTATGGGTCGCAATAGTTCACCAGCGGACCAATTCCATATTTTCATTCAACAGCAAAACACTAACACACTGAATATTAAAGTAAATTAATTATGGCACAAAATTAGCTTTAAGCACTGTCATTGTAACTAAAAGTTAAGAATTTATTCAAGGACCCCCCTAAATGGATGTAAAAAAAATCAAACCTAAACAAAGTAAATTCAAAAAAATTCCTGTTATCGCTGGTTTGGCGATCTGTTTGCTCGCAGTCCTCACTTGGTATGTCAGCGTTAACGCAGGCGCTACTTCAATTAAACGTAACGACTTGTTGTTTGGTACGGTAAAACAAGGAAACTTGCAGGTTGAAATAGCAGGTTATGGTGCTTTACGGTCTGAAAAACAAGTGCTGCTAACGTCACTGACCAGTGCAACAGTTCAAGAAATCGTCCTTAAACCCGGTGCTTTAGTAACCGCAAACAGTATTATTGTTCAACTTACTAACCCTGAGTTACAACAAGAGGTGGATAGCGCAGTCCAGGAACTTTCAAAACGTAAAGCCAATTTACGTCAGCTAAAATTGAACCAAAAACGTGAGATCCTTAATGAAAGTAGCAGTTTTGCAGAAATGGAAGCGCACTACGAAACGGCTAAGGTAAAGCTGGAGGCACAATCTGGTTTGATTAAATCAGGCATAGTATCGACACTTGACTATAAAGAAAGCCTAGTTCAGGAAGCACAGCTGAAAAAGCGTCTAAAAATACACCAGCAAAGAACCGTTGCGCTTAAATTAGTCAATCAAGAAGCCATTAATATTCAGCTCGAGCAAATCAAACAACAACTGGGGCAACTAGCTATCGCTCAAAACCGTCTCGATCGTCTTACCGTTAAAGCGGGGTTTGCTGGTGTATTACAACGCTTATCGGTTGAGTTGGGCCAAAGCTTAGCCGCCGGGCAGGAAATTGCACTCATAGGTAGTGTCCAGGAGCTGATCGCTTTGGTTAAGGTGCCACAAAGCAAGGCACAACAAATTTTTATTGGCCAAAAGGCTATTATTGATACCCGCCGTGACAAAATTGCTGGCATTGTTGCACGCATTGATCCTGTGGTGGTAGAAAATACCGTTGAAGTTGAAATAGCTCTACCGAATCAGCTGCCAGCCAGTGTACGTCCACAACTCAGTGTTGATGCCGTTATAATCACAGATATATTAACCAATATTACCTATATGGATCGCCCCGTCAATGGCAAGGCTAATTCAAATGCCAACTTATTTCGACTCGATGAGTCACATAACACTGCCATGAGAACCCCAGTTAAATTTGGTAAAGAGGCGGGTCGCTATATCGAAATTATTGAAGGTGGCAAGGTCAATGATACTTTTATTGTTTCAGACTTGTCCTTGCTTAAAAGTTTAGAAGTGACCATAGAGAACTTTTAAGCGCTATCTAGTAGATGACGTAAATTATACCAACAATACAAATACTTACTAAAGATATTAACAAAATCATCCCCACTATTAAGGAAAATAAAGATGACTAAAATAAAAATAGAAATGAAGAACATTGGTAAAGTTTTTGAAACCGATGATATTGAAACCCATGCACTAAAAGAGGTGAATATTGTTATTCGTGCTGGCGAATATGTCTCTATTGCAGGCCCGTCTGGCTGTGGTAAATCTACCTTGTTGTCTTTATTGGGTTTATTAGATATGCCAAGCTCAGGCTCTTATGCAATAGAGGGGCGTGATGTTAGCTCACTTTCGCTTGATGAAGCGGCAGGTATTCGTAATGAAAAAATCGGCTTTGTCTTTCAATCGTTTAACCTTATTGATGAACTCTCTGTGTTTGATAACGTGGCCCTACCTTTACAGTATAAAAAGCAAATACCAACAGATGAATTTATCAAAGCAAGAGTCGAAGCTTGTTTGAAGATGGTAGAAATGAGCCATAGAGCTGATCATAAACCTAACCAGTTATCAGGTGGACAGCAACAACGTATTGCTATTGCCCGCGCTTTGGTTGCCGATCCCGCCATATTATTAGTAGATGAGCCAACCGGTAACTTAGATTCACAAAGTGGTGACACCGTCATGGCGGTATTAGCTGAACTCAATAAAAAAGGCACCACCATTTGTATGGTAACCCATGACGCCCGTTATGCAGATATGGCAACGGTTCAATTGAAGCTTCTTGATGGTCAAATCGTTACCGACGAAGCATTAAAGGTGGCCGTATGAGAACATTCATTCGCCAATATAAACAGGCCTGGGCCAGCCTAAAGAAGAAACCTGGTTTTATCTTAACTGTTTTAATGACTATGGGCATTACCTTAGGCGCCTTGTTGTGTGTGCTCACTTTAAATTATTTGTTGCTGGTTGAACCACTGCCTTACCCTGAACAAGAGCGTCTGTTTGTTGCTGAGCATCAACTTATTGGCGCAAAAAAGGAAACCAAAGGTAATGCTTTTACTTACCTCGGATTAGTGCACTTGTATAAAAGTAAGGTCGCCTTTGAGAAAGCTGCGATGATGTTTTATATGGAGGATGTTATTATTTCTCATAACAGCCAACCCTTAGTTAATATAGCCCTTGTCACTCCAGAGTTGCATCAGCTATTAGACTCCCCTCTGGCCCTAGGGCGGATGTTTGCAGCCAGCGAAGCCTTAGATAGCCATAACCCTGTTGCTATGCTTAGTTATAACACTTGGCAGCAAGAGTTTAATGGCAGCACCGATATTCTTGAGCAGAAAATAAATATTACCGGTGTCAGCTATCGCATTGTTGGGGTATTGGCTAAACATTTTGTTGAGCCTGAACTGGCTGAAATTGGACGAGAAACTCAAGTGTGGCTGCCATGGGATTTTAATCCAAGAGAAGCGAGGGGGCGGAAACAAAGTTATGGCAATATGAGTCGTAGCCTGAAGTTTATCGGTTTATTGAATAAAAATGTCAGCCAAAGTCAGACTCAGCAGCTGTTAACACCGTTAGTAAATGACCGTTGGCAAGAAGGTGTAGCAGAAATAGGTTTTTACAAGGGCTGGTCAATCAAAATGCGGGTGCGTTCGGTCAAAGACGTTATGCTCGGTCAGAGCAAGTCTATTGCGGTAATGTTATTGGCGGGTGTGGTGGGTTTGGTATTAATCGCTTGCGCTAATATATCTAATATATTTATGGCGCGTACCGCAGAAAAGCAACGTCAAATGGCAATTCAGGCAGCGATTGGCGCCACTAAAAAACACTTATTTAAAGCCATGTTTGCTGAAACCAGTTTACTGATGTTTATGTCAATTATATTCGCCTTGGTGCTTGCCCAGTTTGGCTTCTATATTATGCAGCAATATTTAGCCGCGCTATTACCTCGAGTTAATGAATTATCCCTTAACCTGGTAACTTTTGGCTGTGCGGTATTAGTGACCATTATTTTTGCTTTATTTTTCGCTAAATTAACTACCCGCATGATCAATTATCGCGCGTTAAATACTAGCTTGCAAAGCAGCGGTAAAGGCAGTGGTTTGCAGGTATCGAAAAAGACGCGCCAAGTATTAATCGCCAGTCAGGTAGCATTAGCGACGGTATTGGTATTTGCCAATATTAGCTTGCTTAAAGATGCAATAAAAACCATCAATGCACCGTTAGGTTTTACTACCGAGAATATCTCTACCTTATATTTAAATTTTTCATCGTTCGATTATCCTAGTCAGGAAGAGGTCATGCCTATTATGGCTGAGATCATGGAAAAAATTCAAGCATTGCCGCAAGTGGAGTCTCTTAGTCAAGGGCGATCACCGTTAGTTGGTTTTGGTGTCAGGGCGTTAACCGATGTTGCCAATAACGAGCGTTACACCCCCTATATCACGAGCGTTGATCATAAATATTTTAATATGATTGAGCAACCATTAGTACAAGGTAATAACTTTACTCTGATAGACCGCCAAGATCGCGCACATGTAATGATAGTTAATCAAGCGTTTGCCAAACAGTTAAGAGCTGATGGCGATGTGCTGGGGTTGCAAATTTCAACAGGTGCGCCTGAACCGTTCAAAATAATTGGTGTTGTCAAAGATATTGCTATACCAGGTGATACACCGACAGACAATGACAGTGACGCTACAGGTACAGGTATACCAAGGACATATATACCCAATGGACTTGGTACACGAGCTTTTATGTTGAAACTTAAACCGGGCCAGTCTGTTAGCCGCGAACAACTGGGCAAGCTAATAGTCGAGGTAGATTCAAGGTATGCTGTTTATAGTTACAATGCAGCGTCTGACATGCTTAGCCAACGATTGTTTGCTGAAATCACTACGGCAGTGACTACCGCGGTATTAGCAAGTTTAGTATTTTTACTGGCAGGTATAGGTTTATACGGTATTTTAAATTACGGCACCCAGTTGAGACGTTTTGAACTCGGCGCTCGTATGGCCATAGGTGCAACCCGTAAACATTTAGTCTCTATGATCATTAATGATAATAGCAAGGCGGTATTGGCGGGCTTTATTGGTAGTATTGTGTTGTTTACTCTTGCTTATATTGGCTTGAGTAAATACATTCATCCATTTCTTACTTGGCAAGTATTACCTATGATAGTCGCTACTATGGTATTGATCATTATGTTGACCTTGTTTGCCTGTTATTGGCCATTAAGACAATATATTAACCAGCCAGCGATATTTAGTTTGCATGGCAGTGAGTAAGCTCTTCCTTTTCTTTAATTTAATAGTTAAAGGTAGTAGATAAAAGTGGGCATAGCCCACTTTCTTAGCTTAAACTATGGTTCAACATAACCTACGTTTAGACAAGTATTCCCCAGGATTAAAGGAAAATTAGTAATTTCAATGGCCCCCATCATTAAAGCGCAGCAGTTGGGCAAGATATTCAAAACAGATGACATGCTCAGCCATGCACTGCAAGGTATAGATCTGGAAATTCAACAAGGCGAGTATGTCTCAATTTCAGGTCCCTCCGGTTGTGGGAAATCTACATTGTTATCTATTATGGGGTTATTGGACTTTCCCACCACAGGTAAGCTCTTTTTCGAAGGTGTAGATGTCACTAAACTCAGTTTGGATCAAGCTGCTGATATCAGGAATAGAAAAATTGGCTTTGTCTTTCAGCAATTTAATCTGATAGATGAGTTGAGTATCTATGACAATATTGCCTTGCCGTTACGCTACGCTAAGCAGCCAGTCAGTGATAAGAAAATAAAGGAAAAAGTGGGCTATTGTTTGGATGTTGTTGGCATGGCATCTAAAGCAGGGCGTAGACCAACACAACTCTCTGGTGGTCAGCAACAATGTGTTGCAATAGCACGAGCCCTCGTCGCTGATCCCTCTATTTTGTTAGTGGATGAGCCAACGGGTAATTTGGATTCAAAAAATAGTGACCAAATTATGTTAAGCCTAGAAGCATTAAATAATCAAGGAACTACTCTCTGCGTAGTTACCCACGACATACGTTATGCTGAAATGGCAAAACGTAAGGTCTATCTGCTTGATGGTCAGATATTAGGTCAAACTCGCTTTGATCATCAGGGTATGTTTTAAGTACAATAAAGAAGCCGCATTTTTCACTTCCCATTCTGTTTGCTTTTAATAACTAGTTACCGCATAAGTCTAAATCATAAACAGAGAATTTAGACTTATGCGGGGACAAAAACACTACATAAAATCTAACTCGCTATGTGCCGTGCGACGTGAAGTCGTATGTAACGCTGTTCACCGCGATAAGAGTGAACCATCTGTATCACCAGATGACCCTAGGACTCTGAATAAAGTAGCGAGTCTGACAATGTAACAAAGTCCGCTGGACGGGAAACGACTCGCGAGAGGAAGTTCCTCCTGACAACCACAAGTCGGGTAAGTGCTAGGGAGTCAGTATGATGAATGAAAGTGAACCCATGTAAGATGCGTAATGCGAGAAGCAGCGGAAGTGGTTAATACGCTGTGGCCAAAACGGCAACGAGGGAAGGAAAGAGGTTGGCACGTACTCTTTCGTGATCGAGAATCTCTCCGCATTAGAGTGGGCATCTAAACT
>MAAC01008084.1_pt1 | contig 10550 bp, 12 predicted proteins | sample 1115981 | NCBI WGS metagenome assembly MAAC01 (sample SAMN04961126, study PRJNA320927) | seawater metagenome | isolation source: sample BD02T64 sea water enriched with oil for 64 days | place: USA:Gulf of Mexico | collected 2013-07-27 | reverse complement strand
CCTCTGGACGCCGGAAATTACCATAGCTATACGGTGCAGACCGTTCCGACGTAGCTCAGCGGTAGAGCAGTTGACTGTTAATCAATTGGTCGTAGGTTCGATCCCTACCGTCGGAGCCATAAAAAACCTTCAAGCTCAATGGCTTGAAGGTTTTTTTGATTTCAGCAGAATAGTTAAATTATATTTAGGGTAACACTTGGGGTAACGTAGGTGCCCAAGTATTTTTGATGCGCTTTGCTCGTCTGATCAGTAAGCTATAAACTCCGATCAAAATCTTTTATGATCATTGGTTGATGGGTAAGCTTAAAAAAACAACTTTAGGGGCAGAAAATCGAGATGAAAAAATACAGCTCTGCACTTCGGAGTACCAGTGCATTAGTTCCCATTGGATCCGCGCCTAATTTGCATAATCATAGTAATTCGGCCTTGCTGAGAGGCGGGCGCAACATAATTTCAGGTAGCACATTTAAGAACTGTGGAACTGGCATTATGATATCACAAAGACACCAGTGCCCCACGCTGTCCGCAGAAGATTTACTCAAAATACAAAGCGATGAACCTGCTTTTGTGACTAGGCACATGGAAGCTGCCCATTTTGAATCTGGAAAGAATGGCTATTTCCGAGTTGGCACGCTGATGAACTACCGCGCCACTGAGAAAGTTTTAGCTGGCCGTTTAGGTGACCATGAAGAAAGTAGGCAGCAGGACGTCTTTAACTCGCGAACCAACTACTTTAAGTCAATCCAAACCGCTAGCTTGGATATATCCGACGCGAATTTTATTAATACAGAAAATCATGTCGTCATTGAAACAACGGTAAATGACTTCTGCTCTTGTTTCTCTATAGGAAAATTTGATTCTGATCGAGGGCAAAAACTGAAAGATGCCGAGATTGATCCTGCGAAAAAGCCCGGAGCTTATATAACTTACCATTTTCCAAAGCTAAAGAAAGCACTGAAAAACCGCCTAGCGAAAGACTATCCTACACTCTCATCGCTAGAGACACTCGGCAGAAAAGTGGACTACGGTCCAAAAGATCGAAAATGGGAAGTCGAGGAAAGCTTTGAGTACACCCGTGATTCTGATGCTGTAGCAATTTGGTTAGGGATCGCATTTGTTAAATCTCCACGGTTCACTCATGAGGATGAATATCGTCTTCTGTTTTTGGACCCCGATAATCCTGGAGCACTCGATGATGCAGCGAAAACTCTGGTAATCGAAGAAGATGAGGGAATTGCAGCTGCGATCATCGATTGTGGCCACTACTAGGAATAGGATTTAGGTCTAGCTAGTTGATATGTGTACGCGGCTAAAAAGCTATGTTTTGATAGTTTCTGACATCGTGATTTTTCGTGCTAAACATCACCCCAATCCACCAATTTCAACGCCGTTTCAGGGTCCACGTCGGCGTCCTTCGCCAACGCCAGCGTTTGCACAACCGCAGACAAAGCCCGCGCCCGTCCGCCAGCATCAAAGGCCTGAAGGGGTCGCATCACGTCCAGTTTGACGGTTCTCCCCAGTTTTTTGTTTGCTTCTTGCGCGATCATCGCCGTAATAGGCGTTAGCGCCCATTGAGCGAGATGCCTTTGCGCCTCCCTCACCATCGGCCCGGTTGTGGCGATGTTGCTTAGACCGGGCAGAACACCATAGGCCATTTCAACACTGCCCCGTGCAGCCGCCCAAGTTTCGCGAGTCATTGCTTTGGACAGATCCGGCGTCACGTCTTGGCTTTTCCAGTCTTGTGCCGGTGCCGCTGATCCCGCCGCCGTGACGTTTACGGATTCTCGGATCAGCACCCGGCCTCGGTTTCCACGAAACCCCCGTGCCAGACTATCCATATCGGTTTCCGGTGCCTCAGGAAACGGCACAATCTGCGATCCAATAGGTGCGTTGGCATATACCTCGGACAGTGCCGTTTCCAACGTGTGTAATAGGCCTGCCGTCAACCGTGAGCGCCTCAGTGGCGACGATCCGACATAGGGCATGGTCATGTCACAACCAATACGGAAATGAAGCACCTCGCCCGCCAGAACGGTCTTTGTTTTACCACCCCCGGTATCAGCAATGCCCACGCGATAAGCAACCGGCTTCGAATAGCGCGTGGTCAGATCCCAATCCGAACATGGGACAAGGCCATCGTCGCGGATCATGAACACCGCCTCACCACGCAAAGCCAACGCCCGTGCAGTGAGTGCCAATGCACAAGGTGTCAGCAGATCCGTCCCTGATACATCCGCAAGGCTCAGGCCACCTTCCCACAGGCTGACGCAGCCTTGAACGCACCCGGTCAGCTCAGCCAAGCCATCCACGCCGCTGATATAGTCAGCGCGTGCTTGCATAATCTGGGTTGTGTAACCGGAGCCGCTGGATCTTGTTTCAGTTTCCGTCGCTTTGTTCTTGAACGGCCACATAATCAAGCCCTCCGATATGGGCGCAACAAATCGCCAGCGCCGCTATACTGGATCGCCCGCGCGACCCATGCAGGATTCCGGTCAACTTCAAAATCGAGATCGTCACCTATGCTGGTTCGAACAGACGATGCCCCCGGTTCACTGGTACTTTTTCGCGCCCCTTCCAAATATTCTGCAAGTCGTCGGAACGCTTCAAGAACAGGTGCAGGTGTATGACCAGCGCCGACCTGAGCAATTATCCGGTAGATACCGGTTACCGGCAGACAATCGCCAAATGGCCCATCCAGTAGCGCAACTGGCTCCCAAGCATCGCTTCCCCAGAGTTCCGCCATGCGGGACACCACAGGCGTCAAACGAGGGCGCCAATTATCCCCTCTATCACCGCGCAGTGTCCACACAACCTCCCGGGTAGCGAAACGATGGGCAGTATAGGCTTCGATCCTTGCCCAGATTGCAGCCGCATCCAGCGCAGCGGCCGCCGTTGATAGGCCGCTAGGCGCATCAGGATAAACCGCCGGGACCGCCTCAAACTGTTTGATCACGTCTATCATGTCACGCCCTCCATCTGTTCAAGGTTCGGTGAAGGCCATCGCCCAAACCATCAGTACGCAGCAGGCCATCCGGCCCCCAGTTGCGCGCTTCAACTTGCGCCTCAGGATAGGCAGGCCGGGTGACAACGCTGATTTCGTACAGCAGCGCAGAAAGCACAGTGCGGATGATGGCGTTGTGCATCCCGTTTGCGGGGTCGCTGCCCTCATCTTCGATCATTTCAGACTGAGGCACGGTCCGCTTAGGTGGCAGGCGAAACCCCGGTGATATGCCAAGGGTCAGGCCCGCCGCGATGCCTGCCAAGATGTCTTTGACATAAGACACCTCTTGCATTTCTTCGGTGATCGTCGCCGTAAAGGTCAGCGCGTCGTCGCTGTCCACAAGATCCAGCGTACCAGCGCCGCGGCTGGCAAGGGGCTTGTCAAAGCTATGCCCGACAAGGAAATGGATATCCTCTTTCGGATCGTTGACCCGGAATGCGAAAGCATGGGGTGCAATCACTTCCTTTTTAGGTCTGCCGGTGCGGCCCCCATCACTGAGGACCGCACGTTTGCCATAGGGAAACCGACCTTGCAGCGCCAAAGCCCCGGATGCCCGCTTGCGTAGTTCCAGACCGCCATCTGCAAAGCCGGTCAGCATCTTACTGAATCCCGGCGAGGACGCGGGTTTGCACCGCACGGCTGATAGTCGTGTCCATTGTGGACAGCGCCGTCAGACGCAAGCCGCCCGATTGCGCGTCACTGTACGGATCACGGATCAGATCGACCGCCCCCCACAGACCGACAAACACAGGCGCGACACCGCCCGCCGATGTCGTCAGCAGCGACTTGCTTTCTACAGGATCGCCAGCGGGTGCAGGCAAGGCATTGTGCGACATGACCACACTGCCGATATACTTGGTCAGGCGTTCCCATTCGGTGACTGCTGTGCCACTGATAAACGCCCCGTCCATCGCGTCCCAAACCTCAGGGCGGATCAGCAGACGCACAGCACCCGGACCCGTTGCCGCGTTGGCAGTCATAAAGGCCACAACCTCGGAGCGGAACGCCGCCCATGTAGCCGCAGCACTTAGGTCAGTTTCTGTAATGCCCCAAGCCGACGCCCCGGTGAATACGCCGGTGGGTTCGCCAGACGCGCCGGACCCGTTGAAGATTGCCCGGTCCATTTCCTGAGACATAGCTCCGTTCATATCCCGACGGATTGCCTGTTCTAGCGCTGCACCCGACTGCAACAGCGTCTTGCGCGTGATCCTCATTTGAATGCCAAGCGTGTGATCAGGCTTCAAAGGACGGTCAAGTGTGGTGTAAGCAGACGGCCCCGGCACGTTGCCCGTTTCTGTTGCCTGCCAGCCCGCAGAGATTGCCGATGTAGTCACAGGCGTATCTTGCCCACCCGTGCCGATGTTGATCATCTGGACGCCCATTTGAGCCGCGACAGATGCAGGAAAAAGACGCTCAATCAAGGGACGGGTGGCTATCGGATCAGGTGTACCGTTTGCGATTGTCTCACCAGCACGGGTTTCAAGCGCCGCGTAGGGAACCGGGATGCCCCGATAGCCGCCTTGGCTACGCAGTTCGGTCACGATTTCCGCCGTCTTACCAGACAGGGTGCGGCCTTCATCCAAAGACAGCGCGACTTGGCGCATCTCAAAGCTGGACACCAGATCGTTCCATTCCTTCTCGGAACGGGTTTCCAGTTCGGCCCCGGCTTCGCGGCGTTCATCGTCCTCTGCAATGATTGCCGCCCGATACCGAGTTTCCGCCGTGCGGTATTCCAGATCAAGGTCAGACATGCGCTTCTGATCCTCAGGCGTCGGGTTGTCATTCGCAGCCAATTCCGCCAGCGATTGCCGGATTTCGGAACGCCGCAGCTCGATTTTCTTAGAAGTCAGCATTTGCTTTTCCTTTCATGCTCGACAGAAGATCACGCCATTCTTGACGCTGTGGACTGAGGGGCTTGTGACCAACCTCAATACGGGTTTTCCGGGCATGGCAGCGGCCACAAAGGCACTGCAAATTGCCTAGAGAATAAGAAAGTTCGGGGTGCGTCCGGACGGGCAGGACGTGATCAACCTCAAGCCGCCGCCGTTCGCCGCACTGGACGCATTGCCAGCCATCACGGTCCAGCGCCTGCATCCGCAATGCCTTCCAGCGTGGCCCGCGTGTCACCTTGGCGCTATGGCGCTTGTAATCGGATCTCAACCCCATGCGATGCGCCCTCCTTTATGGGAAGGTCTGCCCATGATGCGAGCGCCCTCAGCAACGGCGATAACCGTGGCGGATGCAGCATCAATCCGGCCCATCGACCGGGCCTTTGCTAGCTTGAGATTGTTAGACGGGTCGCGGAGTGTGACAGCATCCGCGAACGCAGACCTTAGTAGCAGTGACGGGGCGGTCTGGACCTTGCCGTCGAACGCCGCCCGCCGAAATCGCTCACAATCTTCGCCGCCATCCTTGAACCCGAACCCGCGCCAGATGATCGGGCAACGGATGCCCGCCCGGTCAATCGCTTCGCCAAGTTCGGATTGCTTGTATCGATCCGACACCAGCGCCGCGATAGGTTCGCCCTCGATATGTGCCATCACCTCGATCAACCAAGGCCCAATCGGCACGGTCTGTTCGCCCAAGGTTGAAAGTTCGCCCCGGTCGTTCATTTCGACGTAGCGCCCTTGAACGCCATCGTTTGCCCCACGGTCTGCCAAGTTCGGTTTGCTTGGGAAGGTGCCGAGCGCCTCAAGACGGCCCGTTTCAGGCCAGTAGAACGCCGCCGCCGTCATGGATGCAGATCCACCCAAGTCGATGCCGATCACAACTTGCCCCTGGCGTGGTGGCACGTCGGACACTTCGCAGGTCAGCCATTCATCAACGGTCAGCAGCACGTCGCGGGTTTCACCGCTCACACGCTCGTTGCGGTTATACAGGCGGAACGTGGTCAGGGTTGAACCGCCCCTCGCAATCGCCCGCCGCGCCTGCCCCTGCAACCATTCCAGACTTGAGCCGATGCCAGCCGCCGCGCCGGGGTTCGCCTCCTTCAGGCTTCCCAGATCGTCAGCAGGCAAGCCGGGTGCAGGCCGATGTTCCTGCCGATAGATGCCCGGTGCTTCCTCATCCAGCCATACAGAGAAAGGGTGCGCATCATCCGCCGCCGATGTTGAAATGATAAGCGCCCGCCCGCCGCGTTTGCCCATACCGGACAACAGCGCATGTTCCAAAGCGTCACCTTGATCAGCCGCCCAATGCCCGCGTTCATCCATCAGGATCAGCGTAGGGGCAGACCCCAACGCGCTCTTGCCATCAGCAGCAATCGCCCGGATGAAGTGGCCGCCGCCATCGCCGTCATATTCGATCTCAAGCCGCGGGGAACGTCGCACTGTGAACTGCTTTTGCTCATCCTCAGGCAAAGACCGCATGAACCCGACAACAAAATCGAAAGCGATGCGTGCCTGATCCCGCGTCCTTGCCGCAATCAAGATTTCGCGCCGGGGTTGCTCATCCCATTTGCCCATGACGGAACCCAAAGCGATGCCAGCAGACAGAGCCGTCTTAGCGTTACCACGACCGATCGACAGAACCGCCACGTTCACGCCATCGGACAACGCGCCTATGACAAACTTCTTTTGGAACGGTGCCAGCTTGATCAGATCGCCGGCCTTTGGCCCCTCAGGGATAGAAAGTGTTTCTAGAAAGCGGATAGCTTTGGTGGATGCCTTCATGTCAAATTACATCAAAATTAAAGGGAAAATTAAGTATGATTAAATCGAAAGATTTTTGGGACAAGGCGGACATCATATTGCGCGCCATGGTGCCAGTCGCGGTTGGAGTTTTGTTATTACTTTGGAACAACCAACGAACCGCGCAGCAAACATCCGCTACCATGACAGAAATTGCTATTGGCATTCTCTCTGAGAAACCTGAGGGAGGATCATCAAATGCATTGCGAAAATGGGCTATTGAGGTACTAAGAAATCCAAGTGATCCTCCGCTACTCACGGACAGTGCCGCATTAACTCTTGAGTTGGATGGCTTTCCCACAATGCCTTCACGAGTCGACTTACTTCGCATGCAAGAAACCGAAGCGGCTCGTGCTCTCATTACTGGATTGCGAGAAGCATTCGAAAACGATAGCTCACATTGAACGAGGCCGCACAGCGCGAACGCATAACCCCCCACCGCGACCCTCTGCCCCATAAAATTTGGGGGCATTGGGACCATTGAAACGGTCATACCAACACCCCCGCTGCCCTGCATTCATCTGTAGTCACGAGCCCTGCCGCGATTAATTGGCGCGCGCGGTATGCGCTGACGCTGGTAACTACCCACGGTTTACAATTCCGGATATTGGAGGCCAACTGGCCATCCACCACAGCTGGGTCAGGTCTTGCTTTGGCCCTCTCTGCACGAGCAGCAAGCCACAGTTTCCACCGTTCTTCCCGAAACCAGTTATCTGAGAAGCATACCTTGGATCTAGTGAACCTATCGGTTTCCCGAGCATAGGCGCGGACCGCCTCAAGCATATCCTCTGGTGAGATACTCTTTTGAATCGCCTTAGCGAATTGCTCGCGGCAGGTGGCTTTGGCACGTTGCCGGTCTGAGGGATAAGCGTACCAAACTTTTTCAAATTCCGAATCTACCACTTCCCGCGCATCCATGCGCGTTGGTGGTTTTTGAAGATTCTCTGACGGTTCGGGTGCATGCTGTGCGGGGGTTGGTGTCGTGGCGTGCGGGGGGGTCAGTTCTGACGTGCGGGGATGCACACCCTGCCGGGGCGCATCCTGTGCAGTGGGCAGGCTCAGGAAATAGGTATTGCAGCCACGAGGTCCTTTGTTTGTTTCGACCCGGAGATAGCCTCGTTCTGTAAGCGCCCTAATGACCTCTTGTGCCTTCCGCACGCTGCACCGGGCCAGCTTAGCTACGCGCGCCACACTCGGATAACAGCGGCCATCATCGTCGGCATGGTCTGCCAGCACCAAAAGCACTGACGACTCATAGATATCAGTAAGATCAGAACTCCAGACCTGAGACATGACGCGGATACTCATACTGAGGCCACCTCAAACTGAGCCAAAGCCTGAGCCTCTACCCAAGCCAGCACATCCCCTTGACGCCAATAGCGGCGGCGCGAGATGTAGATTGGGCGGGGGAATTCCAGCGCAGGGTCATTAAGCCAACGCCAAAGCGACATATCAGAGATGCCACCGCAAAGTTCGCGGACGGTCGCAGCGGGTATGATTTTCTTGTCCATCGGATGCCTCAGCGTTCGGGAACGTTAGGCATTTCAATAAAAACGGATTAGCGCCTGATGCTACACCAAGAGTCTCTGATCGGAATTATTGGGGTGCTCGAAGACTCATCTTCTTCCGATACAACTCCCCAAGATATTCGCCTCTGCGCTCAGCATTGTCTTGCTTACCTTCTGCCAACGCATAAGAGCGCGCCGCCTCTGATAGTGAAACCCCTTGAAATGCGGCGCGGCGCATCGCGTCCATTGCGTCCGCCAATTTCGACCAAGGCACGGCGTCTTTCGGGCCACTTTTTTTCTTGGGTTTAAAGGCAGGCATTAGCATCATCAACGATTGCGCTCTGGATGGGTGGACGCCAAAATCGCTCATGGTAACAGCACCCCCATCCGCTTTGCGCTCGAAATTTAGATAGTCCCTAGCAGCGCATTCAGCGTTTTCCTTTGCCTCGTTGTCCGGTCCATTCAACAGCGCTATCAGCGACAGCCATGCTCTGTATGTAGGCGCTCTCTGTCGAAACTGGCGGCGCTGCCACTCCAATTCCATTGGGTTTGGAAGCTTCTCGCGGATTTCATTAGCCAACGATAGCAGCGTGCCTTGTGCGGCATGACGGTCGATCACATGAAGTCCGGTTCGCGCTTCGGAAATCATTTCTTGGTTAGGAAATACCGGTGTTTCTGTGCCCTCTTTCAAGGCAGTCACATAACGCCAAACGTCTATTTCAACGCCAACTTCACCTTGATTGATAAAGGTGCTTTCCCATTGTTTTAAATTGAGTTCCTTCATTTACCCGCCTCCCCAATCCTAACCACATTCTCAGCTTTGCCATCGACTATTTGCGCCACGAATCCAGCCCATCCGTCCAGCGCTCGCCGTTTTTCGTCAGCATAGTCGTGGCGCTGATATACGGCCACGATCCCACCGCCTGTCCCGCTGACGTGGTTTAGTACGGCTTCGGTCACGCGGACGGGAATGCCAAGTCGCGCCATGCCGGTCGCGGCAGTTCTCCGAAGATCATGAAATGTCCAGTGTGGTATCTCAACCGCCTCACCGGCTTCATCTGATGCGACAGTCGCCATGCGGTCGGCAAGGCGTTTCTTGCCGCGATTGAACCCGCTCAAAGGCGTCCGGCCCGTTGTTGTGTGATATAGACCCGCTGGACCGCCGATCCTGTCCATCCCGCCCAGCAGGTCGCGAACAGAATCGGATAATGGCACGTCGTGCGCGCGCCCGTTCTTTGTCCGACCCGCTGACATAGACCATGTATCCCCCGACAACTCACCGTCGGAAATGCCCGCGACTTCGCCAAGGCGCTGGCCGGTCATGAGCAGCATCTTGCCAAGCGGCCCCCAAGGTTGACCTTCAATCTCACAGGCGCGCCAGAACCAGCGAATTTCGTCGTCGCTCAGAACACGATCGCGGCTGATCTCTTTCGCCACTGGCTTCACACCAGTTGCCGGGCTCATGGGGATAATGTCCCTCTCCACACACCAGCCGAGGAAAGTGTTGAGATAGGCGCGCACACGGTTCGCGGTCACAACGCGCCCCGTATCCGCAATACCGTCCAAAAGGTCGATCACATCCCGCCGCTGTATGTCGTGAATATTCCGGTCACCCCACACCTCGACCACATGCCGGTCGAGTTCGCGCCTGACCGTTCGAGCACTCTTGAGCGTGACAAGGTGGCGCTTGTCGTATTGGGCGATGAGGGTTTTGACTTTGTCGCGTTCACTCAGTTCTGCCTCAAGCCGGGCGGCGCGGGTAGCCTTCTTTTCAGCCGCCGGGTCGCGCCCATGTTCGATCTTGTCCACGGCTTCTGTTGCCGCGGCGCGCGCGTCTGCCACGCCCATGAGCGGCCAACGGCCAAGGGTCAGCTTTGCGGGCTTCCCCGCCCACCGATATCGCAAAGCCCATGATTTCGCCCCGGACGGCTGGACGACCAGGTAGAGGCCGGATAGCGCGGGGTCCGGAATTTCTTGGCGTCGTGCGGGGTCGGATTTCATGGCCTCGACGGCCTTGGCAGTAAATGGTCTTGCCATAGTCACATGGTCCTTCGGGGTAACACAGGGGTAACAGAATTGACCTGTAGAGGCCGTTACACTACGGTACAAAAAGTTAGACCAATCAGCAATAACAATTTGTAAAATATAGGTATTTTTAGCCTGAGTGTTTTGTTCCGTTAGGGGTCGTTTACCATCATATTTTGACTGTTAATCAATTGGTCGTAGGTTCGATCCCTACCGTCGGAGCCAACTTCCCCTTAAGTGGTTGGCGGCAAACGAAAAAGCGCTCCTTCGGGGGCGCTTTTCGCGTTCTGGGGGCCTGCTTGGTTCATCATTTGTGTTTTAGCTGGT
>MAAC01018228.1_pt1 | contig 10559 bp, 8 predicted proteins | sample 1115981 | NCBI WGS metagenome assembly MAAC01 (sample SAMN04961126, study PRJNA320927) | seawater metagenome | isolation source: sample BD02T64 sea water enriched with oil for 64 days | place: USA:Gulf of Mexico | collected 2013-07-27 | reverse complement strand
TATTATCACTCATTGGTGTTTCTCCGCTATGGGAAAGTTCATGCTGTCACTGTTCCATGTTTCACGTGGAACAACTTCGGCGACAACGCATCTATAATCATATTATTAAGATTAGAAGTGTCGATAGACGTAATGAAAACCTGACACCCTAATCGCCTAATTCTTTTACAAACTTTTTCACAATTGCTTTTATCTAACTCAGAGGGCAGATCGTCCAATAATAAACTAACTTTTTTGCCAGTTCTTTTTTGGTAATGGGAAACCTGCGCAAGCCTTATTGCATAAACAGCAAGCTTCTTTTGTCCTCTAGACAAGTAATCTTTGGCCAGGTGACCATCACTTCTGATTTCAAAGTCCGCTTTATGTGGACCTGCACTTGTAAAACCATATCGCTGATCTTTATCGATATTGCTATTAAGACACTCTAAGTAACTAGTATTTGAATCCCACCCATCCTTCACCTCAACGGATACCAAACCATCTTCAAAGAAGTACTCTAGAGAAGACTGAAGTTCCTCGGCTAGGTCATCAAAATATCTTCTACGAAGCTTGGTTATCTCCTCAGCTGCTGGTGCAATAAGCTCATCCCAATATTTGAGCTGACTAAAGTCACTTCGTTTATTCTTGAGTAGGGCATTTCTTTGCTTTAACGCTGAAGAAAAAATTCTCCAATGTTTCACAAACTCATGTTCCACGTGGAACACACCCCAATCTAATACTTGTCGCCTTAGTCCAGGGCTGCCTTCAATTATCTCAGTACTATTTGGCTCAATCACACAGACCGGTAGCAAGCTGGCAATTTCAGAAATACGTTGGACTTTTTCGCTAGCTATCTTAGCAAGTGTTTTCCCGTTAGAAAATTTACTAATGCCCACACGAGTATCTTGAACAGATTGATCAAAAACCCCATCCTGAAGAAGGGCGGTAACAGTAAGATTGGTATTTCCTTCAAAAATAATACTTTTCTTCTGGGAATTACGAAAGCTCTTACCTTGACTCAAAATAACTATGGACTCTAATAGAGAGGTTTTTCCGCTACCATTAGGCCCAACAATCAAATTGCATTGTTGAGAACACTCAAGCTTAGCTCGTTGGAGGTTACGTACATTGGTAATCTCCAACGTGTGAATAGGCAAGTGAAGGTTCCGAAAACTTACATTACAGCCGCATCGGCATAACAACATACATAGCACTTTCATCTTCACCATCGGTGATAAGTGCGCTGCTGTTAGAGTCAGCTAACATCATATGAATAGTGTCACTTTTGATAACACCTAGAACATCAAGAATATAACTAACGTTAAAGCCTATTTCTAATTCAGGGCCTTCATAATTTACGTTAATAACTTCTTCCGCTTCTTCTTGTTCAGGGTTGTTAGCAACTGAAGTTAACGTGCCATTTTCCAAACGTACTCTTACACCGCGATACTTCTCATTTGACAAAATAGCGACACGAGAGAATGACTGTTTCATTTCAGCTTTATCTCCAACAACAAGCTTATCGCCTTGTTTAGGAAGCACTTTGTCGTAATCGGGAAATTTCCCATCAACAAGTTTTGAAGTAAAACGAAGGCTAGGGGTCTCTGCGCGAATATGGTTGGAACTCAAAGTAATGCTGACATCGGTATCATCATCAGAAAACAATCGTGCCAGTTCAAGTATGCCTTTACGGGGTACGATTGCTTGTGTACTTCCTTCAATTTCAATTTGGATCGATGCCGAACACAATGCTAACCGATGACCATCTGTTGCAACGGTTTTAATTTGGTTCTGAGTTAACTCCAACAACATACCGTTAAGATAAAAACGAACATCTTGCTGTGCCATCGCAAAACTGGTTCTGTCGATAGTTTGCTTCAAATAACCCTGATTAATTGAAAATGCACTGGTACTGGCAGTGTCTTCCAAATTAGGAAATTCATTTGCAGGTAAAGTCGATAATGTAAATCGGCTTCTCGCAGCTTTAATGCGCATCTTTTGCTCTTCTTGCTCAAAAGAAATAACCGCTTCACTTGGTAACGATTTACAAATATCCATTATTTTTTTGGCAGGCAGAGTGATTTCGCCATCGACCTCTGCCGGAGTTTCTAACGTTATACGAGCAACCAATTCAACTTCTAAATCTGTTCCGGTAATAGATAGGGAATCACCTTCTACCACCATTAGAACATTAGATAACACTGGTAATGTTTGGCGACGCTCAACAACGCCTGCCACTTGCTGAAGGGGAGTAAGTAAGTTTTCCCGTGATACGCTAAATTTCATACATTATCCTAATGGCATGTGTTAGTAAGTACCAACTAGCATTTAAGTGGTTAAAGAACGTAATAAGTTACTGTAATCTTCTCCAACATCTGGGCTTGATGCTCGAAGCTCTTTTATCTTGCGACATGCGTGTAAGACGGTTGTATGGTCACGACCACCAAAAGCATCACCAATTTCCGGTAAGCTATGATTGGTTAATTCCTTAGCAAGTGCCATGGCAATCTGCCTAGGTCTTGCTACGGATCGACTCCGACGTTTTGATAACATGTCAGACATTTTTATTTTGAAATACTCAGCGACGATCTTTTGGATATTCTCAATGCCTACCTGTTTATCTTGTAACGCTAAAAGATCTTTTAAGGAATCTTTAACGAACTCAACATTAATAGGTCGTCCCGTAAAGTGGGCATTGGCAATGACACGTTTAAGAGCTCCTTCAAGCTCTCGCACGTTTGACCGGATACGCTGTGCAACAAAAAAAGCCGCTTCATGAGGAAGGTCTATTTTAGCTTCCTCGGCTTTTTTCATTAATATTGCTACGCGTGTTTCGAGCTCTGGTGGTTCAACGGTTACCGTTAACCCCCAACCGAAACGAGATTTAAGACGCTCTTCCACACCGGTAATTTCTTTTGGATAACGGTCACTGGTTAAGATCATTTGCTGACCTCCTTCCAATAACGCGTTAAAGGTATGAAAGAACTCTTCTTGAGAACGCTCCTTACCAGCAAAGAATTGAATATCATCAATCAGCAGTGCATCAACAGAGCGATAAAAGCGCTTAAATTCGTTTATAGCGTTAATCTGAAGGGCTTTTACCATATCAGCTACAAAGCGCTCAGAATGCAAATAAACCACCTTAGCATTGGGATTATTCGCAACAATCTTATTTCCAATAGCATGCATCAAATGAGTCTTGCCTAAACCAACCCCACCATAAAGAAATAAGGGGTTATAAGCATGACCAGGATTATCTGCAACCTGAGTAGCAGCTGCTCTCGCTAGCTGGTTTGATTTACCTTCAATAAAGCTATCAAAGATGAAACTACTATTAAGGCTACTCTTATGCTTTATCGACCCCCCAAGCTCAACCTTACGGCTTACAGGCCTAGAAGAGGAGTTACCATAACCTGTAGCGGTTGGCTGCACGACTTGAGTCACTGTATGCCCAGAGCGACTTGGTTGTGTCGATACAGACGGGCTTTCTACGCCTCGCTGGCTACTCGCTGGCCTTTGTTGTGCCGTAGATGCCTTGGTACCAATCGCAAGCATCACGCAGGGGTGAGTATCAGCATCGGACAACTCATCCAATAACTCTGTTATACGTGAAATAAACTTATCGTTAACCCAATCCAAAACAAAACGGTTAGGTGCTAACAAACGTAGATCATTACCATCAGGTTCAACCTGAAGGGGTCTGATCCACATATTAAACTGCTGAGATGGCAACTCTTCTTGTAGCCGATCCAGACATTTATGCCATAGCGCACTACCCACTTGGCATACCCCCAAAATAGAAAATTAATAACACAGGAAAGGATGAAATAATAACCCGCCTATAACAACTTATCCACAGGGAAAACAAAAATATTTAATTGAAATCTAAAGGCTTTTTAATTTTGCGATATGAGAATGAAATGATCGACAGTATTGTATAAAAAACAAACACTCAAAATAAGCGGAAAATAGAATTTATCAAAAAGTAAGTCATAATTTTTTCCTCATAAAACCCAAACCACATCAAATTGGTTAAAAAAAATACTAAAAAATGTCTGGTAATTGAAAATAAATATCAACAAACACGTCATTTTTAACCAAAAACAGGTTAAATCACCTGTGGATAAAATGTAGAGAACAACTGTATACAGAGTGCAGTAACCTATTGATATCAATGTGGGTAAATCACCATGGTCAGTTATCCACATTTCATTCAATGGGTTTCGAGCAGCTAATACATTCAATGGGCACAAGGTTATACTCATTGTAACTTATTGTTTTATATAAGAAATTATGACTTATACACAGAAACTACCCACACTAATAATAATAAACATTATCTTTTATATATAAATAAACTATTAATAATTAATAACCTGGACCTTTTAAAAGTTCGCGTATTTAAACAGCATTTCTTGATTGACAGAGGTAGCCAAAATCACTAGAATTCCCGCTCTTTTTTAACGCTTTGCACTACGCTTTAACGGGCAACCCATGATTGCCCCAAATATTGCGTAACAAACGCTATTTAGAAATTGAATGCCAAACAACAAATCTCGAATGTGAGTACGAATTTACCGTATTGATAAAGACCAGATTTTGAGATTTGGATGTAATTAGATCTTAGATATTAGAGAATCGACATGAAAAGAACTTTCCAACCAAGTAACCTCAAGCGCGCACGTACACACGGTTACCGTTCACGAATGGCAACAAAAAGTGGCCAGCAATTGATTAAACGTCGTCGAGCAAAAGGTCGTAAGCGTTTGTCTGCATAATCGAATTAGCTTGGACTGATGAATTACGCCTTTAAAAAAACGCAGAAGTTATTAACCTCTGAAGATTTTAAGTGTGTTTTTGATCATGTCGATATCAAAGCTGGTACGGGGGAGTTACTTGTATTAGTTTTTGATAACCAAGATGAAAGACCCGCTCGATTAGGTTTGGTTGTTGCAAAAAAGAATCTAAAACGAGCTGTTGATCGAAATCGATTCAAAAGAACCGTTAGGGAATCGTTTCGAACACATCAACACCAGTTACAAGGCTTAGATTTCGTTGTGCTAAGCAGGCGTGGGGCTTTAGCGTTAGATGGCCCCGCACTAAAAAAAGTGGTGGATCAAACATGGCGTCGCATACTCAAAAAAAGAGCAGCAAAAATCGCAACTTGCGATTCGTAACATTACGCCATCAGACAGCTGAAAGTTGTATACCCCTGAAACAACTTATGTATTCAGGTAGTGTATTTTGATCAAACCTTTGCTGATTACTCTGATTAAAATATATCGGAATCTTATCAGCCCGATGATGGCCCCCCATTGTCGTTTCTACCCCACATGTTCTTGTTATGCACAGCAATCAATTGAGCAATATGGTGCCTTGAAAGGGTTCTATTTATCAGTTATTCGTTTGTTGAAATGCAACCCTTGGCACTCGGGCGGAGTGGATCTAGTCCCTGATGAATTCCACTTCTGTTCGAAAAAACCTATAGAAAACAATAAGTAACCGTTATGGATATCCAACGAACTCTTCTTATTATTGGCTTGGCCGTCGTATCTTACCTAATGATTCTGCAGTGGCAGGAAGATTATGGGCAAACCGCAACAATTAATGCAGCTCAAAATAACCCACAAAGTTATCCACAGAGCAACACAGTAGATACTGTGGCAGCAACAAGTATTCCAGAAGCGGTTTCCGTATCTGGAGATATACCGGTAGCACAGCAAAATATTGTTCAACCGGTGGAATTAGAGGTTGCTGAGGTTATTAGTACGAACCTGATCTCAATTGAAACTGATGTTTTATCAATAAAGCTTGACCCTGTGGGTGGGGATATTGTTTCAGTCGGTTTGCTTGAGTATCCAGTATTAGTAGAGCAGCCTGATGTACCGTTTCAATTATTGAATCGTACACCTGAACACACCTATATCGCACAAAGTGGTTTGGTTGGCGCAAAAGGTACGGATAAAGCAGGGAAACCTAGACCGCTATATCGTTCAGATTCGCAGTTTTATACATTGGGTAATAAAGACACATTGGTTGTAGATCTTTCACTTATCCAGGAGGACGGTGTAAAAATTACCAAACGTCTAACCTTCACCAAGGGTGAATATTTAATCAATATGGATGTGATTGTTGACAATGTTTCAAATGAAACGTGGTCAGCTCAGCTATTTGCTCAGATAAAGCGCGATGGAAGTGCAGATCCAGGTTTAGATGACAGCGGATTTGGTTTGCCGACTTTTATCGGTGGTGCTTATTGGGATCAAGATAAACCTTACAATAAAAAAACCTTTGATGATTTTATTGATGAACCTTTAAATAAAGAGATTCCTGGAGGGTGGTTAGCGTTTATCCAGCATTACTTTATGAGTGCCTGGGTTCCAGACCAATCGATGACCATGCGTTATCAAACACGTACGACATCAGATCATTTTATCATTAGCTATATGACACCCGCTGTGAGCGTAAATGCAGGTGACCAATATACCTTCAGCAATCGTTTTTACGCGGGACCTAAAATATTAAAGAAACTAGAAGAGATTGAACCTGAGAAAGGGTTAGATCTTGTTGTTGATTACGGACCTTTGTTCTTTATATCTAAGCCATTGTATTTATTACTAAATTTTTACCATAGCTTAGTTGCAAACTGGGGTTTAGCGATTATCTTACTAACAGTAACGGTAAAAGCGTTGTTTTTCCCATTATCTGCAGCGAGTTATCGATCAATGGCGAATATGCGCCGTGTAACGCCGAAGCTGACTGAAATTCGTGAACGTCATGCTGATGATCGTCAAAAACTATCTCAAGAGATGATGAAGTTATACAAAGAGGAAAAAATTAACCCTCTTGGTGGTTGTTTACCGGTATTGATTCAAATGCCAGTTTTCCTCGCATTGTATTGGGCATTGCTGGAAAGTGTAGAATTACGACAAGCCCCTTTCTTTGGCTGGATACACGATTTATCGGTAATGGATCCATATTTTGTATTGCCAATTATTATGGCGGGAAGTATGTTCTTCCAACAAATGTTGAATCCAGCACCACCAGATCCAATGCAAGCGAAGATGATGAAAATGATGCCGCTAGTATTTGGTGTGTTCTTCTTATTCTTCCCCGCAGGTTTGGTGTTGTATTGGGTAACTAACAACTTGTTATCCATCGCCCAGCAATGGCATATAACACGCGGTATTGAAAAAGCAGCAGAAGCTAAATAAAAAAAGGGCTCTTTAAGAGCCCTTTTTTTTGCATGACTTTTTTGAAAACAAGCACAAGAGCAATTAACCATGAATGATGTAGTCCACTCAACTGACACTATCGCCGCACAGGCAACACCTGCTGGTCGAGGTGGTGTTGGCATCATTCGTATTTCAGGTGTAAAAGCCAACGATATTGCGTTGCAGCTAATTCAGCAGCAAAAAGTACTTAAACCTCGTTTTGCGCACTTTCAGCAATTTTTAGATAATAATCAGGAAGTTATTGATGAAGGTTTGGTGTTGTTTTTCCCCGGTCCAAACTCATTTACGGGCGAAGATGTTATAGAACTGCAAGGACATGGTGGTCCAGTGGTTATTAACAGTTTATTAAACCGCGTGTTAGATCTAGGAGCCCGAATGGCGAACCCTGGAGAGTTTTCTGAGCGAGCGTTTTTAAATGATAAGCTGGATTTGGCTCAAGCCGAAGCCATTGCTGATCTTATCGATAGTGCATCGGAACAAGCGGCTCGATGTGCCATTCGATCGTTAAACGGTGCATTTTCCGATCATATTAATGTATTGGTTGAACAAGTTATTAACCTGCGTTTATACGTAGAAGCGGCGATTGACTTTCCAGAAGAGGAAATTGATTTTTTAGCGGATGGTAAGGTAGCGGGTGATTTACAGTCGATCATTGATCAATTAGATGCTGTATTCAAAGAAGCCAATCGTGGTGTTTTGTTAAAAGAAGGTATGAAAGTTGTGCTTGCTGGGCGGCCAAATGCAGGAAAATCCAGTTTACTGAATGCATTGGCGGGAAGGGATACTGCAATTGTGACCGATATTGCAGGAACAACACGGGATGTGTTACGTGAACATATTCACATTGACGGTATGCCTTTGCATATAACTGACACGGCCGGGTTACGTGAAAGCCCTGATGTTATCGAAAAAGAAGGTATTCGCAGAGCTTGGACGGAAATCAAAGAAGCGGATCGGGTGCTTTTGTTGGTGGATGCTGCAGATGTACAAGAGCATGATATCAATACATTGTGGCCAGAGTTTTTTGCAGAGTTACCCGATTTAAGCAAAGTTATTGTTGTTAGAAATAAAATTGATAAAACGAATGAAAAACACGGAGTTTCAGAATCTAGCACATTCAATCTGAAAAACGATATAAGTGGTACCGTAGATTCGAGTCAAATTAGCTCAACAACGTTACCAACAGAACAGCTTACAAGTTTACCTACAATAAGGTTATCCGCTAAACATGGTGAGGGTGTTGATGAGTTGAGAGAATATCTCAAAAAAGCCATGGGATACCAATCCGCATTGGAAGGAGGGTTCACCGCAAGGCAGCGTCATTTGGAAGCGTTAAAACAAGCACGATATTACTTGAGGGTTGGACAAACTCAGTTAACCGATAATGGAGCGGGTGAACTGTTAGCAGAAGATTTGAGAATGTCTCAAAACCATCTCAGTGAAATTACCGGTGAATTTACTCCAGATGATTTGTTAGGCAGGATATTCTCCAGCTTCTGTATAGGGAAGTAAGTTATTAATGCGTGGTGAGTACTTACTACGGTGTTATGTTAAATAAAAACCAGTAATACGGCTAATTTATGTTATAGATTGTCCAATAAATGTACAAACTCTTTTATTTATCGATTAACTCCTTATACTTGCGGCCAGATACCGTTTTGCCCAATAGAATATTATTTTTGTGAGGTTAGTAGTGGATTACCCCAAGCGTTATGGAGTTATAGTCATCGGTGGAGGCCATGCAGGTTGTGAGGCCGCATTAGCATCTGCAAGAATGGGTGTTGAAACGTTGTTGTTAACCCACAACATCGAAACTCTCGGGCAAATGTCCTGTAATCCCGCAATTGGCGGAATCGGAAAAAGCCACCTTGTTAAGGAAATTGATGCCCTTGGCGGTGTTATGGCAAGAGCAACGGATAAGGCTGGTATTCAATATCGCGTTCTTAACTCTCGAAAAGGTCCGGCGGTACGTGCCACCCGTGCTCAAGCAGACAGAATTTTATATAAAGCAGCAGTTCGCCATACTTTAGAGAATCAAACGTGCCTGGATATATTCCAACAATCGGCCGATGACCTGATTATGGAAGGTGACAAAGCCCGTGGTGTTATCACCAATATGGGTGTTTTGTTTCATTCCGATACCGTTGTAATCACAGCGGGAACCTTTTTAGGTGGACTTATCCACATAGGTTTGGAAAGCCAAAGTGGAGGTCGAGCCGGAGATCCACCGTCTATCGCACTCGCCCAGCGCCTTAGAGAAATGCCGTTTAGAGTGGATCGACTGAAAACAGGAACCCCCCCCAGAATCGATGCTCGAAGTGTGGACTTTTCCAAGATGGAAGAACAACCTGGGGATAACATTACCCCCGTGATGTCCTTTTGGGGAGATGGTTCTGATCAACCAAAACAGATTTCTTGTTATATCACTCACACCAATGAAAAAACGCACGATATTATTCGTGCAGGTTTAGATCGGTCCCCAATGTATACCGGGGTTATTGAAGGAATTGGCCCCCGTTACTGCCCATCCATCGAAGATAAAATTCACCGATTTGCCGATAAATCATCACACCAGATATTTATTGAACCAGAAGGCCTAACTACTCACGAGTTATACCCAAACGGGATTTCTACTAGTCTGCCGTTTGATGTTCAGCTTGATCTTGTACATTCCATGGTTGGGTTAGAAAATGCACATATTACCCGGCCAGGTTACGCCATTGAATATGATTATTTTAATCCACAGGATTTGAAATACAGCTTAGAAACCAAATTTGTTGAAGGCCTTTATTTTGCCGGACAAATTAACGGAACCACAGGATACGAAGAAGCCGGAGCTCAAGGTCTATTAGCTGGATTAAACGCTGCACTACGCTCACAAGAAAAAGAAGCCTGGACACCAAGACGCGATGAAGCCTATCTCGGCGTATTGGTTGACGACTTAATTAGTATGGGAACAAAAGAACCCTATCGAATGTTCACCAGCCGAGCAGAATATAGACTGATATTACGAGAAGATAACGCCGATATCCGACTTACTGCAAAAGGTAGAGAGTTAGGCTTAATCAACGACACTCTATGGCAGCAATTCTCAGAAAAATCTGAAGCGATTGAGCAAGAAACTCAGCGAATGAAAGATACCTGGGTTCAACCGGGTACTGACATAGCGGAAAAACTCAATGAATTCATCGAGCGCCCTCTAGCACGAGAGTATTCCCTTATGGAATTAATGCGACGACCGGAGCTGGATTACAAAAAAATAGCCGAAATTACCGGTGAAACAAGTGTTACGGGCGTGGTAGCGGAACAAGTTGAAATAGCAGCCAAATACGAAGGCTACATTAG
>MAAC01015106.1_pt1 | contig 10563 bp, 11 predicted proteins | sample 1115981 | NCBI WGS metagenome assembly MAAC01 (sample SAMN04961126, study PRJNA320927) | seawater metagenome | isolation source: sample BD02T64 sea water enriched with oil for 64 days | place: USA:Gulf of Mexico | collected 2013-07-27 | reverse complement strand
ATCATCATCATCTTCTTCTTGCTCGGCAACCATCATATCCTGTTCGAAAATGGGTTGTCCAAATTCATCAAATTGTGTACCACGAGGGTAGTATTGTTGAAGCGGCTCGGTACTTTCGCCTTGGCTCTTTTTGCCGCTATTTAATTGACGTTGAAGAGTACGAATATCAATACCCATACTTTGTGCTAATGATTTTTGTTGCGCAGGGGGCAATTTTTTAAACTGCTCTATCTGCTGAGGGGAGATATTACTTGGCATTTGTGCCGCTTGCGTAATACAAGTCAGTGAAAGACCAAACAACAACGCGATAATTTTATTTTTTTTAATCATTTTTACGCCAATAACTTTAATTTATTATTTTTATTACAATTAGAAAATTGATGTTACTCATCAATTTCTTCAAACTCATCCATAAAAGCTTCTAATTCTTCGTCACTTTCATCATCTAATTCGAGCGGTGGATCGCCATCATAAACCTTGTATCTCATATTCTGAAAATAGGCATTTTTAACAAATTCATAAGAGTCTAATGAGTCATTGATTAATTGCTCTTGTTCAACCAACGCAGCTCTCTGTTCAAGGCCAATAACACCAGCCCGTAACAAGTTTGGCCAGAAATCCAAAACAGCTAGCGGCCAGTAATACTTGTCAACATAATCACCCACTTCTTCTCTAACTGAGCTAGGCCCTAATATCGGTACAACTAGATATGGTCCATCACCAACACCATAACTGCCAAGTACTTCACCAAACTCTTCTTCATTTCTATCCCAACCAAAGTCACTTGCCGGGTCAAATATCCCTAATAAACCAACGGTTGAGTTTAAAACAAAACGACCAGTACTTTTAGCTGCATCAGTAAATTCACCTTGTAATAAGCTATTAATAATCGTTGAGGGTTCATTTAAATTCATTGCCATATTAAATAAACCTGAACGAACATCAGCATTAACGTGTTCAACATAAGCTAGTGAAGTTGGCCTTAATACATATTTGTCGGCGTACTCCCACGTAAACGTCCATAAAGGGCGATTAATTGATTCTATTGGATCTTTGGGGTCGCTGACTTCATTGTCAGTAGTTGGCGTTGATGAACATGCTGATAAGAGAAATACAACCGATAACACAGCACTGTATTTGATTAAGTTGATGAATTGAAACTTTGAAAAATTCACTAAATGTTCTTCCTGAAACGTTATCTTTTCTCAATGCCTAGCATACAATGCCAACATAATTCATGAGGGTAAATATTTATAATCGCGAAGTTTAACATGAGAAAGAGAATATTTCCCATGAAATTTAGAGACCATTTTGTCAGAAAGTGTAAGGAAAGCTATTAATTAACAGGCTATTAACGACTTTTACTTTTGTGCATGGATATTAAAATTTCCGCTTCAGCCAAAGGTAAATCGCATTCTCTAACAATTTCATCAACATCCGCGCCTAATTGCACCATTTTTTGCGCGCGACTATAAAGTTTATCTTCTGGCTGTTGCTGTTGGATTTGTTCAAGTTGCTCTTGATAAGTTGATAACTGCTGCTGCAATACTTTTATGCGGTGTTCAAGCTGTTTACTCACTTGTTGATGTTCTAATTGCCAGTTTTGTAGCTGGCTTTCTTTTTCCTGGCAACTAATTTGTAATTTTTGATGGCCAGATTGTAGCTCTGAAAGAACAAACTCACTGCTTTGTAACTGAGTTTCTAAGCTATTTACACGTTTATCGAATTGTTTTTTTAATCGCGATATAAACAGATATAAACCTAAACATAAGATTAATATCGCACAAAAAATAATGAGCTCATTCTGCATAAACTAGTCTAATTAACAACCGATTAAAGAATTAATAGTGCTTAATTGCTGTATATAACTAAGCACTATCTTTCAAATTAGAACTGTTTAAGTTCATCCCACTCATCATCAGAGAGCAGTTTCTCTAAATCAACAAGAATAAGTAACTCACCCTCACGATTAGATACACCTTGAATAAATTTAGCGCTTTCATCATTGCCAACATTAGGCGCATCGTCTATTTCAGAACCACGTAAATAAACAACTTCGGCAACACTATCAACCAAAATGCCAATAACTTGCTTTTCAGCTTCAATAATTACAATACGGGTACTATCAGAAATGTCAGATGATTCAAGACCAAAACGAGAGCGGGTATCAATGACGGTAACGACATTGCCACGTAAATTAATGATACCTAATACATACAGAGGAGCCCCAGGTACAGGCGCAATTTCTGTATAGCGTAATACTTCTTGAACTTGCATTACGTTAATACCGTATGTTTCACTATCTAATTTAAACGTTACCCACTGAAGAACTTCATCATTAGAATCTACATTTTCATTTGTATTGCGTCTTTCATCAGACATACGTCTTGCCTCTTCCAGTTATTCACTTTTAAAATCAATTACTAATTAATATAGTACAACATTAAGTTATTTTATATTAATATCTATTCTTGGTTAATGTTCGCGCCTTCATCTAGCATGTGAATTAACGCATCGACATCTAATAATGCACACATTCGTTCTTTCACTAAACCTGCTAGCCAAGGTCTTTTTGTTGAGCCTTCGATCCATTTAACTTCATCTTGCTCTAACGTTACTGTATCAACTAAATTTTCAGCCATCAAACCCCAACGACTGTTATTTAACATTATAATATACTGATAATTCAATGAATCTTTTAATATATCATTGCATTTTTCCGGCATAACCCATAATGCAGTATCCACAACATTAATTTTTTCTTCACGATGCAGCATTACACCTTTAAACCAATCGGGCTTACCCACTAAACTAGTGGTTTTATCGACATTGTGAATGCCACCTAATTCAATCAGCGGCACTGCTATCAATAAGCCTGCAACATCAAAAAACATCGCTTGAAAACTACCTTTACGATAATCTTTCTCAGGGTTTACTTTAAATTCAGCTTGGCTTTTATGGGTCGTTAATGTTTGCTCTAATTCAACAGCAATGGTTTCTTTAACGTCCACAGGTTTACTAACCGGCTCAACTTTTACTTCTTGATGTGCAATTTTGTTTTCAGACCTGACTGACGTAATGGCCTCAAGTTTCTCTTGATCTACATCACTAACAATACTGGCTTGTTGAAGCAGCTTATTAAGTTTCTCTTTCTCTTTAACCTGCGCTTTAGCAACCACCGCTTTTTCTGGCGCAGCATCCTCCGGCTCTTCCGTTAAAAGCTCAGAAAGATAATTTGTCATTAATTTTTTACTAGCAGCTAATGGGGTTTTCATCAATAATTAGCTCTTTTTTTGTAATTGAATTAAACAGTCTAACAGATTTTTATAGGCAAAAACGCCTCGTGTTGATGGCGAATAATCTGAAGGTACTTTTTGCGAGACACTGGCATTTCTAAAATTGGTATCAATAGGAATAACCCCTGGCCAAACTGTATCGCCGTATAGCTCCTGCAATCGCTTATAAGCAATCAAAGATGCCTTAGTTCTTTTATCAAACATGGTAGGTACTATGGTGTAGGTAAAAGGCTTTTGCTGCTCACCTTGCATAATCTCCATAGTTTTCATCATTCTATCAAGACCTTTTAATGCTAAAAACTCTGTTTGAACAGGCACGACAATTCTATCAGATGCAGCTAACGCGTTCACCATCAACACGCCTAGCACTGGTGGACAATCCATTAAAACATAATCGTATTCATCAGACAGTTTTTGCATGGCTTTTTTAAGTACCAGCCCCATGCCTCCTTTACTACCCAGTGAACGATCTAACGTCGCCAATCCCATGGTAGCAGGTAAAATATCAATATTTTTATACTGAGTAGGGCAAAGGCTTTGCATGATCTGTTCTTTATTCGAAACTTTCACGAATAAATCATAAACACTTAAATCAAGATCTTCAGACTCGATACCAAAATAATAACTCAATGATGCATGAGGATCGGTATCAACCAATAAAACTTTGTTACCGCGCTCAGCCAGTAATCCACCCAAAGCAATAGTGGTGGTTGTTTTACCTACTCCACCTTTTTGATTTGCTACAGTCCAAACAATCAAAAGTTCACCTATATGCCTTGTAATATAGTTAAATTTAGTTAATTTTAACTATGTTGAATTTCTTTTAATATCGCTTTAGGAAAATCTAAAAGTGATAAATCGAGTGAAGATAAACCTGCATTGGCAACCGCTTGTGGCATTCCATAAACGACACAAGACGCTTCATCTTGTGCCCAAATAGTGGCACCTTTAGCTTTTAACATTCTTGAGCCTTCTCGCCCATCTGATCCCATGCCGGTCAAAATAATGCCAAGAACAGATTCACCGTAGACTTTAGCCGCAGAGCCAAAACTAATATCGACACTAGGTTTAAAGACAACGCGCTCGGAACTATCTGCCAAAATCTTTATTTTTGCTGAACTGTCGGTTCCTTCCAGTATCATTTGCATGCCACCGGGTGCTAAATAGGCGTGTCCCGCTTTCAATACATCACCATTTTCAGCTTCTTTAACGGATATATCACATAAGGTATCTAAACGTGTCGCAAACGCCTTGGTAAAAGCCGCCGGCATATGCTGCACCATCACAATCGGCAGCGGAAAATTTTGTGGCAGTTGCGTTAATATTTTCTGTAAAGCCACGGGACCCCCCGTAGAGGTACCAATGGCTAATAATTTATAGTTTTTACCTGAAACCCTATGACTTGCGGCTGATTTTGCTTGGCTTTTAACCGTTGTTATATCATTGCTAGTGGTACGAGCAATCTGCGTCCGGCCAATAGGTTTAACTGGAGATACAGCCTCTCTTCGTGATGCTGAGCGCGAAATAGTATGATCTTTTTTTCTTGCTAGCTCTAAAACACGTTGCTTGAGTACACTGCCCGCATCATCGGTTTTTTTAGCAATTTCATTAAATTTTTTCGGTAAAAAATCTAGAGCGCCCGCTTCTAAAGCATCAAGTGTCGCTTTTGCTCCTTGGTGTGTTAAGGAAGAGAACATTAATATTGATGTTGGTGACGTTGCCATGATTTGTTTAACAGCTTCAATCCCGTTGAGCAACGGCATTTCAATGTCCATAGTAATAACATCAGGCTTTAACGTTTTAGCTTTTTCAACCGCTTCAAGGCCATTTACCGCAACATCAATAACAGTTAAATTACTATCACCATTAATGATGTCACTTACTCTTCGGCGAAAAAAACTAGAGTCGTCAACAACCAGGACTTTATAGGCCATTTATAATCTCTTTACATTCATTTATGAGCGCATTTTTTTATGAACGGAAGATTTTTTTGCGTAATATTTTAGCATGCTAGGTACATCAATAATGAGTGCAATGCCACCATCACTCGTGATTGTAGCACCTGCCATTCCTGGCGTGCCATGTAATAAACGATCTAATGGTTTGATAACCACTTCTTCTTGACCAATCAAGCTGTCAACAACAAAACCTATCTGTTGATTGCCTAATTGCACAATAACTACATGACCTTTATTTCTGGTTTGTTCTTCATAATCTCTCACCAACCATTGATCTAAGTAGAATAATGGAATGGCTTTTTCACGAACGATTATCGTTAACTGGCCGTCAACTTGGTTAGTTTTAGTCAGATCCAAATGGAATATTTCATTGACACAGGCAAGAGATAAAGCAAAGGTTTGTTTACCCACAACGACCATTAATGTTGGTAGTATCGCTAAAGTTAACGGTACTTTAATTTCTAAAACAGTACCAACACCCATTTCTGAATCGATATTAACCGTACCATTTAACTGGGTTATTTTAGTTTTAACAACGTCCATGCCAACGCCACGACCAGAAACTTCTGATATTTCAGTTTTAGTCGAAAAACCTGGAGCAAAAATTAAATTAAAGGCATCTTTGTCTGACATACGACTAGCGGCATCAGCATCAAGCACACCTCTATCAATAGCAATCTCTTTTAATTTCTGCGCATTCATGCCAGCTCCATCATCTCTGATGGTTAGCAAAATATGGTCACCTTCTTGCGAGGCAGATAGTACCACGGTACCTTCGCGTGGCTTGCCAGTGGCTTCACGTTTATCTGGGGCTTCAATGCCATGGTCAACAGAGTTACGGACTAAATGCACCAATGGATCAGCTAACGCTTCAACCAAGTTTTTATCTAAATCTGTTTCCTCACCTTCAAGGATCAATTTAATCTCTTTATTCAAACTTCTGGCTAAATCTCGTACTACACGCGGAAAACGACCGAATACTTTCTTAATCGGTTGCATGCGCGTTTTCATTACTGCCCCTTGCAGGTCAGTAGTAACCGCATCTAAATTAGATACCGCTTTTGTTAAATCTTCATCGTCCTTGGTCATGCCTAAGCTTGTTAGACGATTACGTACCAAGACTAACTCACCAACCATATTCATAATTTGGTCAAGGCGTTGGGTATCAACACGAACAGTGGTTTCACCCTGTGCTGCTGCAGGAGCCGCTTTTTTAGTGACTGCTTTCTTTTTCTCAACAGGCTTAGCTGCTGCTTTAGCAACAGGAGGAGCAGTTACCGGAGCTTTTGCTACTGGTGCCGCCGCTACCGGTTCAGGTGCAGGTGATTTAGTTGCCGTTTGCGGAGATTTTCCTTGACCATGTAATTCATCTAGCAGGTTTTCAAATTCATCGTCATTGATTTCGTTTGGTGAAGATGCTGGTGCCGCTTTACTCTCGCCGGCAACATCAGCTGAAAATGCCCCTTGACCATGCAACTCATCCAATAAATTTTCAAATTCGTCATCAGATATTTCATTTGAACCTGAAGCCGCTACAGGGGCAGGACTTGCCGCTGGAGTGGGAGCAGAAGCAGGTGCAGAAGCCGGAGCACTACCGTGAAGTTCATCTAACAGGCGTTCAAATTCATCTTCAGACATTTCATCAGAAGATGACGAAGGGGCAGACACCGCTGCAACTTCTGGCGTAGCAGCAACAGGTGCGACTTCAGTCCCTTCAGGAGAACTTAATCGGTGTAATTCCGCTAATAATTCAGCATCAGCGGCTTCTAACTCTTCTTTTGCTTGCACTAAAACAAACATTTCATTAATGGTGTCTAACGCTTGTAAAATAACATCCATTAACTCGGCAGTAACAGAACGTTGATTAGTACGAAGCAGGTCAAAAATATTTTCTGCACCATGACAAACATCAACCAGTTCACCTAGCGCTAAAAATCCAGCACCACCTTTAACCGTATGAAAACCTCGGAATATTGAATTAAGTAATTCAGCATTGTCTGGATCATTTTCAAGCTCAACCAATTGTTCGGATAAACTCTCAAGTATTTCACCAGCTTCGATTAAAAAATCCTGAAGAATTTCTTCATCCGCTTCATATGACATTCAATTACTCCTATTAAAACCCTAAACTCGATAATAGATCATCAACATCATCTTGGTCAGCGACAACGTCATCTCTTTCTGCGGTGTTAACGATTGGTCCTTCAACCAAGTTTTCACCTACTGTTGGTTTGGCTATTGCTCTTGCTTCATCAGAAGTAATACCAAAAACCGTTAACATATTAATTAAGCTATCTTCCACTTCCCTAACCAAATCAATCACTTTACGAATGACTTGCCCGGTTAAATCTTGGAAATCTTGCGCCATTAATACGTCAGTCATCAAGCCATGCATGTGTTTTGTTTCATGCTCTGTCGTTTTTAACAATACATCTATATCTCGACATAGCGCCTTAAACTCATTGACATCTAAGTCATTGTTCATGAGTTTTTTCCACAAGGGCTTCACGGTCTTTATTTGACTTTGAATAGTATCAACGACAGGGAATATTGACTCAACGGCATCCATGGTTTTATTTGCCGCTTCTTCAGTTCTATCAATAACGTAATTTAATCTTTCTTTAGCGTCAGGAATATCTGCCGTAGCAAGATCAGTTAAACGAGAGTCTAATTGAAAATTCATCAATGAATCATGCAGTTGACGTGTTAACTTACCAATTTCAGCAAATAATTCAGAATTAATCGGATTTTGAATTTTCGCAATTAATTCATCCGCTTTATCTTGTTGACCACTTTCTAGGTATTCAACAAGTTGCTTGGCTTCTTCCAATGAAACATGCACACCACTATCTATATTCATGCAACATACCTACGTAAAAACACTAAAATTAGCCTAAGCGCTCAAATATTTTATCTAATTTAGTTTTCAACGTTGCTGCAGTAAACGGCTTAACGATGTAACCATTGACCCCTGCTTGAGCGGCCATGACAATTTGCTCTTTTTTAGCTTCAGCTGTTACCAATAACACAGGGATATGCGCTAAATTTGCATCAGCTCGAATCGCTTTAAGCAAGTCTATACCTTGCATGCCAGGCATATTCCAGTCTGTAACAACAAAGTCAAAATCACCACCTTGAAGCATCGGCCATGCAGTGCTGCCATCATCTGCTTCTTGAATATTAGTGAACCCTAGATCACGTAATAAATTTTTCACGATTCGTCTCATTGTTGAGAAATCATCAACAACAAGTACTTTCATATTTTTATCCAAGGCACCCTCCGGGGAATTCAATCAAATGTTCTAATTAATATATTGTACTTAACTTTTCCAAGATTGCATACGTGCTTTTAAACGATGCAATGCTTGACTATGAATTTGGCTCACTCTTGACTCACTAACATCAAGTACTTGACCAATTTCACGTAAATTTAATTCTTCGTCATAATACAGTGACAGTACTAAAGCTTCTCGTTCGGGTAAAGTAGTAATACACTCAGACAAGGCTTTTTTAAAAATAATTTGCTCAATGTCTTGATAAGGATCATTACTGTTTTTATCTGCTAAGTTTTGAATAGCATCTTCATTGATACCTAAATCTTCAATACCTATGATTTTACCTGAACTCACTTCGTTAAGAATATGATGGTACTCATTTACTGAAAGGTCAAGTTTTTCAGCAACTTCAATATCAGTTACATCCCTACCAAGCTCAGATTCTAAGTTTTTAATCGCTTCGCTGACCATTCTGCTGTTTTTATGAACAGAACGAGGCGTCCAATCACCTCGACGAATTTCATCAAGCATAGCACCTCGAATACGAATACCCGCAAAAGTTTCAAAACTTGCGCCCTTAGTATTATCAAAATTATTTGCCGCTTCAAGCAAGCCGATCATTCCAGATTGAATGAGATCATCAACAATAACGCTTGCTGGAAGTCTTGCTAATAAATGATAAGCAATACGTTTCACCAAAACAGTATGCTGTTCTAGCAAAGCGCCTTTATCAATTTCAACAATATACTTAGCTTTTACCAAAATAGTCCGCTCTTTTGACTAGGGTTTGTTGATCTTTCATATTTAAAATTTATTCGAAAATTATGCTTTTTGATCTTGCCGACAGTCATTTAATCCCATAACGACGATGTAAAGTCTTCGCTTTTTATAAAAACTTATAAACTGCAAAGTTAAATAACTATTTTTATTTTAATAATTGCTCGATAAAAAACTCAAGATGACCCGATGGATTATGTGGCACAGGCCATTTAGTTACATTCTGAGCTAAGGCCTTAAAAGCTCTTGCGGCAGGAGAATCTGGAAATGCTTCAACAATAGCTTGCTGCTTTCTCACTGATTTTCTAATATTTTCATCAAATGGAATAACGCCAACTAACTCGAGTGCAACATCTAAAAAGCGATCTGAAACTTTTGATAATTTGGCAAATAGTTGTTGCCCTTCTCGTGGGTTTCTTACCATATTAGCAACCACTTTAAATTTGAACACTTCATGGTCACGACTGAGTAATTTCATTAAGGCATAACAATCGGTAATAGAGGTAGGTTCATCACAAACCACCAGCAATACATCTTGCGCGGCTCGAGTAAAACTAAGCACCATGTCTGAAATGCCTGCCGCCGTATCAACAACAAGCACATCAAATTCGGTGCGCATATCACTAAAAGCTCTGATCAAACCGGCATGTTCAGATGGCGTTAAATCGACCATAGATTGGGTACCGGAAGTCGCAGGTATAATTTTAATACCGGCAGGGCCTTCGATAATAATATCGTCAAGTTCACATTCACCTGATAATACGTGAGATAGGTTGCGTTTAACCCTTAAACCCAGCATTACATCAACATTTGCCAAACCTAAATCGGCATCTAAAACTAATACTCTTTTGCCTTGCTGAGCTAAAGCTATTGACGTATTTAATGAAACATTGGTTTTACCAACCCCACCTTTACCACCAGAAACTGCTATGACTTTTATTTGATTATTTTGCTGCATTTTTCTTAAGCCACTCGCCTGATCTATCATTCATTTCACTCTGTATAATTCGGTTATTTTTACAATACTTGTTTAACACGCTGTCGGCATTGGACGCCTTGAATCTTGATGATTAATTTTTGTTGCTAATCTATCTGCAAGCGTAACTAATTTCTCAGCATTTGCAACTTTAATATCTTCTGGAACTCTTTGTCCGTCAGTAAGATACCCTATTGGTAAGCCATTTTGAATAGAGGTCGCAATAATTTCACCGACACTCAAACTTTCATCAAGCTTGGTATATATACATCCAGCTAAAG